>Ga0190311_1000180_pt1 | contig 22500 bp, 19 predicted proteins | sample 48700789_MG_FD_165037 | JGI IMG/M metagenome (GOLD analysis project Ga0190311, IMG submission 165037) | Hydrothermal vent sediment bacterial communities from Southern Trench, Guaymas Basin, Mexico - 4870-07-8-9_MG | ecosystem: Environmental > Aquatic > Marine > Hydrothermal vents > Sediment ...
TTAGCGGGTATTGTCGGATCCGTGACAGCCCTAAGCACATAATATGAGCATGATAAGGTAACAGCTAGAGGCGCATTTATAGAACCTTTAACTTGATGATCGGTTCCAGTGAAATCAAACTCTATTTCATCTCCTCTAATTTTCACAGTAACGAATATTCTAATGGGTCTATCTTCAACACCATCATCATCGAGGAAATCTTCACCGGCGAATTCTCCACTCGGCAATTTTGAAATTTCTTTCCTCATACGCCTTTCAGAGTAATTCAGAATTTCCTCTACTGCGGTATGAAATTCATTTACACCATACTTCTCCAGTAGCTTATGGATTCTCCGGATTCCCCTAATGTTAGCTGCTATCTGGGCATAAATATCTCCCTTACGTATCCTGGGCGTCCGAGTATTAGCTAATATGATTCTTAAAACATCTTTTACGATCTCCCCCTTAGAAACAAGCTTTACGGGCGGTATTATTAAGCCCTCTTCGAAGATCTCCCTGGCATCCCCAGGCATTGATCCAGGAGTTTTTCCTCCAATATCCGAATAATGAGCTCTATTAGCAACAAATCCCACAATTTCATTTTCATAAAAAATGGGTGCAATTAAAGTAACGTCTGGTAGATGGGTTCCTCCCCGATATGGATCATTAAAGATTATCATGTCTCCAGGGTATAAGTTATCAGAGAAAGTCTCTAGCATGGATTTTACAGCTAATGGCATAGCGCCAAGATGGACAGGAATATGCTCAGCCTGTGCTATCATTTGACCCTTGGCATCAAAAATGGCGCAACTATGATCCATTCTCTCCTTTATATTTGGACTATAAGCAGAGTTCCTAAGCACTATTCCCATTTCCTCAGCAGTATATTCTAAATAATGCCTAATAACCTCGATCGTCACTTTATCAACGATCATAATGAACCCTCTCTCATAATTATAATGTTTTCATACTCATCAACAAGAAACCTCCACCCAGGATATACTACTGTAGTTGAGTCATACTGCTCTATTATCGCTGGTCCCTCGTACTCAAAACCAGGACATAGTTTCTCTCTAAGGAAAACGGGTGTTCTAATGAAATCATTTATGCCTTCAAAGAACACTTCACGGTAATCATGTGGTGATACCCTAGTCGTGATTTTTCTCTTGGATGGTCTTATTACGGGCTTTGAGAGGAGTCCAATACATTCTACTCTGATATTTACGATCTCTATTTCCTCATCTCTCATAGAGTAACCATACGTTTTTTCATGTACTTCATGGAACCTCTCTCTTAACTTTCTAATTTCTTTTTCATCAATTGGCCTACTAATAGGGACTAATAATTCATAACCTTGTGCCCAATATCTCATATCAGCAAATCTATGGATAACGATTCGATCCTCACTAACACCCTCTCTTTTGAGTATTCCTATTCCCTTAGTTTCTAGCTCCTTAAATTCTTCCTCCAAAGCATTAGGATCTATTTCATCGAGATTCTTTCTAATAGATTTTGAGAGAACATGTTTTAGATCGGTAACTAATAATCCAAGTGCAGAGAATAATCCAGGAGAAGGGGGCACTATGATTTTATATACTTCTAATTCCTGAGCAAGAGCACATGCATGCATCGGACCCGCGCCGCCAAAAGCAATCAATGAGAAATCTCTGGGGTCATATCCCCTCTCCACAGATACGATTCTAAGAACCTTACTCATGATGCTATTCGCTATTCTTATGACCCCAATAGCTGCTTCGTATACATCCATTCCAGTTACCTCACAAATCTTCTCCCTCAGAGCCTTAAGGGATAAATCTAGGTAAATTCTCATATCTCCTCCCAGTAAATATTTCGGATTCAACCTACCTAAAACTAAATTAGCATCAGTCACAGTTGGATTCTCTCCCCCCTTACCATAACATGCTGGACCTGGATCAGCCCCTGCACTTATCGGGCCAACTCTCAATGCTCCCCCAGCATCTACCCATGCAATAGACCCTCCTCCAGCAGAGACCTCCGCTAGATCTATGAAGACATGCCGAACTGGATAACCACTACCCTTTATTACTCTTCCTGCGTGTATTTTTCCTCCAACTTCGTATTCTGTCGTAATAATAGGTAAACCATCTATAATCATTCCAGCCTTAGCTGTTGTTCCACCCATATCAAAAGTTATGAGATTTCTCTCCTTAATTAACGAGCTATAAAATACTGATGCTACTACACCTGCAGCTGGTCCGCTCTCTATTATAGTGACTGGGAATTTAGCGCAATAGTCTACTCCAGAAACACCACCACTACTTTGCATAATTAAGATAGGGGCTTCTAATCCTAATTTTTTTAGCGCCTTCTTAAGATCCATTAAGTACCTATGTATAATTGGCATTAAGACCGCGTTAACCACAGTTGTACTTGTTCTCTCGAACTCTCTATACTCTGGATCAACTTCACTGCTTAATGAAATGTACAGTTCAGGGATCTCCTCTAGCAACTTTTTCTTTATGATTTTTTCATGGGTAGGATTAGCATAGGAGTGTAGAAGAGAGACAGCCACACTAACTATTTTCTCGGACTTTATCCTCTGAATAATAAATTTTAGCTCCTCTCCTCTGAGCGGTGTAATAATTCTGCCAGTCCACTCAATTCTTTCCGTGATCTCTAATCTATATCTTCTAGGTATCAAAGGTTTGGGTTTCGTGAAGAATAAATTATAAAGCTCTGGTCTTCTCTGTCTTCCAATCTCCAGAACATCTCTAAATCCCTTCGTTGTGATTAAAGCGGTCTTTGGGAGTTCAAGCCCTATTTGACCTAGGAGAGCGTTCGTAGCTATGGTTGTGGCATGTATAATGGTCTCTACGTTCTTACCAAATTTTCGTGCGAGTGATGATAAACCATTGATTACAACTTTTTCTGGCTGTCTAGGAGTCGAAGGAGTCTTCATATTTGCTAAGACTTTACCACTTAACGGATCCAAGGCAATAATATCGGTAAATGTTCCGCCAATATCTATGCCCACCCTATATTCCTTCTTCAAATCACACACCAACAATTTCTGTTTGCTTAAATATTTTACAGTATTTTAGTTTTGAGGGATTAAAATTGAATGAGGTAATAATGTATCTAACTGTAAGCTTAGCATCAATGGCGGCTGCTTTTATTATTAACAGCATTTCCGACAAAATATTATCGCAGTTAAGAGAAAGAAAACTCAGGGAAGCAAATTCTTCATATGACGACACATCCAATGATGAATGGCTATCCTTGGTCAAGCAGCTCACTAAGAAAGGCGAATACGAACAAGCTTTCAGAGCAACCATCTCTATTCTTAATGAGAAGCTGAAAAAAACCTTTAGAGGAAGGAAGATAACTCTGAATAGCTTAAAGCACTTCATAGAGATTCTCGAAGATAAAAAATTAGAGAAACTTTTCGAGGAATTTTCTCGAAGTGTGAGCAAATTTAAAAAAGGCCAGAAGGTGTCTAGGCGGGATGTTAAAATAGCGACCAAATTTGTTAAAGAATTAATAAGAGTGCTAAAAAATTCTACTGATATAGGAAAATCATGGAACAAGCAGAAAGTATCGGAAGATTAAGAGTCAAGAATATCCTTTAGTACGGTATTTCGTAGTCTTGGTCGCCCTTGATAAACCTCCACTTCTGCTTCTATAAGGATCTTTATTGGAGCTTTAGAAGGTGATAATCCTGGGATATAATCAGAGAATATACATCCAGTTTCGTCTCTTAGAGTAACATCACTTCTAGTTCTCATACTAGATTGAAGTAAGTCGCATGCGTCAGCTCCCCACCCAAGATATTCTACTAGAAGATTGACTCTTTTCCCTCGGAATCTCTCTGGATGACTTATAATGTCCCCAATCTTTACATTATTAATCATCCTTGAGAGCCCCCCGTTTCTTAAAATAAGACTCAAGAATCTCGGCTAATCTAGATATACTTTTGAGCCCTTCAACAATTATGCATTTTCCATTATCATAAAACATGCAAGCTGAATCGCAGAGATATAGCTCCGTTCCAGAGGCAGCAGAGAGAAATGGACAAATTTTTTCCTCTTTTTCTGTCACAATTATCACCAAGTTTTTTGAATCAAGAATGATAAATAATTCGAGAATTAGTTTTTTATGTTTTGGTTGTCGAGAGGGTATAGCATCGACCAGAATGCCAGCGAAGAACCACCACGTGAATGCTCTCTCATATACTCGTCTCTCTCATACGAGCTGGAGCGAGGCAAGTGCCGGACTTGAGTATTCTGGTCGATGCTATACCCTCTCGACAACCAAAACATAAAAAACTAATTCTCGAATTATCTGTTAAAATGGAAATAATCATGTTGTGAAAAATTGTATGAAAACTTAAGGGTTAATGAAAATGAAAAAATCGCGAGATCCCCTAATTGATAATGCAAAAGAGTTTCTTTTGGAGGCTCGTGATGCTTACAGAAATAGACGGTTCCTCCTCGTCTGTTTCCTCTCACATCAAGCAGCAGAGTTCGCATTAAGAGCGTTAGCTACAATGATTGCTGAGGAAACAGAATACTCCGAGAATCTCCTTAATTATTTAGACTTCTTGGCAACTAAGGGGATGGTTATTCCCGACGATATATATGCTTTCTCGGAAGCCCTTTCTCAACACTTTATGAATATTAAATGCTTAAGTAGAGCTGGAATGGAGTATACCGAAAATCAAGCTCTCCGATGTATAGCTTATGCAGAGGCAATACTATCTTTTGTAGAGAAAGAAGTTCAAAAGCGGAGTTCATAGTCCTAAGGAATACTACTTTCAACTAACTTTTTTCTAAACTTGATTTCTAGTACTCCATTATTATAACGTGTGGAGAGAAGTTCTGGTTGCGCATTTTTTGGGATTTTAAATGCTTTCTTCAGAAGCTTCCCATACCTTTCTCCAGTCACAAGAATAAATCCTTTTTCCACACTAATCCTTAGTGTTTCCTTCGATACTCCTGGAAGATCAATATAAACCCAGACAAATTCTCTATCCTCAATCACTGTCTGCGGAATATGCTCTTCCTCTTCGATTATTGCTTCATGATAAAGATCTTGACCAGATAAATCATTTACTAGGCTCTGCATAGCGTTATTAATAAACTGCATCAAGTTCATGAAAAGATCGAAAAAAGGATCCTTCCTCTTTTTCTTATCATCATCTCCCAAAGTATTCATCTCCTTAGATATTTCAGCAAGTCAACTTAGTAGTATATTCCTAGTAGTTTTTCAGGATAAGGATAGACCCATGAAAAAGGATAATGTTTTATAGGAAATTAAAAGCTTTAGCTATTCCGACACATTCCTCATTCATGCCAAAAACATGATTTAGATGTGAAATATAAGGTAAAAATGTTTTAAGGATGAGTTTATTTTGAGCGAATATTCCTTTAAGTTTAGTTATATTTTAATAAGAATACCTCGGTTCTATCTCATACGTCTTTCTTTTTAAGTCGCTTAATGCAAATACTCCACCTAGCACCAGCTTTTATTAAGGCATAGGCTCATACGTATGAATCGGATTTTTCTGTTGGTTTCTTCTTAGCAAAATCATCACTGAATACCTATCTAACCTTCTTATCTGATAGCATGGATTTCTATAGTAACGCTTTTATCCCAGTGAGATGCATAAATTTCGCTTTAACCTTGTGCCTAAGGGAATAACTTTATCCAAGGCACAATCTCAGGAGTATTAAAGAAACTATTGTTAGAAAGCTTAATAGTGCTGTTAGTGCTATCCTGTCTTTTCTCAAAGCATAATAACACGTTAAGATAAGCATTGTAATTATTGGTGTGAGAACTAACATAGTGATTCCTAGATAAAGGATGCTGATTGGATTAGTGAGAGAGAAACTCTTGAAAACGTTTAAGAGGCTTTCTCTTTTTCCAATACTATAGCTGCCCTCTTTTGCTAAATAGTAAAAAAGACCAATTAAAACGAACGCCACACTGGTGAATAGTCCTATTTGAAAAATTTTTTGTGCAAGTAACTTATCGTTATTCATCCCAGAATCCCCAGAGCCGTAATAATCATCCTTAACCCCATTATGAGGAAGAAAATCGCAATCAATTTTTTCAATGTCACATCCCTTATGCTGATTATAACCGATGTCCCAAGCTTAACCCCCATTAAAATCCCAATGACGGCAGGAGCTACTATAAAAGGATCCACAAAGCCTTTGACTAAATAAATTGTTCCTCCAATCGCTCCATTTAAACTAATTAGAAATAAACTGAGCGCTGCAGCAGCTTTTGGGGGCAATCCAAGGATAAGGAGGAGAATAGGCATATTAATTATTCCGCCCCCAATCCCTAATAGAGCTGATAAGAAACCTCCAAAAAATGTCAGTAATGCACCTATAGAAACGTTAGTTGGTGAATAAGTTATATTATCTCCGAACGCCTTATCATAATAGCTGTCCGAAAAGAAGCTTGAGACACTCTTAAACACTCTCTTTCCAGAACTAGTTGAAGTTTTTCTCTTAATACTTTTTCTCCAGACGTTGTATGCTGAGAATAAAAGAAAAATGCCAAAAATTCCTCTTAAAACATTCTGATTCAATGTCATCATCATGTGAGTACCAACAAATGCCCCAACAGCACTCATTGGGATCAGTACTGTTGCTAATCTCACATTAGTTAATCCCTTCTTAAGATACACGATATTACTACTCATCGCCGTAACAACAGTACAAATTAGACTAGCTGGAATTATCCAGTGAATATCTATGGGTAATAATAGATCAAGAAGAGGAACGAGGATAGATCCCCCTCCAATACCAAATATAGCCCCCATAAACCCAGCTAAAAAAGCGATAAGGATAATGATAATAAACTCTAACATTAAATGCACCGTCTGTCCTCTATTTCTTTAATTTTTCGTACACTAATTCGGCAACTTTTTTACCCGAGAGGAGCATTGAGCTAAATATTGGCCCCATTCTAGGCAAGTTATAAACCGCCGCTACAGCCATTCCAGTAGCATAAAGCCCAGGAATTATCTCCCCCGCTTTTTCTAGTACTAGATTCTCACCAAGGGGAGCATACATTGACTTCTCATAGGGTATCTTAAGATTAAACTCGGGGATTTTCTTAGACACTATTGTTAGGACTTCTGCATCATGCCCAGTGGCATCTATAACAGCTCTGGCCTTAATGCCTAAGGGGTCAACATGTAATTGGGCTAGATGCACAGCAGACCATTGAATCACTACTCCAGTTATTCTTAGAGGATCTGTTCTAAAGATCACATCCTCAACAGTAACACCGAAGATTATTTTTGCACCAGCATCAACCGTAGCCGTTGCGAGTTTTGCCATCATTTCTGCTGTATCTAGAGCATAAACGCCATTGCTGATTTCCTTTAATCTGCAGCCAGCATCTCTTAGTATTTCATCAGCTGGAGATGTGACTACTACCTTATGAAGAAGCATTCCTCCACCGCCAATTCCTCCGCCAAAAGATAATCTGCGTTCAAAAATTACCGTTTTCAAACCTTTTTCGGCAGCATATTTCCCTGCTACTAGACCAGAAGGCCCGGCTCCAACTATTACTACATCCACGTTAGTTATGCTTTTCCAATCCTCTAACGTTTCCTCAATAATTATCTGAGAAATCTGGTGTTCCTCTAATGTTTTAAGTTCCATACTCTAACACCATAGTTTATGTTTACTAAAGGACTAGGTATTGATGGTGGTTATGAGAATTAATTATTGATGAATATATTCTTAATCGGCAAGAAGAAAAGAATCTTTGCAAGCCATAAAATTGCATGACATGATACCTCGAAATTGTTTTGAAACCCTATGGGAATTAATAATAATGTGCTTCCGTAGCATATTGTTCTTCAACAATCATTGTTCTTCCAAGCAAAAGGTTCATAGCGAACTTCTTGTTATCAAATTTCTCTATTGAATAATTATCCCAGAAAACGCATGAGCCACCAATAATCATCTCACCCTTCCCAATTTGTACTCTTGCAAAAACCGGTGGTGCGCACCCATTTTGCTTAGAAAAAGCGGTTTCCTCAGCGTAAACTATTGGATGAACTCCATTACTAATAATTCTTAAGGATGCTGTGCATGGAAGTAATATTTTGTTTACTCCTTGATTGTAATGAAGGATTCTGGAAGTTATTAAAAAGAGCCCCTTAGGATCTAAACTATTCACAGGGTCAATTACTTCATCCGCTAAGAGAATTACTCCAAAATCGATGGCAAGAGAATTGATGGCATCAGCTATATGGTCTTCGTTTCTAAAGTAGCCAAGAATTATAACTCGTCCTCCTTGCTCAACGAATTTCCTTATAATCCTTCTCTCCTCATTATTAAAAGGTTCCTCGGGATAATTAAATACAACAATATCGTATCCATTAATATTTCTTATATCCATCAATTCTTCAACAACAGCTCCAAGAGAAATTAGAGTATCATAAAGCTTGGAGAAGTAATAATAATCCCTAATAGTGAACTCCCGATGACTAATATCCCACCCTATGCGGATCATTGAATAACACCTTGAGGAAACTTCTGAGATTTGACCAAGTATCAGCCACTCAGAACTTTCAGAGGAGTTTTATACGCAAAAATGAATTTTTCACCTAGAATGGGTATTCTAATATATCTTTATATTAATGAAAAATATTGAGAGAGGGTGTTTTAGGGATAAAAAATTACCGATAAGGAACATATTAAACTTCTTCTGCTGTTGTCCAAGCATACGCTAAGAAATCATGTGCTAACATGACCCACTCATGAGATGTTGTGGCAACACCAAGTACCTCCTCCGGTTTCTCTAATCCTATAGGAAGAGAAGCAAAAACTGCTTCCTTATCATCCACGATGGCTCCTAATACTATTCCACGTGCATATTTCCTAATCATCGTCCTCGGTCTCGATTTTAATCTAGATACTATATTGTAATGTTCTGCTTTTCCAGGATCTATTCCCGCAGCTATTTGAACTCTTACCATTGGTCCTAATTTAAGAATCTTATCTACTGGCACGAGACTAATATCAGGAGTAACGATTAATAATATGCTTTTAGCCCTTGAAATCATGTCCTCTATGTGAGCTAATATGCTTCCTAGCCCTTGAACAACCCATGTCTTAATAGCGTGTGGCACCATTCTCTTCATCGTTTCGTTATAGAGCTCTTCCATAGCTACCCTGCCTTCCTCAAAAGTCTTAGCTATTTCACGCACTTCACTGAGCAATTTCTCTGAGAGAGTTTGCTCTATGCTCCTCTGCAAATTAGAGGATGTTTCAGATATTGTCTCAATAATTTTTGACAGAGCTTTTTCAGTTCTATTTACAAGCTCATTAATGGCGGTTTCTTTCAAACTCGATAACCTCTTCTGAACCTCGCTTGAGAGACCTTGCATATCGCTAATGAGCTTTGATCTTATTTCCCTAGATGACTCTTCAGCTTGCTTAGAAATCTTATTAATGTTCTCAGCCGACTCTTTCTCAATACTAGTCGTTACCTCATCAAACTCCTTAACCATCGTGTTTATCCCATTCAAGAAATCAATCGTAATTTTCTGACTCGTTGATTTAAGCTGATTTAGTCTCTCCTCAATTCTTTTTAAGCTCTCCTCCATTGCTTTATCGATATTTGTTCTTAGATCATCAACTGTTTTCGTTAAGACTTTTAAGTACTCATCCTTAATCTTTTCGGCGCTACCTTTAAAGTTTTCCAGAGTCTTTGTCATAGACTCATCTAGCTTAGAAGTCATCTCTGAGATAAAACTCTGGAGATTCTTTAGAGTTTCGTTCATTGAAGCTGTTATTGAATCTCTAGCTTTTTCGACTCCCCTTGAAACAGTAGATAATGTAGATGCTGTTTGATTGGAAGTTTCCTCCAGTCTGTTTCTGATAAGCTCTATTAGTTGATTTAGAGTATTCTGGACAACTTCTATCTGGTTATTCAGCTCTTTGGTCAGATTACTCATGTTCTCTGCAAGATTCTGCATTGATTTTTGGAATTCCAAGGAGAAACTCTGCATAGTGTTTGATAGTGTCTCGGAGAAAGTTTTCATTGTCTCAGCAACGCTTGTACTAGTGGCATCAAAGAGGCCAACGAGACCCTTTGATAATTGATCAGCTAGAATATTTACATTGTCTATTACAGTAGATGTCATTTGCTGTGACAAATTATTTATTTCCTCCGTACTCTTACTTACCTCTTCTGTTATTTGAGAAACGTATTCACTTGAACTTTTGGAGAATTCTTTAGAAAGTTTCTCTAAGGTATCATCAATTCTTTTTAGGGCTTCCCTGATTTGATTATCAAAGACTTCCGCTGATGATCTTAGCTGAGCATTGAAACTACTAACTATTCTCTCGGAGAGATCCTCTACCACTTTAGTCGTTTCGTTCATGGCTTCTTGAACCATACTAAAAATACTCGATACACTCTTTTCCAGATCAGTGCTTATTTCATTAACAATTCCTTTGAGAGTCTCGGAGATACTTTGCTGAAATTCATTAAAACTACTCGATAATTCAGCTATACTTGTGGATATTAATTCCTTAACTGAAGCCTCAAATTGCGAGAACCTATTAGTATATTCTACGAACTGATTAACGAATAACTTATACGGAGGAACCGCTTCATATCTTGGAGGAACCTCGGGAATTTCTTTCATGAGACCTTGTATCTGGAGCTCCCTCACGGCGTGTATAACTGTATCATACCCCATCCTAGCAATCATGGAGATTTCAGCTAGTGTAAGAGGCCCCCTACCTAAGCACTCGATATATAATCGTCTAGCAGTATCTGATAAACCTAATTTTTCTAATACCTTGTTGATAGATGACAAAACAAACACCATATAGTAGGGAAAATCAAGAAATAGGTAATTATTTCAAATTTATTTCTTTTACTAATTCTTAATCATTTGTACTAAAGTGAAAAAAATGCATAAATATATTAAATTAATCTCAGTTTTTATCTTGGAATATCATTAATATTTAATATTATGTAATGTACTTGAGATTATTCAACCCTAGCTAGGAATTCTTAAAGGAGTTCTTCAGAAACTTTTTAATCACTTTAGGATTATTTTTCTGGTTATACTGCTTCATCATAAGGGGGACACCTTGTCTTTTAGTCGACGTGGAAAAATATATCTTCCCTTGCGATTAGAATATTTCTTGTTTTATCTTTTACTCTCATTCCTAGTCTTTAGCTGGATTCTCTTCTATGGCTCCATATTTCGCATAATTTTAGATCTCCCTGGTTGGGTTATTCTTCTGATAATTGAAGCTTCGTTATTGGGCAGTCTGGTTAATATTCCCGTTTCTTACGTTAAGAGCTATCAGCCCATCATAAGAGCTAGGATTGTGAAAGTTTTCTTTATAGAGTGGGTTGTGCCGGAGATTGATTGGGAGGAGCATAAGACGCTGATAGCTGTGAATCTAGGCGGGTGTATCATTCCCGTTCTTCTTTCAGTTTATCTTATAGCAAGATATACTATATTGTTTGGGCCCCTCGTTTTAGCGAAAATTATCTTAGCTGTAATAATCAATTCTCTTCTCATTAACCAAGTGGCGAGACCCGTTCCAGGAATAGGTATTGCCACACCGACCTTTTTGCCACCATTATTCACATTGCTTACATGCGCTTTTCTACAGCCTATTTTAGCGCCTATTGATTTTTATGCGTCTCTTTACATAACTGGTTCTTTAGGAGCCTTGATCGGGGCTGACTTAATGAACTTAAAGAAGATACCCTATTTAGGCGCCCCAGTAGCTAGTATAGGAGGAGCAGGAACATTTGACGGTATTTTCCTAACTGGTCTATTTGCGGTATGGTTAGCTCTCATCCTATAACTAACAAATCTATTTATTCCAATAAGTATTTCTCAAGCCTGTTACTTAAGAATTGAGCAGCAGACTCCGCGCTGATGATTTCATCCCCTGGTAGAATTCTTATATATCCTTCATTCATCATTAACCAATATCTTCTTCGAATCTCTTTGTATCTATGGATTATTCCTGGTTTCTCACTTACCCATTTTAGGGAGTAATCTCTTAATAAAAGACCTTTTACTAAGGAATTGGGAGGGAGTACTTTCTTGACACCAAAATTATCAAGAAGAACTCTCTCAGTCCCTATCCTCACATTCACAATAGTTTTACCTCTTAGTAAGAGGCGACCATATATTCCATCCTCATCTATTATCTTCGGAGCACCATAATACTTTATTTCGGGAATAGCTCTTGCGATGGGAGATTCCAGCTTTAAATCCAGTAAATCCAGGTAATAACTAATCCGCTCAAGCATCATTTTCACAGCTTCGTAAGCGCTTATAGATTCCCCATTGATGAGAAAAGTAGCATCTATACCAAATCTTATAGCTTTCTCCCTATTCGCTATGAGCTGAGGCCGCTCTTTTATCCTTTCCCCCCTAATTAATTTGTGCAGAGCTTCAAGGGCTAAACCAGCAATTATCTTTATTATATCACTCAGGAATTTCTCACTTGATTGATTATCAATAGCTCTGATCTCAATCCTTGTCTCTCTAGGGGATTTTCGAATATCCTCTACAATATTGGTAATAGGCCCTCTAGGTGTTATATCTAGAAGCCTATTTCCGGCTTGGTTAACAACTAGTTTATATTCATGCGCTTTGGGTTTATTGAATAAAATAATATATCTGAAGATCATTCTCTTCCTGCGTGGGACTATCGATAGAGGAATTCTCCTAATCTTACCATATTCAGAAACTCTTAAGACCTTACTGTACCTAAGTCTGGAACTAGCGAATCCTGTGTATTCTCCCGCGCAAACAGGTGAGTTTGCTGATAGTGCTATGAGTTCTGGTAAGTGATTCCTTATATTATTATAGATATAGGTAAGTGCTCTAAGAGGAAGCCTCTTATTGTTTTTCTTCCGAATCGATATATTGATGTGAGTACCATTAATTGGTAGTGGCGTACTCTGGACGGGATGCGTACTCCCAACATAAATAAGCAAGCCTATATTCTGCGCGGCCTTAGCTAATAATTCTCTACCAAAACACACCGCATCCACAATGCGCTCTATTGGTGTGGGAAGAGTAACATATTCTATCTGGCTTGGATTCGGTTCCCATTGAAGTCCGAATAAGTACTTTCTAGCTTCCTCCAGTAATTCTGGATCCTCTCTTAAATGCTGGATAAGCTCCTTAGAGACCGCTTCCGAAGCTTTTGCAAGAAAACCACGAGAATTAACTATGAATAATTCCTCCTCAACACCTACTAGAACCTTATAATCTGCCAGACGCTGAGTCATATTCAACCCTCTAAAACTTTAAAGAGAGAATGTAATCAATAAGAGCTTTCTCAGCTGCTTTTCTCTTCTTGGCTCTTGAGAAATCTATAAATTCTAACTGAATTGCGTTTACGAATGGTGGGAAAGAATGATAACGAATTATGTCTCCTCCAACATATTTCTTCTCAATAACTGGTCTTAATCCGTATTCCACTAGCTTCTCAAATAACTTAACAACATATCTCCTAGACACTGATAATCCGCCGAAAATCCCAATCTCCACATCATGTTCGGACTCAGTATTAGATGTGCTGTGAATATCTAAGATGAGCTTTATTTTTTTCTCCACAAGAGAAAGCCTTTCTATTATTCTCCTAAATGGTGTTACTCGTGCGATCTTTCGATTATAATCTATGTATACCCGAGAGAGTCTTGATATTAAGGCATAAGCAGCGGTCTTTCTCGCCACTCTTTTAACGAACTCCTCAACAAATGCGTCCTGAAGGGGAGCTTGCGCATGAGGGGTTGTGAGAAGAACTGGTTTTTTACCCTCTATATATTCGAACCCTCTGATTAAATCTTCTAGGGGTAATGGAAGATCAAAACGCATGATTCTTTCAAAACTTTCCTTATTTCCCCTATCCCATAACGCCTTATTCCTTTCCATTATCACCTTTTCTAACGAGGTTCTTAGGAATCGTACTAAGGATTTTTTCTTTTTAAAGAATTTTTCCTCCTCAAGAAATATTGCAAAGGGAAACGCCCATAAGAGAGTATGAGAAACTCCATTTTCTAGAATATCAAAGCTTCTTAATTTCCTAGCGATTCTCTTCACAAGATTAAAATCAATGCTCTCCCCGCTTCTTATACTTTCTTCTAACTTATTAATCTCAGAATACAACCTGATGAGACTGAGATATTTTAATCTCACTTTAAAACTCAAAACAATCACCAAGAATTCTAGGTCTATAAGGACGTCGCAGAACTAATTGCTTTAGAGAAAACACGAACTATGTACTCAATTCTCCTGAGTAATTCTCCCCCAACTATGGTTACATAATCGTCAGTTCTGAAAACTTTATCAGCCATCCTCAGAGTGTATTTCTTGGTTCTTATAAAGCGGAGATCCCTTTTACTACGCCGATCCATTAGCGCAATTATGGGTACTCCTCCTGCAGAAACATTACTGACGACATTGTAATAGTCTAGATCTAAATAATTTGTATCAATAGGTATCGGAGCTCTTCTGAGATGCAAACCAACTAATCGTCCCATGAAGCCATATGCTCTGATGTCAAAGGCGTAGTATCTATTTCCCTTAATAAGTACAGGGGCAGGAAGAATCAATTCTTGTACCATCAAGTATTTCTTATTTCGAGCGCTTTTCTCAAGTAATCCCTTCTTACTCTCCAATTCCTCCTTAGAGTTAATCACAATTATACCCTCTCCACCAGAACCGCTAGCAGGCTTAACAATGACCCTTTTGCCCATTTCTAAAATTTCTTCAACGTATCTGGTTACCTTATTAAGTGATCTTGAATACAAAGTGAATGGTATCTTAACATACTTGGCCAATTCTGGTAGAGAATCTAAGAGTTTAGAAATAACCTTATAAGTTCTTATCTTGCTTCCAGTAATATAACCAACCTCGCTAGGATTTATCACTATTTGTTTTACCTTTTTTGGAAAATCAAAACTTCTTCTTATTATTAGATCTGGATAGATCTCTTCATGATTCTTAGGGTCTAAGAAATAGACAAAACCGTTCTCGTAGATAAGTTTTGATTTACCAACTACCCAGCTTCTGATTCCCTTTCTCCTCAATGCGTAGCTGATCGCTATCCTTTCAGGATTAAGAAAACCTTCCCTATGAGGTGGGACGGTTACTATGGCCGTTTGTGGGGACTCTCCTCTCTCGTAGTAATAGTATATGAGGGCCATTTCTGCGAATCTATCCACGAATTTTACTAAATCATTAGCTAAATGCTTCTCATAAGGTGGTAAATCATTGTATTGCATCCTAGTTATGACAGAGAGAACATAAATACCAGCTGGAACAGCGTTTGCCTCAAGGAAGTAAAGGCATCCATCTCTACCTAGTAGGAAATCATACCCCTCATATGGATAATATTTAGTCTCTGCCCACTCATCATAGCTAATGTAGAAATCGCAGATTAACAACTTGTCCCACCAATGAGGGGAAAAGAGAAGACCGAATACCTTTAACAACCAGATAAAATATAAATTTTTCTTAGCTACTCCGCAGAAACTTCATTTTTAACTAACTACAATTCTGGATCATAATAAAACCATAAGGGAAATCCCTAAGTGTTTTCTCAGCATCATACATTGGTATTTTTAGATTCTGATTCTTTTTGAGAACTCTGAAGCAAATAGTTGGAAACGTGTATGGTTATTGTATAACATGTTGCTTTAAAAATATTATAACAAAGTTGTCTTCATTAAGACATTTCCTCAGTAATACTCTGAGTTGATTATTATGTCAATGAGGGAGGTTCAGGTTAAGATTGTTCTTATAGGAGATGGGGCCGTAGGAAAAACATCTATAGCTCATAGATTTTTGGGTAGGGAGTTCATTCATGAATATATTATGACAGTAGGTGTTGATTTCTATAAGAAGGAAAGCAGTATCGAGATACCAGAATACGGCGAAATAAAATTCATTTGGCATATCTGGGATTTAGCTGGTCAACCCCACTGGAAACATGTCCGTCCAGCATTCTACCTTGGAGCTAGAGGCGCACTCCTCGTTTTTGATGTGGCTAATAGGGAATCATATAATAATACTATCGAATGGGCTAAGGAATTCATAAGACATGCTGGTGGAAAGTATCCAATTGTGTTAATCGGGAATAAGATTGATCTAAGAGAAAGCATTCCAGGATGCATTACAGCAGAAGAGGGAGAAGAACTTGCAAAGAAATTATCAAATCTATTCGGTTTTAAGGTGCCCTACATTGAAACATCGGCTCTCCAAAACATTAATATAGATAAGGCGTTCCAAGCATTAGGAGAACTCATCTTCAAGTACATGATAGAGGAATTGAGAAGGAAAAAACTCTCACTAACTAAGGAGGAGGAATCATCATAATCCTAATGTAATATCATTATAATGCTTCCTTTATTTTACTAACTAATGCTATGAAACTTGGGTAAACGGGCTTATAAATAATTCAACACCTAGAACACACTTTCTTATTCATAAGGTTGATGATTACGGCCACAAAAACTACTTGATTTGTGGGCCCTGAATACTTAATATTATATTTTATCTATTGAGCAAAAAATAGTGCTAAAAGAGGATTAAGGAGTAAAAGGTTTTAGCTAGTTCGTTATTTCAAAACAATAACATTTAATATTAGGGTTTAGGTTAAAGTTTTTTGTTATATGTTGCAATATTAGGGTAAGTAAGGATGCTTCTAATAAATATTTTCGCTGGCGTGTACTCTGATCCCCTACTATTACTATTAGGCATCCTTTTCATTGCTCTTTCGACGGGATTAATAATATTAGCGATAAAATATAGGAAGCTTCGTCAGATAATAAGAGCTTACGAGAAAAAACATGAAATTCCTGAGAAATCGGTAGAAAGTGGTGTTAGAAGAGAAGAGGAAGTAATCATTAGTGAAATTCCCATTCAAATGGAGCGTGTCATTGCTTTAAAACCTCCAGAACCAATTATAATACATTCTATCCCGCCAGATGTTAATTCTATCGCGAATGAGATCATTCGATGGGACGATAATTACCGGTTTCGTGGAGCGTTAGCTGATCATTTGTTTAACAGTATGTCTGAAGGCGCTGTTCGGGAACTTCTTAAAGTCTCAAGAAAAGAGAGCTTGAAAAAGCTACGTTTCGGGGAATTTGATAAGAAAATGCTTATCCGAGTACTTAATTATTATAAGCAAAATAATCCTGGAACACTTATAGAGATCGCAAATCAAAAACTTCCTACCTACCTCCAAAATGCTATAAAATCTTTTATCAGAGGCTCTAAGGAGACAGAATTTCTAGAGCTAATTACTAGCCTTAGGCACATTGGAATAAAGTCATTAATAATCATTAGTGTTCTCAAAGAATTTGGAGCATGGCCACGATATATTATAGGATTAACTCCCCTAGGGCATAAATTGCTTCAGACACCTCCTCTCTCTTCAGAGCTATTGATAACAGCTAAGCATGCGGTATATATAGAGACTCGTCAGGGGGAGAAAATACTTTTACGAGAAATAGCAAAACCTGGTACGCAAATACTAGTGTTAATAGAGATGATAGACACGTCAAAACTCCCCAAAGCTATTAAGAAGATTGATGAACTCTCGCAAGTTATAGTCGAGAAGAATATTGAGGATCCCGAATTTATTCATTGTATAGAGGACATTTTTAAAGAATAGCTGAGAAGCTCTGACGCAATCTGACTAATTCCCCCTCTAATCCCTCATGCTTGCAAACAATAAGGGAATATCTAACCTTCTTCTCAAACCTCTTTAATAATAATAGTCTACCTTTAAGATGAGGAAAACGCTCCACCAAACTCATCAAGATCTCCCCCATCATAAGAATTGAAAAGCAAATCCTTGGCAAATATTCGGGATCCGTGGCAATGATGTAGTCAATCGATTGAAGCTTATCCAAAAATTCTAGGATTTTTTCCTCAGAAGAGAGTTTTATACATATCTTAGCGGTTTCGCATAGTAATATTAAGAATTCTAATGAGACTATTCCATAGTCCATGGCATATCTAATAAGTCTATAAGCCAGATCATAAAGCTCCTCGGCCAATAATTTTTTCTCCTCCTCATCTCTTATCAAATCAATCAGAAATTTTAGAGAAGCTACTAAGTTAAACTTAAACGAAATGTTTCTTAGTACCTCTTGGATGTTAAATATCGATAAAAATTCATTCTCAGAGAAATTATTAATCAAAAAAATTGGTAGCCAGATGGCTTCTGAGGGGACTGTTCGTGTTTGTTTAAGGATATTTGCGTACTCATGGAGAACCGCGGTCCATTGTCCAATGAATCTCTTCTCTTTAAGAGCTCCTTTATAGAAGTTCATAAAAAGAGTATCCATGAACTTAGATACGAGTCTTCCAGAAACATTCAGCATCTCATTATAATTTATCTCGTCTTTGAAAAACCTTAACAGGAAGGATAATAAGTGAATTGCTCCCTGAGTGATATTGAAGAAGACCTCATGATCGATCCAAACTCTCTTATCAAAGCACTTAATTATGTAATCCCGAATCATGTTATAAGCGTCAATTAAGATCTCCTTAAGATCCTTTATTGATATTCTCCGCGCCTCTAAAATAGATCCAATTAACAATAGAAGAGGGGCAGATGCAAGAAGAATCCTTCTCAGTGCGCTTTCTTCCCGATACCCACTTTTACTAAAGATGCCCCTTATTTTATTCTTTCTAAGCTTCTCATACGCCATAATTGCTTCGATACAATTCTTCCTAATAAGAGTATACTGGTCACTTATTTCTTCCCAAGACTTAAAAACATAGAGTTTTTGCCGTATGTCATGCCAAGTCCTGACGACTCTTAATCTCTCATAAAAATATGTGTAGCCCTCTTCTCTGAGCTTAATTGTCAGTATCTTTCCGATCTTCGTCTTAAAAATGGGTATTGACGCGTAATAATTGCTCGGAAATAGAATTATCGGGAGGAAATTCTGAAAATTTTTAAATTCTTCCGAAAAAAGGAAAAATGCTAAATCTGCCTCCTTCTGAGATAGAAAAGATTCAAAATCATCGGATCTAGCATTTACATAGGCATCTATCTCTTTAATGATGTATTCTGCCAGAATCCTATACTTGTCATCGAGTATTTTATAGATCTTTTCAGCCTCCTCCCTTATGTTTTCAAGCCTCATTGTTCTGATTCTAGCTGTTGATAATAATACGAGCAGCTCAATCTTAAGCCCTAATAATCTAAATAGTGGATCAGATACGTTCTCCAGGGCTATAGCCTCATGATAAGCCTTATCTAAAGCTCCTATTTTGCATAATGTAACGATATTTTCAACAACTCTCCCAGCATCTACTACCCTCCTAGGTTTCGGCCTTTCTTTAAATCCATCCTTTATTCTTTCTATGTATTTCATAAGCTCTTTCTCTGCTCTTGCTATGATATCCTTTGGTAACGCGTTATAAATGTTTTTAATTAGCGTATAGTATTCTCTCCAAGATGGCTCGTTGGTTTTTTTATCAAGGATACTCATAGCCTTAAATACCGCCGTTTCGAGATCCTTCGTAACCACTTCTATTTTTTCTGGCAATATTCCTTCTAGATCGAATAAGAGAGCCTTAAGCTTAGGGACTGATACGTCTTCCCATCCCTTCTCAATGAAACTAATTAAAATTACGTCTGGAGAATAAAAACCGCTTACAGTAACTACTGAAAAATCTTCGCTTTCAAGCTTAGAAATACTACCCATACCCATTGTATTAGAGATTAGATAAGCGGCTGATACGAGCTGCGTGGGGAGCATCGTGTCTTTCTTTCTTTTCCATTCAGCTATTGGGATACCACTGCGAGTAGCGACTAATACCGCCTTAATCAATCTGGATCTTCCTCAGTAAAAATGATGCTTCAGTACTTCGTTCAAGTATTAGTCACATACCCCTATTTTATTACTTTTGCTAGTCGGTTAATAAGTGTGCCCATAGATTCTGGGGTTTCATTAAGTATAACTTTAGAGTCATTCCATATAACAACTGGAAATCCCTCATATTCGAATTTTTCGAGGGAGTTCTCCGCTTCTAAAGCGTCTATTATATTAACTCTTATTTGAGGTGCATGATACACTAGATGTACAAACATTCTGCCTAAGACATAACAAGCGAAACCAGGGAGAACATAGAGATCTAGCACGCCCTTTAATGCCGTAACTTCGTTGATAAGATCACTCGGTAATTCGTAATGCTCTAGGGAATTCCCCGCTATGCATATTGCTTCGAGAATCAGCTTTTCTAGCTTACCAATCATCCATCCCACGAATCTTAACCTGTTTTCAAAAGCGGTCTCGATTGATATGATGGATGCTGTTGGAAATCTCTTCAAAAGATCCTCGAAGAATTCCACTCCTACTTTCTTAATAGTTATCCTTCCTTTCTCCGTCCTTGAGATAATAAGAGAAAGCCAATTCTTGATTTTTTCAGCATAAATTCCTTTTCCTTCTACCATATTTATGATGACTTCTCTTCTCAGAGATGAAAGCTTTCTAAGGAGTACCTCTTTATCTAATTCAGAGTTAAAGTTAATGCTCATAAGCATCCCCCAAGCAATTCCTAGCTAGTATTGTCATAAATATTTATAATTGTTCAAGGAAGCATACTTAGGCGTACGGCATATTTTTATCATGTTTTTATTTTATTTCAATTAAACCGTAATTAACTTGCATACTCTACGTATCGAAATTCACAATAACTAACGCAATAATGGGGTATTTCGATATGTCCATACTCCAAAAAATTCTGAAAAGAATCTTTTCACCACTCATTGTAAGAAGTTATAAAAAATGGTATGAAGAAACAATGGATTGGAAAAAGAGTGATTGGAAGAATTGGCAAGCCGAGAGATTCGAAGAGATTAAAAAATCAAAGTGGACCCTAAAGCATTTTCCATGGCTGAGAGATGTAACTTATGAGGATTTACCAAATATTCCTATTCAAGAAACATATAAGGAAGCTCCTGAAGATTTCCCTGCTGTGACCTCATATTACAGCACAGGCACTATTGAAAGAAAACTTATTAAAATATCTAAGAGAGATGGACTTAATGCCTTAAAGGCTATTGGAAGATGCATAATTTGGCTGAAAGGAGAGCCTCAGTTAAGAAAAACACTGATCATTGGTGATGAATCCCTATTAAGCGGAAGAGTATATGAATTAGTAAATGGAATCATAAGTAAAAAAGCCATTGTCTTCTCAAGCTCAGAGATACTCTTTAAAATGAAGGAGCTTAAAAAATACGGTCCCTTCGATTCTGTTGGACTTACTCTCCCAGTAGCGATTCCATTCTTTAGAAAAATTGAGGAAAATTTCTTTACCTCTCCAAGTTTTATATTCATCGGAGGCGATATTGTAACGGACTACCTAAGGCTTCTCATAAGTAACAAAAGTCAGGAACTTGATACCATCCTCTATGTGGTTGATGCTTATGGCACGTCAGAAACTATCTTAATTGGCATGGAGATTCCACCGTTAGTCGCAAGGAGTTTGGTTTATATTCCAGAACTCTCAATTGTCCTGATAAAAAAGGAAGATGGATCTCTTGTGAACCTCTTTGATGCCAAGCCAGGTGATAGGGGGGAGATAATCGCTACCCCTCTTATGGATTATACAGTGCCTAATTACAGAGTAAGAGACTTGATCGAAGTAATTCATGATAACACGCCGCTTAATCTGCCAAGTTTTAGAGTACTAGGGAAAGTTTTGCATAAAGTTAGATTAAATATTCCTAAGTTAGGGGTAATCGAAGGATTCGCTGGCACAATAATAAGAGCTGGAGGAATAGTGATAAAGACACAACCTCTTATCCAGCTTATTCATAGGAATTTCATGTCTGAATGCTTGATTTTAATAAAGAGACTTGAAGATAAAGTACGGTTAATCATATATACGGAGAAGCAAATAAAGCTAGAAGAATTTCTCGCAGCCCTCCAGAAGGATCATGAAATTAATTATCTCATCAATGATATGAAGATAGGAGCGCTTGAGGTAGAGCTTATCCACGATCCCGAAGTCATTGAAGAGCTAGTAAGGTATGTTAGAGAGCACATAGGTGCTCAAGCAGAAATACCTCGAGCAATTTTAGTAGAAGAATGATGAGAAAGAAGTTAGATTATTCAATGGTGAAAGTGCATTGAAACCCTTGACCGACTCTATAATGTTGAAGTTCTTACCCCATATTTGTGCCGTAGTGTTGATAAGCATATTCTATTTAAATCTCTCTCGAAAAACGAAAGATCTACCTAAATTCGTGAATTACTTAACAGCGAGCTTTCTTCTCTTAGATGGTGGGTTTATCTTAGAGATACTAGGAAGAATTGGGCCTAGCAAATTATATGCCCTAACTCTCTTTTCTGTTGGTATTTTATTAATGAATCTCGCTGGCGTATTCTTCATATTTTTCTTAGATCTCCTATTATCCCCAAAAATATCAAGCACAATAGCCATCTTTTCTGTGATCGCATTATTCCTTAAAGGACTAGACT
>Ga0190311_1000186_pt1 | contig 22091 bp, 19 predicted proteins | sample 48700789_MG_FD_165037 | JGI IMG/M metagenome (GOLD analysis project Ga0190311, IMG submission 165037) | Hydrothermal vent sediment bacterial communities from Southern Trench, Guaymas Basin, Mexico - 4870-07-8-9_MG | ecosystem: Environmental > Aquatic > Marine > Hydrothermal vents > Sediment ...
ATAAAAGGCTTTCTTATAATCTGGATTAAGTTAGTATTTCATATTCTTAATTATCTTTTATATTCCCTTAGACTCAAATACTTTATAAATAGGTGCGATAGCTAGTCTAAATTCCTCGTCTTCCTCAAGTAGCCTTAATACCTCTTTTTAATATCAGCGATACCGGCCGACCCTGCCGACCATATATTAGATATTCTACATTACACATTTAATTATATTACTCATAACTTCTAATATAAAACGATAGACTGTTTAATTAGTTTATAGTAATGTATATTCTATAGTTGAAGCACTTCATATTATATTGGAGTACTTAACCTTGTTTGCCAATAATATCTTTCTAGCTAGTAACATTATTACCTCATTACAGCACTTATTGCGTCATAGTATTTATTGTTCTCCAAAAATTTCTTTTAAAGCAAATATCTTCTCCTCAATACGGAGTCTTCATAACTGATTATATGGTAGTATTGTCTATAGAAAATCTCAAATCTTTATGGTAGTGGATTTAATGTGGGAAAACCTTATATTTTTATACAGTATCTATAACGAATAGGCTAGTAATGTTATAGGGTGTACTCATGTTGAGGGAAAAGCTATTCCCGGTTCTCATAGCTTTACTACTTTTCCCACTAGCAGTGATCATGGGCTCCTATACAGGAGGGCTTATCAACGCAACATATACATCACCTATATCTAGCATGTCCTACCCTAATACATGGTGGTTATCAGTAGGTGGTACGGCAGATGACCAGGCGTGGTCAGGTATATATGTTGATGAGTATGGCTACATATACTGTACTGGATATACTAAGACATGGAAGCCACTGGGACATAGCTCTCTATTTCTTGTTAAGAATGGTAGGTATGGTGAGAACGTAAGATCAATTTTAGTATATGGTAATGGCACCTTATATGGTAGGGATGTTGTCGTAGTTAATGGAGACATATATGTCGTTGGTCAGATAACAGGCTATGGTGCAGGTAGCTTAGATGGCTTTATAGTTAAGCTTAAAGATAGTGGTGAGGTAGAATGGTTTAATACTATAGGCGGCTCGTCAGGAGATCTATTCTGGAGCCTATCCACTGGATACAATAACACATTCTATGCAACAGGCTATACCTTTAGCTATGGAGCTGGTAAAAACGATGCATTTATTGTAAAAACTGATAGTGAGGGCCGCGTATTATGGGCTATAGCTCTAGGAGGATCGCTATATGATTATGGATGGAGTATTGATACATTCACCAATGGGACAAGTGACTATGTAGTTGTTGGCGGCCAGACAAAGAGCTATGGAGGTATTGGCGGGGGCTATGATGCTTTTGTAGCATTATTGAGTGGTGAGGGAATGGTTCAATGGATAATAGTCTTGGGTACCCCCGAACTTGACGCAATATGGTCTGTAGCCTTTGACGATAATGGTTATATCTACGTTGCAGGTAATACTAAGAATACATCAACTAGTAAATACGATGCATTTGTAGCTAAGTTCAGCTTAAACGGCGAGCTACAATGGATTACCTCTTTTGGAGGCAATGACTCTGAGATAGCATATGGTGTAGCTGTTGATGAGAACTACGTATATGTAGCTGGCTATACAGCTTCCTATACAACTGGTTTAGCTGGTGAAGAGGATGTATTCATAGCTGCACTTGACAAGTATACTGGCGAAGTATTGACGTTCATGAACTTTGGAGGGCCGGATACGGACTATGGATACGCTATAGCAGTTGATGATGAATACATATATGTTACTGGTAAGACCGGGAGCTTCACAGAGGGTGGTAAGGATCTATTCCAGATCAAGTTTAGTAAAGACTTCATATTCGATCCACAGGCTCCGGACCTAATGTGGGTATATAATGACTTCCCCGAGGATGTCAATACATCACTTGTTGATGTACCATTGTCATATCCATCCTTTAATGTATCATCTGTAGCTATGGAGATAGAATATGTGACGCCGGTTGTTAATATATACCCGATACCTGGAATGCTTATAGGGCCTGTAGCACACTTGGCTACAGCAACTGGTGAACCACCAGCTGAGATAACGACTACCACAGTTACAGAGACAACAACTATTACAAATACAACGACTGTTACAGTAACAGAAACGATTACCGAAACAACTACCGAGACTACTACTGAGACAGTAACGGAAACAACTACTGAGACATATACAGTTATAGAAACAGAAACTGTTACAGAGACAATTAACCAGACAATAACTGAGACAACAACTATTACAGAAACGGTAACCGAGACTCAGACCCAAACTATAACCTATACCACTACTGAAACAGAGACTGTAACAAGCAACGTAACACAGACTATTACAGAAACAAAGACAGAGACATTCACAACAACTACTACAGAGACAGTGACAACACCGACTACTGTTACCGAGACAGTGACTGATATGACTATGACAGCCATTGTAGGAATAATACTATTGATCATAGGTATTGCTATAGGTCATTTTGCTCTAAGATCGGTGTCTAAGTAATGTCTTTTTCCCCTCTAATACATACTGTTCTATTTGAGTGTGGTAAAATATGGTCAGCACTAAGTTGTTTTCTATAATTATCCTAGTCTCATTAATGTTGTCAATTGCCCCAATAACTACATATACGTATAATGCTCAAGATAACATGTATAAAATTGATCAACAACTCAGAAGACTTATTGGTAGTGGAGAATATGTAGAAGCCGTTATAATACTAAAAGATCTCGATTACAATGAATTATTGGAGATTAAGCTACGCAATGGACCAGATGCTGTTAAGAGAGCATTAAAGTCACACGCATATACTACTCAGGCTATGGTTAAGCAATACATAGGGTCTCTTGGAGGCGAGGTACTCAATAGCTTCTGGATCATAAATGCATTAGTGGTAAGGATAAATGCTGATAGACTAGTAGATATTGCAGGACTCAGTATTGTTGATAGGATAGTCCCTAACTTTGAAGTCTATATCGATGAAGCAGTTAAGGAATACGACTATAACGTATCTGGTAAGGTATGGTCATGGGGTATTAATAGAACACGAGCACCAGAAGTATGGGAGATGGGCTATAATGGTTCAGGCGTAAGGATCTGTACTATAGATACAGGCGTCGACATCTCACATCCAGCACTAGCTGGTAAAATGCTAACACTGGATCCAAGTAATCCATACTATCCAGGCGGATGGATGGCTTTTGATTCAGCTGGAAACCCTATGCTCATGGAGCCTATGGATACCCATGGACACGGTACACATGTATCAGGTACGGCGCTTGGCGGTGATGGAAAGGATATCGTTATAGGAGTATCGCCTGGAGCAACACTTATGCATGCACTAGCGTTGCCCTATGGAAGAGGTACATTTGCACAAACACTAGCTGCTGTGGAGTGGGCTGCTGATCCCTTCTACATAGACCCTGATACTGGTGAGAAAGTCTATACAGGATTACCTGCCCACGTTGTCTCTATGAGCTGGGGAGCCCGTAACTACTATGGAGCAGAATACCTTGAGCCAATAAGGCATATGTTGTTAATGAATATTATACCTGTAGCGGCTATAGGTAATGGAGGCTATGGAACACATGATAATCCAGGAAATATCTATGGCGTATTTGGTATTGGTGCGATAAACGAGTATGATCAGGTAGCTAGTTTCTCTGGAGGAGCAATAATTTACTGGCCCTACATACCGCCGTCATGGCCTTTCAACAATACTTATCCATCTAGGTATATCAAGCCTGATTTTACAGCACCTGGTGTAAGGATTGTATCTAGTATGCCTGGAGGAGGCTATGCAGCATTAAGTGGTACATCGATGGCTACACCACATGTAGCAGGCATTATAGCGTTAATGTATCAGGCTACAGGATGGTATCGCTATGGAGTACCCGATATACCGGAGAAGTTCTATGAGATCCTTAGGGAGACAGCCCTCGATCTCGGCGATCCTGGACAGGATCCTAGGTATGGATGGGGTATTGTTGATGCATATGAGGCTGTTCGTAAGGCACTAGAGCTTGCTAAGATTAGTGGTGTTAAGGGCTTCGTATATGATGCAGAAACTGGTGAACCGCTTAATCTCGTAAACGTATACGCATATAATGATGATGGAGAACTTGTTGGCTACGCCAAGACCAATGCATCCGGCTATTATATATTACCACTTGATCCAGGTACATATACTATTGTCTACAATAGATTTGGCTATGAGAACTATAGTGTTACAGTTGATGTAGTTATATATAATGGTACTATAGTAGGACATATAACTGATAGGGTAACAAGTACTCCTATACCGAATGCTGAAGTAACAATACTGGAGCTGGGCATTACGGTACCTACAGATGTTAATGGATACTACCAAGTATCAGTACCTCCGGGAAGATATACTATTAAGGCTGAGGCTCCGGATTACTTTAGTGACACTAAAAGCGTTATTGTCGGTGAACAAGAACTCGTGATACTAGACTTCCAGCTCTATCATGAATCAATGCAGGCTATACTAAAGGTACATGCGGTGGACTACTTTACTGGAGAACCGATTGCCAAGGCAAACGTGTCTTTAAGAGATACTGGTAAATGGGCTTTAACAGATAATAATGGTACGGCTATAATATCCGGTATACCTCCAGGCACATATACAGTCCTTATCTCAAAGCCATATTATGCATTGAGAGTATATGAGGTAACGCTAGAGCCTGGTGAACATACTTTAGATGTTGATACAACCTATAAGATAGCAATTATGTCTCATGACCCTGATCAGTTTGGAGAGGATATTAGGCAAGCACTAGTTGCTATGGGGTATCCATCATATGCCATAGATGTATTAGGGCCTATGTCTACAGGCAACCTATATAAGGTTATGATAGTAAACATGTTTGGCCAAGATCCCGGGGAAGATGAGTTATTATCTCTACTACATGAACTAGATTCAGAAAATACATCTATAATATTCCTTGACGCCTGGGGCTCGTACTACTACTTTGCAGGATACACTATGTATAAGCATGGAGAAGCTGTTAATGAGCAAGGCTATCCAGCGCCAGCCTATAGGAGCGATGGATATATTCAGGGATTAATGCTTAATGCATTGAATACCTCGCATCCACTATTCCATGGCATAGAGTTTGATGAGGGCACTGCATTCTATATAGCATCTACACCAGCAGATCGTGTAGACTACGCTGTATATACTGGATTCCATGATCCAGCAAATGGCTCATTAGTATATCTTGGAGAACTTATTAAGGGAGGCACTGTCTATGGCTATAGTATAGTGGTTTGGGAGAGACCCTATGAGGATGATAAATGGATCTTCTTAAGCATTGGCGGAAGCTATCATTGGGCTAAGTATATGGAGAAAGGACAGGATATGCAGTATTCTGAGAATATGAGGAAACTACTTGTAAATGCAATAAGCTACTTAATAGGTATAGAGATACCATTGGATAGATCATCATTTAAGACACGATCAGGTGTTAAAGGGCTAGGCGGTATAGGTGCACTAGCATTTACGATGGTTAAAGTCTATCTTAATAGATTGCCTTATGGATGGGTTGATGGAACCGTATATGCCGGTGATACTGGAGAGCCACTAGCTAACTCCAAGATCGTGGTAAAGGATACAATAGTATCGACTACAACGAATGAGAGCGGGTACTATAGGATATGGTTACCGCAAGGCACATATACAATAGTGTATTCATCACCTGGCTACTATAGTCTAGAGAAAACAATTACTATAATAGTTAATGGGACAATTACCGTTGATGTAGAATTACTTAGAGCCCCACGTGCAGCAGTAATGTTTGATTTCTCAGGACAATTATCAACATATCTATTGTCTAGGGGATGGTATGCACGTGGATATAGAGACTGGGACAAGGTCATAAATGATCTAGGCTTCTATGATGTACTAATACTAGCGGGAGAGTATGTTGGTACATGCGAGCTATGGCCTGATAGAGATACGTTTGAGAAACTAATTAATAAGACCTATGATCTCGGCATAGGCATAGTATTTATGAATAATTATTTCGAGTATCGTTATATCAAGGAATACCCATACGGCATAAACTTACTATACTACTACTTTAGGAATCCAAGAAGTATAGCATCCTCATATGACCAAGGACCTGTATTCTATCAAGTTATAAAGAAGCATCCAATACTTGAAGACTACAATGTTGGTGAAAGAATATACATAGTTGAAGGAGGAGACTTTGACTATGCATGGTTCAGTAAATGGGATGGTGATTTAATAGCCCATATTGGTGCTGAAATGGTCGGTGTTCGTGGAGGAGGTATTGGTGTCAAGATTACTGAAGCAGGAACACGCTGGGTATTGCTTGCGGGTCTTGCACCAGAAGTATGGACTAACATGGATCACTGGACTGATGACGCTAAAGAGATCTTTTATAGAAGTGTTGTATGGGCAAGTGTAAAGTACGTGAGTATTGATGTCGCACCTAGTGAGGTGTATGTCGGAGATACACTAGAGATCACGATACCGCCTCTACCTGGTGTAACTTTCTCTATATTACTGGATAATACAGTTATATTATCGGATATCCAAGGATCCGATGAGCAAATGACGATTGAATGGACAGTATCGTTACTAGAATATGGAGTCCATAGAATAGTATTGATTAGTGAGGGTATGTATTATGGTGAGAAGGAATTCTTTGTTAAGACACATATTGTCCCTGATAAGGACGTTGTTTATCAGGAGAGTAGATTAATGCTTAATATAACAGGTCATCCAGTTAATGAAACTCTACATATATACATAGATGACAACTATATGACAACAATATATGCTAGGAGTATCGAGCCAACAATAGTAGTTATAAACATACCTAGCTACTTTGAAGAAGGAGAACATGTAATCAGTTTAAGAAGAACATGCGGAGAAATTCTTGGAACAGCTACTGTGACGATCAAGGAATCCATGTACAAGGAATATATGACGACATCAATTGATAGACTAAATGAATCACTGGCTACAGGCCTAGAACAAGTACTAGTTAATCTGTTTAATATTAAAGAGAACATAACATTACTCTCTTTGAATATGACACATGGTATAGACAAGCTAAGACAAGAAATCATGAGTACATTACTAAATGAGATAATTAGCGAAATAAGACAATTAGGATCCAATATATCATTGAATACAGGATCTATTATTGAGAGAATAGAGGAAATACCATTAGCAATCAATAGTTCTGAATCAAGGATAATTAACGAAATGAGGTCAGGCCATGGAGGTATTGAATCTAAACTAACGAAACTATCAGAACTAGATAAACTTACAAAACTAGATGATGTACTAAATAGTTTAACTAGTATATCAGACAGTATTGATTCGCTAAATACAGGCATGGATAAAATCAGTAGCAGTATTGATGAAACTAAGGATACCCAAGGTTCAATTATATCTCTCCAATATGTAATAGTATTACTAGTGATAATACTGTTAATTTTACATGGGTATCAAATGTTTAAGAAGAAATAGTTTTCACTATATTCTTTTTAGGCTCATATATCTTGTGAAAAGACTGATCAATAATAGGAATAACATTATATTTCTCGTAAAGGCTATTATCTGAATCGGTGAATCAGGAGATAATGGATTGTACTGGCTTCCAATTCCAAGGAAACTTAATATATTCCTTAACTCTTGGTCCCTAAACCATAGCAATATTATGAGGGAATTCAATGAATCAATTATTAGATAAAATATGAATTCTCTCAATAATAATATGAGAATTATTACTATTGAAAGCAAGATTAGATATTGCGGTTTAAATATGTAATGAAGCGTAGTGATCGCTAGTAATCCTATTACTATTTTACTATATATTCCACTCAGTAGATCCTGTGTTCTAGTATATAGAATCATTATTAGTGTTGTAGCAATGACTATGGAGACCATTGAAATAGATCTAGCTAATGGATTAACTGGTGAACCAACAAGGTAGAGGAAAATACAGTTCTCACACATTAGTCCATCCGATCCAATAAATAGCTTGGGCAAAATCAATGGATTAATAACTATAATTACTAAGTAGGACGCAAATGTCGTTGTAAATCCAAGTAAATATTTATACGCTCTCATAAGATCCCCCTTACATTGAAGTAGTTCATAAAGTACTACAATAACAATTATTAATGGGAAGAGATGAATGGCTACACTTAATCCTATGAAGAGCCCTGATAAATAATATCTCTTCCTATAAAGCATTAGTATTGATAAGATCATGAAAGAGCCTGCTATGATCTCTACACTATACACTCCATATACAATGAAGCTTGGTAGAAGCGGTAGTATATATAATAACTTAGCTCTTCTCTCATTAATACTAATGTGGCTAACTAGATCATATAGTGAGACTGCTAATAGAATAGCTGATATATAGATGAACATACTCATAATAAGATAATAAACTGTTAGTGAAAGCGATCTTAAACTTGGGTTAGTGTATTGGCTATACATGGAATTGTAACCACTTACTGCAAGCGAGAAGCTAGTCGATATGAACCATAGAAAACCATAGAGGGGAGGTAATTCTATGACGTAATCACGGTATATAATTGGGATAATTGGTTTTCCGAGACAGAGCTTCTTAGCGATATCAGTATTAACCCACACAGTATCCTTGAGGCTACCATTGCCTAGTGCAGCGCTACATATCTTTGGATTAAGAAACACCTTTCTATAATATGTATCAACTATATCGCTATAGATAGGAGTCATAAAGGGTTTCCCAAATAGTGTTTCCTGGGCTTCCGTGGGCATGTGAATGATGAATGAAACTGTTAATGATATAATCATTAGTATAACTAGTATTTTTCTACTAATTATCATCAATATACACCCTTTTTACATGGAAATAGATTTGTATGTGGAAAAATAAATATTTCAGCAACGCATCTATTTTATGCTAGGAATGGGCATTGATGAATACAGTTAAGAAGTATATACCAATAATACTACTAGTGCTTATCCTGATATACAGTGGTTATGAACTCTATAGACTAGCAGATACATTTACACAGAAAGAAATTGAGAGAAGGGGTAAGGGATACGTTTCTGATGAAGTATGGTATGTTTCATCAGCCCGTAACATACTTATTAAAGTATTTCATGTCGAGCCACGGAATCCATTGAATTACTCAGCAACTATAATAGCTAATAAAACACCAGGTAGGGGCTACGTCAATAGTTTAGCATTAAGATATGGTGTTAAAGTAGTTGATTGGAACTATAGGGAGTTAAAGAATGCATTCTATGTAGAGTCTTCATCAAAAGAGAACCTTACATTATTCATTAAGGAGATTGAGGAAGATTATGGGATAAAAGATGTTGTCTATGGATGGAGGCTACCGGATCACGATAATATACAGAACTACTTAAATACAGAGCATCCACCATTAGGTAAATATCTTATTGCATTTTCGATTTATCTTTTCGGCGATTACCCAACTTATTGGCGATATCCTAGCATAGTTTCTGGTATACTATTGCTGGTACTAATTTACCTAATTACTCTAAAGATCGCTGGTAATCATTACCTATCTCTGCTTGTAACCTTGCTTGCATCATTTGATCAATTATTTAGGGTAATGGCTTCTATAGCTATGCTAGATATATTTGTAGCACTGTTTACGGCATTAACTGTACTACTACTTATTCATAGAAGGTTTTATTTATCAATACTATCTGCTGCATTGGCATCAGCATTTAAGTTTAGTGGACTATTCATAGTCATACCTATAGCCATAATATTCCTTAGACATGAGCTTAGAAATAGAGGCATTAATTTCAAGGTATTTTCAATAGGCCTCATATATTTAGTATCCATATCTGCACTAATAACAATAATTGTCCAAGTATTATCTGCAATACCACTGATAATGGATATAGGATTTAGTAATTGGGCCCAAGCAACCTTGGGATCATTTAAGTGGCATACATCTATAAAATGTATTGGTTCTAAATGCCCTATATCGGCTGCTCCATGGGATTGGATGCTTGGTATCAATGGTTTTGCAGTGTACTTCTTCAATCTAGAATCAAAGGCTATCGCTATAGGCAATCCTATTGTATGGCCAATAGTCTTTGGTATAACATTACTATTTATCCCTGCATATAAGGTTTCAAGAAAGAGTGGCTGGCCCATCCTTATATTATATGGTTTATTAGCTGGCTATGTATTATTATGGATTATAGGTGGACGAACACAATATAGTTTCTACGCTATACAATTACTACCATATGTATATATGTCACTAGTTATCATACCATACGATCTGTTATGGCATAGAGAAAAAGCGTTAATGGTAATCAATAAATGGATTAAAGGTTTTAAGGAGATCTGGAAATTATTGGTAAAAATACTCCTCTAATAATCTATTTCTTTAAGGGTTTTGTAATTGGTTTGTAAACGTATGATACATGGACCCTACCATTATAGTATCTAAGTTTAAGGCTGCGTTCACTAATTTTCTTATCTATAGAATCAGCATCTAATCTACTAGGATCGTATTTCTTACTTCCAATTATGAAGTTGCAGGAATAGCCGAAGCTTGGAACCCAAGCCTCATATTCCATGGTTATTGGAAATACCTTTGATACATTATTGTAAACCCATTCATAGACCCTATTATAGAAGAAGCTATTTCCTGCCTGTGTAACCATGATACCATCATCCTTTAATATACGGTAAATTTCCCTATAGAATTCTTCACTGTATAAGCTTTTAGCGATTTCACTAGAATAAGGATCTGTGAGATCTATTATAACTGCATCAAATGATTTATCAGACTGCTTAGCAACATACTCTTTTCCATCCATTATGATAACTTCTGCTCTAGGATCATTAAAGCTCCCCCGATGCATTACATCTAAGTATTTTTTAGCAAATTCAACTAGTTCCCCATCAATATCTACCATAATTGCTTTTTCTACACAATTATGTTTCAATACCTCACGTAATGTAGCTCCCTCTCCACCTCCAATGATCAAGACTTTCCTTGGAAGAGGATGCGTTAATAATGCTGGATGTACAAGGCTTTCATGATAAATATGTTCATCAGATTCAGTACTTTGAATATAATTGTCTATTACCAATCCCCTACCTAATTCCTCAAATTCAACAAGCATTATTTCTTGGTATTTTGTCCTTGTATATACATAGAGTCTACGTAGTTTTATTAGTGTAGACATAGATTTCGACGTAGGTTCTATAATCATTAAACCCCCATATCCTCTAGTCAATATGAAATCACCCAATACCCATGTTACTTCATTATTGTTATTCAATATGTGTCTAAAATAAAATACTTACCTATTACCTCATTTAAAAGATCTAATATTTTGTTTAAAAAGTATTAAAGAAGTTATTTCTAGGGCTCTCTCATGGTGTATGAGTTATTCCAGGTAGTTTTGGATATGCTGTTGCTAGTACGATGTGTTTAACTCCAGCTATATATCGTGTTAGTCTCTCTATTCCTAGACCAAATCCTGTACTTGGCGGTACACCGCCTTTCTTAACTAGATCTAGGAACCAGCTGTACTTCTCTAAAGGTTCTCCAAGCATTTTTATCCTTCTTACAAGCTCATCATATCTATACTCTCTTGTACCACCATCAATTACTTCTCCATAGCCTTTAGGTAGTAAGAGGTTAAAGTCAAGGTTATATCTAGGATCACTTGGATCAGGTAGATAGTAGAATCCACGACTAATTGCTGGAAAGCCTACTAGCCATACAGGTGATCCATAGTATTCTGCAAGTGCTGTTTCAGCTTCATGACATAGTTCTTTACCCCATTCAACCCTATAGCCTAGTTTACTAACAATTTCTAATGCTTCATCATACTTTACTCTTGGAAATGGCGGCTTAAATCCATAGAATCTACTATGGATTTTGTCTAAGAGATCCTTATGCCTAGATAAGAGCCTTGATCCAATATATTCAAGTAGGCCCTCTGCAAGTTTTATAGCATCATCTATGCTGGCATATGCCCATTCAATATCTAATTGTGTAAATTCTGATAAGTGTCTACCCGTCCTTATGTTCTCTGGAGGCTCTTCACGTATGTTTCTTGCCATGAAATATACTTTCTCGAATACTGCTATACTGGACTGCTTATACATGATCACGCTACTTGTAAGCTCATATTCTTCTCCATAAAATCTTGTCTTAAGCTTTCTTGCACCACGTAGTCCTGGATCACTTACGATACTTATCATTGGAGCTAGTAACTCTATGAAGCCATGTTTTTCAAGATATTCTCTTGAATACTTCATTATATAGTACTGGAGCCAGAGGATATCTTTCCATAACGGGTTCCTCATATACCATGGACTGTATTTAGCTAGTTCTACGGGTTCCTTCTCTCTTATATCTCCAAGATACTTTACAAAGGGTTCATCACTTGATACATGTATAATATCATATTCTTTGACAAGAAGGCTTTCTTTGAAGAGGTATCCTTTTATTCTTACTAGAGTCTCTCTAGGTAATCTAATTAATTCACTAGCATGTTTCCCAGATACTTTTAGCCTCCTAACTCCACTAGCATCTCTTAATATAAGGTATTCCTTATCCTTATCAGCTATCCATACAATTAGCTCTATATCTCCCTGGTATCCATCTATTCTTGATAGAAGGGTTCTACGAGTTAGAGAACTAGATCTAGGATATATATACAAAGGTTTAGTCCTATCCTGTGTTAAAACACATCCCTCATTCACCTAGCTTTCCCATTTACTTCCCACCAGTATTTAAATACTTCTATCATGGTGTTTAAATAATTGTTTAAAATGTAAAGGAATAAATTTTATAACAATTATAGAAGTTAGCTAGGATGGTGGAAATGTCTATTGACTTAAATGATATCTATATACGTGTTGTAAGGCTGGAGGAGAAGATCAATGATTTAGAGGAACAATTAAATAAGATTTATAATAAAGTTAAGAGGCTTCACTTGTTTCTTGCCCTTGTTTTCGTTTTGAGAGAACAATGACTATGATCTCTAAAAGGAAGCCTATGAGAATAAATATTAAAGCTACATCAACTATGCTTATCATTATTCTCTCCGCCTATATGTTTCAACGATAGTCTTTCCACGAGTAATTATAGATACTTTATCTGGGATAAAGCCTTCAACATCAAAGCTATTCCATCCTTTTTCAAGACTTGTTAATAGGCTTCTCTCAATACCTTCACCGCTAAATACTAATCTTACATCGCCGAGTGATATTGGTGACCATATATATGCAGTACTCCCCATTATGCGGAGAACAGGATCTAGTATATCTAGGTCAATATATAGTCTGCCTCGAAGTCTTTCAATATACATTCTACCCATACTCCATGACATAATGAGGATGTTGACTTCATGTACACCGGCTTCGGACCATAAGATTCTAACAGGTATAGTATAGGTACCGGGCTTTAGGCCCTGTACTTCATGTGTACAGGCGTATATGGAGTTCTCATCAGACCATATAATGATCTTTAAAGAATCAATATGTATTGATGACTCGATTGTAATAGGGACGAAGAAGCCTAAAGAATCTCTTGAAAGCTTTGATGCAACACTAATTCTGTCAAAAGCACTCTCTGGCTTTTTAATGAGTAATAAGATCTTTTCACGTAGGTTGAGGAATCCCGGTATTATAAATAGTAGATCAAGTGTATGTAATCCTGGTCTAGCTCCAGTATCCTTAAACAAGATCTTAGAGCCATAGCCTATTACTTCAATCTTTCTATCGGTTGTACCCATAAGTCTTACTCTTGGAGTAACATGTTCGATGTCTATGTGCTTGGTCTCGCCACTAAACATTTCAAGGTCTCTTAAACCTATTTCAAGAGATTCACTCATATCAATTAATACAGCCTTTGGAGAACCAGTTGATGATAGATAGCCTATAAGTATCCGTTCTCCTATAATAGATATCCCATTCACTATACCATCAAAACTATATTCTCCAAGATATTCTCCTCCCCAAGAATAGATCCTGAGATGATCTTCTATTCCTACTGCTATATAGTTCTCACCAATACCACATACATAGCCTCCTTCAACATCTAATTCTCTTAATTTAGTCCCTGTATCTGCTGCTAATACGTATACTTTTTCAGGTGTTACGATGGCCAAGGATCTCCTTGAAATACCTTGCCTAGAACTACATACGTACCTTATATCTCCAAATATCTTCTCCCACATGATCTCCTTATCCTTAAGATCATATGCTATAACGCCCTTTGTATTCTTAAGAATTAAACGATTATAGCTATAGTCTACAATGCTCCATGGACCAATATAGTCTAATAATATACCTTTAGAACCAAGAGTATACTTCTTATAGTTGCCATGATAGAATAAGTGTAGCAGATAAGTTTTTTCTCTATGTCTACTACTAATACTTTCCCATATGCCACACCATTCTCCATTAAAACCAGCCATAATAGCTGAATTTAGAGTTTTTCTAGAATAATCCTTTCCAACCCCTTTCTTCACGAACAATATATATGGTCCCGCTTCACCTGTTTCTGCATGTATAGTTTTTATCAAAGAAATGATCTTACCTCCTGATAGACCAAGATCTACGTTTTCAATTAATAATTTTCTTTTCCTAAATGTACCTATCTCTAAATATTCAATTGCTTTAACTTCTCCTCTTCTTGCAACAGTTACAAAGGATCTCATTCCTTTCACTGAGACTACTGATAGTGCTGCCTCAAGAGTATTTGATATAATACCTTCGACATCTCCATTAATTATTGTAAGATCACGGTTATTATAGAATAAATGATTTACACCAGCGATCTTACTAATATAAAATCTATTTATACTATGTTCATCTCCGAATACGAAGCCAAGCCTATATGATAAAGCTGGGTATATATGTTGTTTTACTCGTATATAGAGGCTCTTAGGAAGAAACTTGTCTTCTTCAGTTGTTACATCAACTGTATCTATTATTAATGGTAGCTTTCGTCTTCTAAGTCCCTGCCTAATACTCAACAATACCCCCTAACAATATATCTATATTCACTGTACCATATAGATTGTGTATATTATATATTAGATAACGTTATAATATAGGGCATGGAGAAGTTAATATATGTAGTGATACAGGATATATAGGGTTAAGATAATGCCTTTCACGAGACTATGGCAGTACAAGATCCCTAGGGAATGCTTATTAGATGGACTTGAATATCGTGGTGAATGGCTCAATATTGATCTCTATTGTAGAGATGAAGTAAAGAAAGTAAGTATTGAAATTACTAGCGGCCGAGCCGTTACAAGAGGAGGTGCGCCTCTTGAGCTCCGGGGAGTTGTGGAGTTGAAGAGAGAATATTTTGTACTAAGATGCTTTTATGGCTATGGAAATAGAATATGGAGTAAGATTAAGAGTGCTATAAATGCTAAGATCATGTGTAGGAAAGAAACATGCGTAATCGGGTTATTGAAGCCAAATTATAATTTAGAAGTAAATATCGTTAATAGAGCCGGTACAATACTCGAGACTATTACTCTTGGTAATACACTAGATTTTGACATTGGCGGTTCAAGGAATTTAATAGTATTATCAACTATTTCACCATATCCAGAGCATAGTACTGTATTATTAGTTGATGCAACTTCGAATACAGTAATTGATGAAATAACAGGCTTTGGGGGGAGAGTTATTTCCAGTCCAAATAGGATCATTGTTAATGGAGAGCATGAAGGAAGATACTATACAAGAATATATAGTGATGACGGTGAGGAACTAGCTTATGATGAAGGGATAGGAGTATTTATACCATATAATCCATATCCATTTCAGATACCCGGTATAGAGCTTTATAATGAAAGACTTATTGTTATTACAGACTTGTTTACAGTAAAAGTCTACAATATCATGGATCTAAACCTTGAGTATACGTTCTTAAAACCACCACATATGAGAGCAGTATTTAATGTTGATCCGGAAGCTAATACTGTTACAACTCTATCAAGAATAAATGATCAGCCATTAATTATAAATTATAGTTTTAAGGGCGAGCCTCGATGGCAAACACATGTTGTACGCGGTGTCTCAAGAGTACTTCATAGTACGTCTCTTCTAGCATTATTTGATGAATTCTATAGGAAAGAGACAAGGCTTAGCTTTATTAAAATGCCTGTTGTCGTAGAAGAGGAAAGATTTGGCCCCGGCGTTGAACCACTTGTTGTTTGGGGCCGAAATGTTGTTTTGTTCGATGGAGAGTTTATAAGGGCTTATGTATATGAGAGATAGTTCTTGGAGGTGGATAATTAGTAGTTGGATTATATAAGGGATCTAGTGCTTCTACTTATACTTGCAAAAATACTTGGACTACCACTTAGGAGTAAAGGTATTCATCCCATTGTAGGACACGTTCTTGCTGGCGTAATTCTTGGGCCATATGTACTTGGAATAGTATATCCTAGTGAGAATCTTGCTACTATTGCTGGTGTTGCATTACTATTATTACTATTGTATACAGGACTTACAACTGACTTCCGTGAGCTCAGGAGACGTGGACTATATATTATATTAATAGGTAGTTTTGGAGTTATTGCTACATTCTCTATAGCCTATACTATACTATATATATTAGGTATAACTGGTTTACAAGCTCTATTTCTAGCCATCGTTATATCTAATACTGCTACAGAAACTGTAGCTGCTACAATAGCATATGTTGGCGGCCGTGAAATCAGGGCATTGATCGTTGGAGCTAGTTTTGTAGATGATATAGTTGCTGCGTTCATGATAAGCATTATAGCTAGTCAAGCAATAGGTATTGGTGACATGACTATGATTAGTATATTGACAATAGTTTTCATGGTAGCTATTCTTGTATTTAGCCAAATACTTGTTACAAAATACCCTATAATATATAAGCTCATGTCTAAAGACTATAGAATATTCGCGGCTCTATCAATAATATTTGCATTTGGCACAGCACTGCTTGCAAGGCTCATAGGACTTAGTGAACTTATAGGTGCCTACTTAGCAGGCCTATTAATTGGCAGAGGCAGGGAATTCCATGATCCACTGCTTAAAACAAGAGTTATACTCAGTGAATTCATAGATGATCTTAGTGTATTCCTAGAAGTTCTCTTCATACCAATGTTCTTTACATATGTTGGATTATTACTTGTACCAACAAGTATCAATATAAGCCTCCTCATAGGCATATTATTTGCAGCAATAGCTGGTAAAATTATTGGATGTACACCCCTAGCTTACTTAACATTAAAGGATAGAGACAAAAGCTTACTGGTAGGCTTCGCCATGATAGGTAGAGGTGCCTTGGAAACAGCATTATTAAAACTTGGATATGATTTCGGTATAATAACTATCGAGCAATACTCAACAGTAATAGTTGCTGCATTATCAACTACAATAATAGCTCCATTACTATATACAATAGCTTATCGTCGATATACACTTCGATAAAATATCCTTGTTTTCCACGGGATCCTCTCAATTAATTCATTAGATTCCAGTCTAGATAGTAGATACGCTATATCACGTATTGGTAATCCTAAGGCTCTACGAAGCTCAAGTAGATCCAGGGGCCTTCTTAACAATAAACTATAAAGATCGCTTTCATTAAATAATACGACTTTTCTATAGCTAGTCCTAACATCACTCCATAAAACATTAACTTGGAATCCAAGATTATCTAAATAATGTTTCGCATTATATAGGATCTTTTTAGAAACTGGCTTAGCATCCTTAGATCTAGGGGGCCTCGATAAAGTTTTCAATATAACTTTCTTGACTCTGGCCCTCCTAAGCCATGATGCTATAAGTTCTAATGAATCTCTCTTCCAATTACCTTCACCGTCTATATTCACTAAAGTGGTTTCAGAGATTACCTCTACATCTATCTTACTTAAATATCTAATGATATCATTTAACCGAACATAGTCTAATGGATCATTAATAAATGTATAGTCTTCACGAGATCCAGCATCAAAGATTACATAGATCTTATTAAATAGTTTAAGTAGTCCTGAACCACCATGATACGTTAATGGTGCAAGTGTAGTTTTAATCCAATATTCAAGATCGATGCCTAAGTCATTATTTATTTTTCTCAAGTCTTCAACTATGTTTTTTAAGAAATAATTTAGAAAAGGATCGCCTAGACCATTGAATAATATAGCCTTAATCTCAAGACCTATTTTTTCAATAATATATCTATAGTCTTCAATTATTTTCTTTGGAGGAATTAACGACTGTACTTTAGACGTTTTAACTCTAGTATCACCTAATGGACAGTATATGCAATTATAGGGGCACTTTTTAGGAGGTCCTACTACATCTACTATTAAAATATAATCATTAATTCTCCTACTTGGATAGGGTCCTACTACATTTCTTATAATCATTTTCTAGAAGCCTCTAGTACTGCTATATAGAATCCTTGGCACCCATCTATATGTGGATACGTTCTAAATGTTTCCCCTGAAACACTGTATCCGCTATAAGCTTTTCTTAAGGGTAGCTTTATATCAATTGGTGATGCAAGACCTTTATCTACAATGTATTGTATAACTTCTTCCCCCTCTAAAGGATGAATACTACATACAGAATAGACTGTGTACTTACTATATTGTAAAACATTTTCCAGTATTCTCTTCTGTAGATTACAATAATAGTCGAGCTTGCCTTTTCTTCTAATAGCAATTTTTACAGCAGGATCGCCTGGCACTGATCCGGAGCCACTGCATGGAGCATCAACTAATGCACGTTCAAATATTAAATTAAAACTGATCTCTGTACTATCGCAATTTAATACATTAATTGTATGGATCGGAATATTATGTTGTCTTAAAATATCTTTTAGCATCATAGACCTATTCCATGAGATATCGCATGCAATGCATCGTATATTATTATCAAGCATATATAGGTGTGAAATCTTTAGTCCAGGTGCACTACATGCATCTAATATATTTTTACCAGGTAGCTTATGTAATGCTTCTACAACATATGCACTTGCAAGGTCCTGTGGTATAGCTTCTCCTTTAACAATACACTCTATACTTGATGGTTTAAACCATTTTGGTTTACGGATACGTATCATGTAGGGGAGAATGTGGTGTATGTCAAAGCCTATATTATTTTTCTTTAAACATTTTATAACATGGTCTATTTTTGTCTTTAAAGTATTTACTCTAATCCAGTATCTTTTCTCATTAAGAGCTTTAAGATATTTCTCTAACTCATTAGGATCCATGTATTCAAGGAGATCCCTTACAATATATTCTGGGTAAGAATATCTTATGCTAAGCCTATGCACAATACCCAGATCCCTAGTCTCACGATCAAGTATTCTAACTAGTTTTCGTACGCTATAGCCTATGTCTCGGAAAAAAGCTATTGCAGCTCCCTTCTTAACTCCATACCCATGTTGTGCAGCAAGCCATTGGAGTCCATAATAATATAGTACAACATAGTATCCAAGCTTATAGTATGTATTATATAGCCATTTAGGGACACGGTATCTTCTTGAAATCTCATGAAAAGCCTTATCATAACTAATATGTGTCCGTAGAATATAGTCTAGGAGCCTATTTAGAAAAAATTCAGTACGCTCGGGAGGAGGAAGAGTCTCCAATTATCTATGGCCTCCGTGGAATCCTCTCTCTCAGTATAATTAGTAATTGACTTATAAACAATGGTGGATCAATATATTTAACGCCAAGTTCTTGGCAAAGCCTCTTAATACCATCGTCATTAGTTACAAGTGAGCCATTAAGTTCCTTAGCAAGTATAACACTATCAAAATCAACAATTGTATCAATAACACCCTTCCGTGTTGCTTCACGATATCTAGCACGGAGCTCATGAATAGCTTCAGCAACCTGCTTCTCAAGAAGATCCCGATCCCTCTTTTCACCAGCACTATAAGCGAGGCCACTAGACTTACGAACCATCTGTTCAGCAACACGGAGTCCACGGTAAAACCTCATACTTACTTCCTGGATCCAATTACTCATAACGTGAGCAGGGATCCTTGTACCATACATATCCGGGGCCTTAATAGAGACAATGCTTAGAAAAGCATTAATAACTTCATCACTAACACCATTACGCTCTAGAAAACCACGGAGCTCCAATGCAGTACTAGGAGTCATATAAAACTGAGCACCCGCAGCAATATGAGCACGAGTGAACAAGCGAGTAAGCTCACGGACAACAGACTCAAGACTAGATACGCCAAGAACTCCACGTAGCCTTGGATCGGTTACAGCACTAGTGTCTAGTACATATACTAGCATAACCTTGTATGCCTCAATATACTATGATCAAGAAGTACCATATAAACTATGTTATCTAAGGAATAGAGACTATGATGTCCTCCTTTTATATACTAGAACACCATCTCTAACAATTGTTTTTATAATAGGTATACTAAGCTGATCCTTATGGATAATATGTAGATCAACTACATAGGCAATATCGCCAAGTTGCCTTGCAAGAAAACCCTCGATCTCATCTAATGCCCTATAACGATCAACTCTATTCTCAACAATAACAAGTATATCTAGATCACTAGAACCAGTTAATTTACCAGACAATACAGATCCAAAAACGTAGGCCTCAATAACATAGTCAAGTAATGCTAATACATCAACAACCTTACCAACTAAGGCTCTCCAATTACGTAGTAACTCTATACGTTTAAGTCCAAAAATCAATCTACACACCATCCCCCATAGATCCTAATCCATATATTTTTCAACATTTCATAGACCTCATTAGCAGTCTCCATAGCGATAGACGCTCTATCATGATCAATCATCAATAGATCATATTGACCCATTCTCCTAGAATCTTCTAAGATAATAAGTTCTTTCCTTCGATCCCTAATATACTGTCTTATAGCCTTAGATATCTCTGTATCATCGATCTGCATAGCTAAGCTACTGAGAAGTTCTCTAATCCTATGTGAACGTGGATGCTCGTAACCCAGTAGATTATACAATGCCTTAACCAGTAATTGAACAGCTATCTCTGCCTCAACACAAGCTACATCATAATATCCTCTACGATAATTACTCTTAGCTGACTCTAGGAAATAGAACGATCGCTTACAGAGCGTTAAAGCTAACTCTATAGACAATATCTCGTCCCCAGTAAGGAAAATTATCTACTCGTATACTTAAACTATGGCTTTACCAATATAGTCTTATCCTAGCTCAACTAACTCTTTTAACAATGTTCTACTGATACCTCTTGGACCACCTTCTCTTTCAAGTGATGCTGTTATATTATCTGCTATGGATACTAATCCGGACAATGAATTAACAACATATGGTAGTACAAGTGCTGTTTCATACATTATTTACTTTATCCTACATGGGATCCTACAATGCTAGGATCATACCTATTTTAGTACCATCGACTGAAGGAGTATTGATAAAAACATTTGCTGAAAAATTTGTAGACAAAATACTTTCTGAGATAAATAGGCCAGAAAATATCTATATATTACTACAGGGTACAATGACACACACGTTACCCTTTTATAAATCTTATATAGAAGGAAAAATACCATTAGATAATATCGTTTACATTTAGCAATTTTTATCCTTTAGCTACTGAACAATGGAGTCCTCTGCAAACACTAGTGATAGCTGAAGCCTCTAGAGCTAAGGAAATAACCGTATTATATACTCAGAATATACTTTATCAAAGACTCTATGAGGAGCTATTTCGAAATACCATAAAGAGATGCAGGAATAATGGGGATAAACTAGCACATGTCTATCCCAAGATAAACTATATATTGGTTTCATCAACAGATGTAGAATACACTTTCTTTATCATCGAGAGCATTGTATCAAAATATAGGAGGGATAATACATTATTCGTTTCACAAGGGTCAATTATACCTGCAATCAAATTATATGTTGAAGCCGTAAAGTATGGTAAGAAAGCTATCCTATGTTGAAGAGAAAAATAATAAGGCAATAGTTCTAGAAATAGTTATGCAATTATATTATTTAAAAGATATAGTATC
>Ga0190311_1000188_pt1 | contig 22063 bp, 21 predicted proteins | sample 48700789_MG_FD_165037 | JGI IMG/M metagenome (GOLD analysis project Ga0190311, IMG submission 165037) | Hydrothermal vent sediment bacterial communities from Southern Trench, Guaymas Basin, Mexico - 4870-07-8-9_MG | ecosystem: Environmental > Aquatic > Marine > Hydrothermal vents > Sediment ...
CTTGTGGAGCCTGTAGTATTTTCAGACCATAGGGGGTTCTTCAAGGAGATCTACAAGAGAACGGACTTCTTAGCTAATGGAATCCCATATGACTTTGTCCAAGCAAATGTTAGTAAATCGCGTAGAGGTGTCGTCCGAGGCCTACATTATCAGCTGAGACCCATGGAGCAAGGAAAACTTGTTATTGTGATTCGTGGAAGAATCTATGATGTTGCTGTGGACATACGTAAGGGATCTCCTTGGTTCGGTAAGTATGCTGCAGCGGAGCTAAGCGAGGATAACCATCTAACTCTATGGATACCTCCCGGCTTTGCACATGGGTTCCAAGCTCTAGAGGATGACACAGTGGTACTATATCTGGTTACGAAGGAATATTCTCCGCAGCATGAACGGTGCATCCGTTGGAATGACCCAGAAATTGGTATTGATTGGCCGATCAAAGAAAATGTTATACTGAGCGAAAAAGACAAAAAGGGGACTCCTCTACGGGAAGCAGAAACAAACTTTGAATATGAATATACAAAGTAAAACTTCTTCATAGCAGTGAAACACATGTATTTTGTGAAGTAGAGTAGGGTCTTTTAAATGCGTGTGCTTGTAACAGGAGGGGCGGGATACATCGGCTCAACCCTAGTAAGAATGCTTCTCGACTCCGGATATGACGTCATATGCCTAGATAGGCTATTCTTCGGCATAGAACCTATACGTGAACTGCTTGATAATCCCAACTTCAAACTGGTTAAGGATGATATAAGGTGGTTTGACCCAAAGGTCCTTAGAGGCGTCGATGTCGTTATTGACTTAGCGGCACTCTCTAATGACCCAGCTGGAGAACTTGACCCCGCAAAAACATATGATATAAACTATCTTGGTAGGATGCGTGTTGCGCGGTTAAGCAAGGAATATGGAGTCAAAAGATACATATTTGCGTCGACATGTAGTGTCTATGGTTTTCAAGAAGAAATAGTTAATGAGGAATCACAATTAAATCCACTAACAACATATGCAAAATCAGCGATGCTGGCTGAAAAAGACCTTCTTCCCCTGGCAAATAGGAATTTTGTTGTGACAATACTTAGATTCGCAACAGCTTATGGCCTATCATACAGGATGAGATTCGATCTCGTTGTGAACGCGATGACACTATCGCTATACAAAAAAGGTGTGATAATGGTGGGTGGCGATGGCCAACAAAAAAGGCCTCTTGTCCATGTTAAGGATATCTCAAGGGCTATAATAAAAGTGATTGAGGCTGAGCCAGACATAGTGAATGGAGAAATTTTCAATGTGGGAAGCAACAAACAAAACTACAGGATTATAGACCTAGCAAAAGAGATTGGCGAAGCGATAGGGAAGCCCTACAGAATAGAGTTCTATGGAGAGATAGATAGAAGATCATACGAAGTCGACTTCACGAAAATCAGAACAAGACTAAACTATGAAACAAAATACACGGTTAGAGATGCGGCACGGGAAATATATCAAGCCCTAAAAGAAGGAAAGGTTAAGGATGACCTAAGAACAATAACTGTCAAGTGGTACAAACATCTGCTCAATACCTATAGACTCATAAAAGATGTTGAACTTTATGGAAAATTGCTCTAAAAACTTAAAATCTTTGCATAATTTTTGGGTATATCTTACTATCTCATCAATGGAACCAAAGTCAATAGCTATGATCTCTACTTCTATGTTAATGTCTCTGCATTTTTTGTTCTGCTTTACAAGGATAGGAATTAATTGTTTAAATGTTACCTATTTTTGGGAAAAAGGCCTTTCGCATTCCATAGTGGAAAATGCTGTGTAGCGGATGTTAATATCATTGGCTTCCATCGTTTTGGCATAAAAATAGTATTGTATTTAATACCATTATGCATCAAAATCGGTTCATATGTTAGACCATTTTGATTTATTATAGTATTGAATGGTATTCTATTTGGTGATCGAAACTTGTCGATTCGTAATATATTGGAGGATGTCATTTCTTTTTGGAGAAGTATTGCGTTTAATGCTAAGGTCATACCGAGGAGGTATAATCTGCCAAAGAAACCAAGGGAGATTGTTGTCATTAGTGGTGTTAGGCGTGCTGGGAAAACGTATCTGCTTTTTCAGCTTACTCAACACTTGTTGAAGAGTGGTGTCGATGAGAACCAAATTTTTTATGTGAATTTTGAGGATGAGAGAGTATTGCCACAGACAGTATTTTTAACTGAACTAATCCCAACAATAAGGGAGCGGTTCTCTCAGCATGCAAAACTGTATCTGCTTCTCGACGAAATACATAAGATTCCAAATTGGAGTGCATGGCTGAACAGGCAGTTTGAGAAGGGACACTTTTTGTATATTAGTGGCTCTACAACCGATTTGCAACCCAATAAAATTGCCAAGATTTTGCGTGGGAGAACAAAAACCATCACAGTATACCCCCTATCGTTCAAGGAGACATTGTTATTCAAGGATATTAAGACTGAGGATCTACCAATCGAAGAGCGCCGTTCTATACTTATGGGTTATCTGCATGAATACCTCAGATACGGTGGTTTTCCTGAAGTTGTTCTACTTGATAACTCAGGCGAAAAAATAATTAAACTCCAAGAGTATTTCAGAGCCATAATGTATAGGGATGTCATAGAGGCTAGCAACATAGAGAACGAAACCCTGCTGGAAATAATACTGAAGATATTACTTGACTCGACCTACTTTGGATCCGCAAAACTGTATAACACACTGAAATCCATGGGAATAAAGACGAGCAAGAACACAATACTAACCTACAAAAAAGCCATAGAATCTTCCTACATGCTATTCCAAACAGAAATATTCTCATATAAAATCAAAGACAGAATGCAATACCCAAAAAAAGTTTATTGCATAGATCAGGGCTTGAGAAGAGCCATAAGCCTAGCATATGCCAAAAGCGAAAGCAAAGCTCTAGAAAACGCAGTCTTCATAGAAATACTACGTCAAATAAACCCTACGACAGAATCAGTATTTTACTACAGAACACGACGAGGCTACGAAGTTGACTTCGTAATTCTCAAAAACTACAAACCGAAAACACTGGTGCAAGTAACCTACGAACTGGAACAGAATGTCATAAAGCGAGAAGAACGTGCATTGCTCAAAGCCATGGAGGAATTCCAACTTAACAAGGGATACATAATAGCAAACATTGACCACAAACAAATAAAAACCATCGGTGCAAAGAAAGTGTACTATATACCAATATGGGAGTTCTTCATAAACAGTAAAAAGTACATCGAATAGGGAGCATAGGACAAATGAATTCTTAGATCAATCTATTTATCCTTCTTTAACATGCGAATATTTTGCTATTCTTTGATGTGTTGTGGTGTTTTTTTGTGGAGGTATCTGTTATTATTCCGACGCTTAATGAGGAGATAAGTATAGCTAATGTTCTTTCGAGAATACCTAGGGCTGTCTGGGAGCATGGCGAGGTTATCGTTGCGGATAGCTCTACGGATAGAACACCAATAATTGCGAGGAGGTTCGGTGCTAAGGTAATAAGGGTTCCGAGACGCGGGAAAGGCTATGCTATGAGGATTGGTGCTCAATATGCGACCATGGACAAACTTATCTTTATGGATGGTGATGGTCAGGATCCCCCAGAATACATACCGCTGATAGTTAAGGCCCTAGACCACTTCGATGTTGTGCTCTGTGCACGCCACCCAGGACACCCCGCAGGAGACTTCATTCAAAGACTAATCTCCTATGTCTCGATGAATCTTATGAGAATATTCTTCAGCCGCACATATTTTTATACTAGAGGAGACCCACTACCAGGTTTCAGAGGGATACATAGGGACATCTGGGAGAAGATGAATCTCCGCTCGGATGATTTCCTGATAGAAACAGAGATGAACATAAAAATCGTAAGGCTCGGACTAAGAATACTTGAAATACCAATACCGATAATCCCACGCATAGGGGGAGCGGCAAGAAGCAGGTTTCTGAGACGCATAGACCAACTATTCAAAATAATAATTACAGCACTGAGAGGAATAAAAAATCCGACGCAAAAGGAAGCAAGGTTCTACTTCATGGAGAAAGCGCTTGGATCGTACATACCCCCTAAAATAAGTAGACCAATAGAAAATAAGTAGTTTAGGTATTCTCTTTGCCTTCTTCTTCGAGATCCGCAATGAAATTGATGATGACCTCTGCTGAAAGGCGAAATCCCTCTTTTACCATTTGATATAGGTATTTCTTGAGATCATCAATAGAGGTTATTCCAAGCAATAGTAGAAGCTTTAGTAGGAATAACGTTCCATGAATTCTGATTCCCAACATTTTTCCGACTTTTCTTGCTTTTTCATCATCGATTATGGCGATGGCTTTTTCTCATTGCTAGGGCTAAAACCGAAGCTTCTCCTCGTCCAAGCCGGAAAGTTTCTGCTATGAACCTCATTTCATCTAGGTTTTCTCAACAAAATCATTTATTCTCAGAAGACATCACTTCAAACTCGTCGTAACCTCTTTATTAAGTAAATTTTATATCTAGTATACTAAAAAAATATTTTACTAGTGATTTGAAGTGGTGCTTGTTAAGGTCACAAGAAACTATCAGATAACAATACCCGCTGAGTTTAGGAAGAGGCTGGGCATAAAAGAGGGCGATGTTCTAAGTCTTGAACTGAGAGGAGATACTATTATTGTGCGGAAAGTTGTGAGGCAACGTAGGAGAATAAGGCTAGGAAAGAAATTATATCCAGAAGATATAGAGCGAGGAATAGATAGGGGGAGCAGAGAGTGCGTGCAGTGATAGATACGAATGTTCTAATCTATGATTGTGTTGAGGATTCAATATATCATAGTGAGGCTAGCGATATTCTGGACTCACTTAAATCTTGGTACATACCCATCATCGTCCTCTTCGAATTTGTGTGGTTTTTCCGTGCTGAGGGACTAAGTATACATGAGATCTACGACCTAATCATACAGTATCTGGAGGATCCACGATGTAGGGTTATTTCTATAAGAACAGATATCTTCGTCGAAGCGCTGAGCATCATTCGTGATGAGAAACTTTCGTTAGCAAGAATAAATGATAAGACTATTGTTCTGACTGCTAAGAACCTAAAAATACCGATAGCCACATTTGATGAAAAACTTAGAAAACAAGCATCAAAGATAGGAATAGAAGTCCTACCAAAGAAAATCAAGAAGATATGAAAATGCATGTATATCTAGTTTTAAGTCTTCTATGCGGTGTTATGATAATGTCGATGAACACGTATGATTCTGAGCTTTTATTGAAGCGTGCTGCTTTTAAGCTTGACTATGGCGACGGCATATTTGCCTACGCGATATATCGTCCTGTGGCCTATCTTATTCTTAAGGCACTAAGAAATAGAAGGGTTAACCCAAATAAAATAACTCTGCTCGCTATGACCCTATATACCCTTGCTGGAGGAGTACTAATCATCGAGTACGCTCCACAGTCCGGGCTCGCGTCGAATTCTCTTCGTCCTATACAGGAATTTTTAGTGAATGCCGATATTTTCGGTCTTAACCTGGGGATTATCATGTTTCTCCTGCTATACAACTTTGCTTTAATTCTCGACTGTTTAGACGGTAGTATCGCCAGGTACTTTGGGATTAGTAGTGCTATGGGCCGTATGCTTGATTGTTTCTCGGACAGCGTGGGACATCTATTCATAATGGTGGGTCTCATCCTAATGCTACCAGAATACTCGCCTCTCATAGCATCCCTTTTCTTCCTCTACTACGCACTAGCATTGACATACCTATCATATATGTTTGAGTTGGTTAAGGTGGGGAGGATTCCCGATGAATTTGTAAAACCAATAATCCAGATAGGAGATTTCAAAATACTCGTAGGAACACTAGATAACTTCGTGATGGGCATAAACCTCATCTTCATATTTCAAGCACTAAACCTCAATCTCGGCCTATATCTCCTACTTCTTAATATCTTCTGGGGCTTCCTACTCTTCGGCTTAGTTCTTAGCATCGGATTACTAGGAATCGAAATAACAAAATAATCTCCCATAACTCTAATATCCCATCAGACAGAGAATTTGGCTCTCTGTAGAGATTGCCCCTGTTTTTGAGCTTCAAAACCTCTATAAGAGAGCCCTCATATTTGCCTCGGAATTTAATTTATTTTAATTAATTTTAATGAGATTTCATGAATTGGTGATCGTGATGACCAAACTATTTGTACTGGGTATAGATTCTGCGGATCCTTCACAGGTGTTTGGCCCTTGGCTTAAGGAACTACCGAACATGAGGGAGATAATAAGCAGCGGTTCCCATGGAAAAATAGCAAGTACAGTTCCTCCGATAACTTGTCCAGCATGGATGGCTTCTCTTACGGGGCTTAATCCCGGGCATTTTGGTCTCTATGACCTCAGATATATCAAAAAACACTACTTTGAGTATTCTCTTGTCAATTCGCGTCTCATACCGTTCAAAAAGGTTTGGAACTACCTTGGTGAGCACGATAGGTGGTCTATAACTGTGATGATACCCACAACATATCCCCCGCAGAGAATAAAGGGCGTTCAGGTCGCAGGCTTTCTGACTCCAGATACAAACGCCCAGTTTACATGGCCACCAAAAATAAAGGAGGAGATACTCAACGTTGTTGGCGGTGCGGATAAATACATAATTGATGTCTACGGATACAGGAAGATGGATCCTAAGAAGCTCTATAGTCGTCTCATTGAGAAGGTTGACCATGACTTCAAAATAATAAGGCATCTAGTTCAGAACCATAAATGGGACTTCTTTATGGCTGTCATAATGTCGATTGATAGGGCTCAGCACACACTATGGAAATTCTTCGATAAGGAGCATCCAAGGTATATTGAGGATCCGGAGCTTAAGGATGGTCTACTCAACATCTATAAGAGGATAGACCAGAATCTCGGGGAACTCATGGATCTCCTCCCTGAGGACACAAACTACATAGTGTATTCCGATCATGGAGCCAAGAGGATGATCGCTAGGATAAATGCTAATGAGATCCTCATAGAGGAAGGATTTCTAAAACTCAACAAATATCCTAAGAACCCCATGACTATTGGCGATGCCTTTAGGGAGGGATACATAGACATGAGGAATACCGTTGCATTCGCGATAGGGGCCTACGTAGCGCAGGTGTTCATAAACACTATAGACAAACCTATGGGGAAGGTATCCGAGGAGGAATACTTGGCGATCAGACAGCAGATAGCTGATGCTCTAAGGGAAGTCAGAGGCCAAAACGGAGAGAAACTGGATAACAGAGTATTCTTCAGGGAGGACGCATATAGAGGCGAGAAGCTCAACGTCATGCCAGACATAACAGTGTATTTTGACAATCTCCACTACGGCTCAAACGAGATGATAGGATTCAAAGGTTTCTACAGCTTGGAAACACCAAAAGGTGCGGATGACTCAAACCATGGAGAATTCGGAATGCTGATGATGAGTGGCCCAAACCTGCCCAAGAAGAATATCAATGGTGCTAAACTCGAAGACATGGCACCCACGATTTTAGATCTATTCGACATAAAAGTAGACACAAAGTTTGATGGAAGATCTCTGCTCTAGGTGAAAAAATTATGAGGCTTGGGGAGCCCCACGGAGGCCGCCTAGTTGATAGGAGAGTAGAAACAAGAAAAAGGGAGAGGTTAGTAGAGGAGGCAAAGGAGTGTCCGAAGCTCGTTGGGGATGGGAGAATACTTAGTGATGTCTGGCAAATTGCGACTGGGGGTTTTTCTCCCCTCGAGGGGTTCCTAGTTAGGGAAGATTATGAAAGTGTTGTTAAGGAGGCTAGGCTTGCTAATGGTATTATATGGAGCTTCCCAGTGGTGCTACCAGTAGACAAAAACTTTGCGTCAGAACTAGAAGAAGGCGATACCATAGCCATATTTGATGGGAAGAGCCCAGTAGCTCTTCTGAAGATTGAGGACATCTACGAGAGAGACAAGAAGTTTGAGATAGAATATTTCTTCAAGACAAAGGACTCATCACATCCTGGTGTCCAAAAACTTCTCTCACAACCAGATATCCTACTGGGAGGCAAAATAGATGTCATCAACAGACCGAGGTCCATAATCCCTGAGAAAGAGCTCGAGCCTAGGGAAACAAGAAAAGAATTTGAGAGAAGGGGCTGGAAAACAATTGTTGCCTTCCAAACGAGGAATATCCCTCATAAAGCCCACGAATACCTCCAGAGAATAGGACTAGAAATCGCAGATGGCTTGTTCATACACCCAATAATCGGTGAGCGAAAACCTGGTGACTTCCCCCCACGAGCGATTATTGAGGCATACAACTGGATGATAAACAATGTGTATCCACCCAACAAAGTTTTTCTCTCATTTCTGTGGACCTGGATGCGTTTTGCTGGTCCGAGAGAGGCCCTACATCATTGCTTGGTACGCAAGAACTATGGAGCGACCCATCAGATAATAGGAAGACTCCATGCATCTCCCTCTGGCTACTACGGGGAGTACGAAGCCCATGAATTCCTCAAAAAATTCTCGGTGGAAGAGCTCGGCATACAGCCTCTTCTGCTGAAAGGCCCATTCTACTGTAAGAGGTGTGGTATGGTTGCGACTGAGAGTACCTGTGGGCACTCAGAGGCTGATAGAATAAAGATATCCATGACATTCATCCGTAACAAGCTTAGAGAAGGGAAAATCGATGAGATACCACGCGAAATAATACGTGAGGAGATACTCCAAATAGCCCTCAAATATATAAACCAAATTTGATTCTGTTTGCTGAATAGGGGTGATTGGTATGGAGGAATATGTCGAGGTGAAAATACCCAAGAAGCTATATGAGAAGATAAAGAAGGAGATTGAAAGTACAGGGGAATTCAAATCCGTAGAAGAGTTTGTTGTCTTCGTGCTTGAAAGTGCGTTAGAGGAGACAGAAGAAGTCTATTCGGAGGAGGAAGAGGAAAAAGTTAAGGAGAGACTAAGAGCGCTTGGCTACCTATAATAGTGGCGTCTCCTACACTATGAATTCGTCTACAGGTTCCTCTTTTTTTGGTTTTATAGGCTCGTAGATCTTATCCAGAAGTTTTGAGATGTCCTCGATAAGACTCATAAGCTCCTTAGCCTGAGGTACTTCCTTTTTTATATCCTCTATAACAGCAAGCCTCATTGATAGGAAATAGTATTCCCTATATAGTTGGTAACAAACAATCTTTTTCAGGTATTCGGGGTCGTTCCAAACTTCTAGCAAGGATTTCGTTTTTCTGTATATCTCATCTAGATATCTTGTTAGGACCCTAACAATTTTCCCTATAAGCTCTTTTCTCGCACCCAACTTCGGTGCCAAATAGTTTATCGTCAGGTCAGCTAACCAGCCCGAAAAGCTGCCAACTACGAAGTCAAGGGCTAGGCTTGCGAATGGATCTTCAGAGACCTTGATCAGAAAATCGAATAGGGTGTCCTCATCCAACGCTATAAGCGTATTCAGAATAAGTCTTAGCTCGCTTGACACATTTATTATGCTGTCAACAATCTCATTTATTATGTGACTTAGACTCACATATTGGTAGACATCAACAAGGTTTAGCGGAGCAACAACTATTGGTGGAATCAGCGATTTCGCATCATTTGGCGCTTTAACAGCTATCCTCTCGCTCATGGAGATGTTAAGGTATTTTTCCCAGAGAAGCCTCTCACCAAGCTCTGAGAGCACCTTAACTGCCGTGTCTATATCGCCCTTATGAATCTTAGTAGTTATACTGGTTAATATACTTACTACCTCCCATAGGATATCACGATACTCGGGGACTATAGGCTTCACCAAATTTCCTACTGAGCCCAACATCTCAACAAGCTTTCCAGCGTTTTCTTTCTCATGGATAAATTTCTCGCGGATAACGATACCCATGATATACATGGCGCTTTCTACTATTCTTCTCTTTATATGCTCTGGTAGGTCGGATTCTAATGCTTCCTGAACAGAATGGTGTATACTATCGAGATCCGTAGGCTCCTCAAGAAATTCGCCGATTTCGGATATTAGTCTCTTTCTTGTATTCTCAGGTAGCAGATTGATTGTAACCTTTATCATCTCGACAAAAGACTTCACAGAGAATTCCAAGTCTTTTTTGAGTCTAAGCTCCCTGAGCATGTCTATGAATTCGGGGTCTCTACATGCATCCATTAGGACTCTTAGGGATCCCTGCTCAAACTTAATTTTTATTGTTCCTGGAAACGCTTTCTGGATCCCAGCACTCACCAAATACAATGTGAGGAGATAAAAGACTATTCGCACCGCCACATATGCGTACATTTCGGCAAGGTTTCTATACCCATCAGCCAGTAGCTTCTTAACAATCTTCTTCTTAATGATCATGTGCCTCCTAAGAGAATCCCTATGTATCGTAAAACCAAATGTGTCTCTAGAAGATGCAAGTGGTTTGAGTAGAGCTAGGCTTAGACCAACTATATCATCTGGATACTTATCTCCCTCAACAATCTCCTTAATATCACCCTGAATATTCTTTGAAATAATCTCAAGGTCAAAGATGGTAAGTGCTCTTGGCCAAAGGAGCAACTTAGCGATAGCGGAAAGGTGTTTTTCCATAATCAAACACCAAGGTAATAAGGATGATGTCTCACCAGCCCATAACTTTATTAAAACGAACATATCTCATTATATATAGTATTAGCTTAATCGACTTTGAGATGCCGTCCTACCACTAAACATTTTTCTATGGAGCGTTCCAAAGGTCAATTTTAAAGGTCATGGCATTGAGGAGTCTACCAATAGTACTACTCATCCTACTGATAGTGATTCCCGCATCGATGGCTAAGGATAGTCATGGGAATCCGCAGCTAGGTACGCAGCAACAACAAGCACTAAAAGTTTTCTCTAAGCTAAAATCGGTCTACATCGTCGCTTCAGATGTTGGTTTAAACGCAACCGATACTATTGGAGTTCAGAATGTTGGTGATTCGGCACTTAAAGTGACCGTTAATTGGCGTTTGAGTCCGGAGGAACTGCAGGGGAAGATTAAGATAAGCACGGCGCCCAGCGAATTCATAGTAGAATCAGGAGAATATATGGTCATCTCCGTTCATATATCCGTTCTCCCCAGGGTCTTTGTCGGCCTATATAACCTATCAATAACAATAAATTGGCAATCAGTTGAACCGCAGAATGGAAACATAATTATAGCATCTGCTGTAGTCTACACCAGTATACTTGTGGGTGAACACAGCTATAAGCTCGAGGTGATACTGCGGCAGCCAGATGGTTCTCCAGTCTCAGGTATGATAAAGGTAAGTTACTACTTTAGAGATCGGTACGTACCAATATATCAGATATATGCTACCCACTACACTTTCTATGTAATTGAGGGAAAATATCTTGTTGAAGCATATCTGGGAGGAATGAAGAGGGCGAGCCAGGAGGCGGATGTGGCGAATGATGTCATAATATCTCTTACGTTCTCACCGATCTACATTTCGAGATTCGAAATTATCTCCGAGCCGATGATGGTCAAAGATTCGCTGGTATTCTTAACAGAGCTGAAAAATGATGACCCATTGGTGTATCGGAAGGTTGTTTCGCTCACAGTAAGCATGTATAAGGGCGCAGAACTCATAGTTAACAATAAATCAATAGCGACACTAACAATCAGGAGCAACGTTATCAAAGATGTTCTTGGCTTTGTTGAACCACCAGAAGAGTGGAGCAATGGTAGCTACACCATACGCCTCTACATATATAGCAGAGGGAAAATACTCTATAACTACTCCACCCAGGTAAACTTTGTTGTTTACTCACCAACAGTCATCAGATATATAGAAAAGATCCCCCTACAAATGATGATCATAGTTGCGATACTAGGAATACTATTTGGATTCTTCGGAGCAAAGATCGCATTCAGACATATTGGCAGACGCTACTTCCCTAGGGCGGTGGGACTCATCTCCGGGAGGGAATACATAGCATATGATGTTTGGAGGAAGAGGTTTGAGGATCCAGCATACATAAGCGGGGAGTGGAGCAAAGTATTTTTTGGATTCAGTATATTAGCTAGAAGATACTGGGCGAAAGTTGAGGATATGAAGAAGAGAAAACTACTCGTATTGACAATAAACGCTGAAAAATGGATATTCTACCCCATCAGCAAAGAGGCCATATACTTCCTATGTGTGCACTCAGCTCTCAACGAGTTCGACCTACTAGAAAAACTGGCAAAACTCAAAGTCTACTTCGCAAAGAAAATCGAGACGCATTCGCTATATGGAGTGCTGATGGACCCAGAGGAAACATTAAGAGATATAGACAAAAAAATCACAGAACTTTTTTAAGTCAAATAACTCATGAATTAATTTCAGCTGAACCTTAACTTTATTAACTTTAATTTCTTTCCTAACTTTGAAAACCTCTTCATAAAGAAGGTTTAGTGTAGTTATCAAACTGATAGGTGGTATCATTGAGAAAAATCGTAGGAATTCTCATAATAGCTGTGTTTGTAGGGCTCGCGGTATCAGCACTCTACATGAGTCTATCAGAACAAAAGCAAAATCTGAGTGGATATGTTAGGGTTAAAAGAGCCCCTATCATAGAAGCCATAGAATTATTTGACGATGATAACGGAGGGACAACAACACCAGCTAGTGAGTTAACACCCATGGATGAAATGACGATAAGAATCACAGTAAACTTCACAGACCCAGGATATATCTATAGTGTCAAAGTAATAATCTATTACGACTTGGCTGGGCTAACAGCCCCAGATAACGCATCTCACCACGTAACGATTTACTGGTCGAGTGTAACAGATACATGGACACTTAGCGCTGGAGGTAGTACGACATGGGCTCTGGATACCAAAAACTCCTCAGTCCCTCTATATCAGATCTCAGGAATAGACTACATATATGTTGTTTTTACTCCAGGTAAGATAACAAGATACTCAGCAACAGGAAACTGGGTAATCTATGCAAACGTTACTGATCAAGACAACCCAAATCTACTCTATGGCGAAAATAGCCTATCAGGTCTCAACTGCCGATACTATCTAGAGATGTCGATAGACGCGGCATCATTCAACTTCAGTAGCGTTCCACCTGGAGCAACAAACGTTTCGATGGCATATCCAAATGCCATTAACATAACCGTGATAAGTAACTACTGGTGGTACCTACAGCTAAACGCAACAGGTTGGTATAACAAGAGCAATCCAACACAATTGGTAGTAAACTTCACACAGTTCAATTCGCTTCTTGCTGATGATGATCCAAACCCACAGGAAGTAGCAGAGACAGGACTCGATCCGATGTGGGTTAGGCCGTCGGGGTCAATATGGCAATATCTTGATCCAACACCAGAAGCTGGAACAGTTATTCATCTATACCTATTCGTAACATTACCGAGTGATATCCCCTATGGAGAATACATAACAACACTTTCGGTTGTGACGGGACGGTCTACCCCTCCACCATAGGTTTTCATATGGATAATGTAGCTGGTAAATGATTTCTCTTTTTTGTTCGCATCGGAATTCTGTTTCGTGGCCTCAACCCAAATACCATTTAGCCTAGTAGCTGTTTCGGTTGCTTTGTGCTTATGGAGGGGGGCTATTGTTTGTGTTTTTAAGGATTAATTTTACTCATTCTCTTATTGATTAGCTTTTAATGCATGCTAATGCAGGGGTGCCTGTTCTTGTTTGGTAAAAAGAAAAATGTTGAAAAACGAATCCTAGAGGAAGCGAAGGCTTTAAGAGATCTAATAGAGCTTACTGGGGACCGTCAATTGAACACACAGGCCGTCCGCGAGGCTCTTAGAAAGATCGCTGATAATGTCTCTAAGCTTTCTGATATTGAGAGAGATAGACTCGCAAGAAAAGTTGACGAGCTTTTCGAGGAGAAGATTGCTATTCTTAGAGGCTGGAGGGAATCCAATATAAGGAAGATAAAGAGTATGCTTAAGGAGCTTAGATTATCCAAGAAGATTCCCCAAGTTAAGTTTAATAGGGTTCGGATGCTTGATTCCCAAATAAAACTCTATGATGCTCAGCTTATGGTTCTAGAAAATCTAAGAGATATTCTCGTAGACACAATTCAGAGGGGGGTTGACCCCGTTACTGCTTGGAATAGGGTTATGAGAAGCTCAACGGTTGTCTCTGAATTCGTTGAAACCCTCGCGGAGCATGCAGAAGCGTATGAGGAGCTTATGGGGGAGGGGGTCTCCGAGGAAGCTCTAGAGACACTCGAGGAGGAGTATGGCGTTAAGGAGCCGGAGGAGGTTGCAAGAAAAGAGCTTAAGAAACTTATGGAGAAATATGGTGTTGAGGAGTAGATAGGTATGAGTGTTGAGAAGTCCTACGAATATATGATGGATTCTCTTCGCCGAATAATAGAGTTCGTAAGGGAAATTTCTGTTGAGTGGTGGTGGTTCGAACAGGGTAAAATTCCAATAATTCGGGTTAGGAAACTCGAGGTAAATAAGAATATATCCTTCGAATATCTACCCAAAAGACCTGTTTTGGATGCGCTTAGAGTCATATACTCAAACTTTGAACAGATCAAAAAGCTCGATCCAAAGAATAGAGTTGACTATGCCCTAAAAACAGCTCAGGACCTATACCTAGTCCTACAAGCTATAAGCTATGTTATTGATGCTCACGGCTTAGCCGAAAAAATACACGAGGCTAGAGAACGTATAGCTAAGATTAATCCAGAAGCCCTAGACGAATTTATAGATCTTGCTAATAGTGTTATACAGCGCATAAGAGAGCTTCTAGCACTAAATGTTTTTTCATGGCCATCCAAAAGGAAGGAGATCGAGGAGGAAATAAAGAAGGTTCTAAAATTTGCCGAGACTATGTCTATCCAGGAGAAAGCTAAAGAGGAGGTGTCAGCATAAAATGGTGTTCGGTAGAAAGAAAGAGAAACTCGACGAAAAAATCCGTAGGCTTATCGAAAGGCTACAGGACGCACGAATAACCATAAGGATATACAGAAAAAAATATGAGAACCAAATAAAGAAATATCTACGCAGGGGAAAAACACCCCCACCAACTCTTCTAGCCGCTTGGAAAGTAAGTGACATACTGCTATCAACAGTAGAATCATCGATAGTCTCCCTTGAGAGTGCCCAGATGATGCTTGAGGTAGGAAGCGCGATCAAAGAGGCTGCAGGCGTCACAAGCGTAGACAAACTTGCGGATACTCTCCGTGAACTGAATCAGAACTTAGCAAGCATAGGTATGGCTTTGAGACAAATGGTTACTGTTCAAAGCCAATTGGTCAACACAACACAGTCAATATCAACAGATCTCTCTGAAATGATGAATGAGATTGCGGGAGCGCTTGAACAGCTCACCCCAGAGGTCATAGAAAGCATAGGCTCAGAATTCCTAGAACAACTCAAGGTTAGTGACCCAGAACTATACAAGCAGATACCAGAGGAGATTAAGAGGAAATATTTACAGTCGTCGGAGGAGTAGGAGGTATGGGGCTTTACGATGAAGCCCTGAAGTTTAAGAAGCTTGCGGAAAACGCTATGAGGAAGGGGGATATAGAGGCCGCGAAGAGATACTTACAGATGGCGATATCTAGATTAGAAACTCTTGAAGAGATGAGTGAAGACCCAACACTCAGGAAGATCTGGGAGCAGGGAAGAAGAAATCTGATGATGCTCCTAGAAGGATTAGAATCTGGAGCTATAAGAATACCAAAAAGAACAGCTGAGGCCAAGGCACCTAGAAGAGTTGCTGGAGCCCCCCGTGTAAAGATGATCGAACATGTACCCAGAAGAACGGCAATAAAGGAGATTCCAGAGGAATGCCAGGCGGACTTCTTATATACAAGCATCCCCGAAATAACATTCAATGATGTTGCTGGTCTTGATGATGTTAAGCGGGAACTGCGTGAGGGAATAGAGTGGCAAATAAAATACCCAGAGATTCTCAGACAGCTCGGTCTAAGGCCAATAAAGGGAATCCTTCTCTATGGGCCTCCCGGAACTGGAAAAACATATGTTGTGAAGGCTGCGGCTGGAGAGTTTGGGGTTCCACTGATAATTGTTGATCCAGCAACATTGATGTCGAAGTGGTTGGGAGAATCCGAGAAAATGGTAGCTAAGATATTCAGCTGTGCTAGGAGGCTTTCTCCCTCAATAGTATTTATTGATGAAGTAGACAAAGTGTTCCCGAGGCAGGTAAGTGGTTCGGAAGCACCAAAGAGGATAGAAGCGCAGTTGCTACAGGAGCTTGACGGGATAAGATCTGGGGAGGGCTTCATCGTTATATTTGCTACCAACGAACCGTGGAATCTGAATCCAGCTCTAATAAGAGCAAAGAGGGTGGACAAAGTAATATACGTCCCACCACCAGACGATGAGATGAGAAAGAAGCTCTTCGAATTATATCTAAGAGGTGTAAACCTTGCGGATGATGTGAATTTAGATGAGCTTGTTAGGAGAACCAGACCAAATAGCGAGGGGTTCTACAGCGCAGCGGCTATAGCCCTTATATGCAACGAGGCTAAGAAGAATGTCCTAAGGTACTACCAAAAAACTGGTCAGCTTCGGCCTATAAGAATGGAGGACTTACTAGAAGCTATAGAGAGGACTAGGAGAGACATACCCATAAATCTTGTTGAGAAATATGATGAGTGGAAAAAACAATATTTTATAAGTTAGAGTGATTAAGATGGATCCATGCTCACAATTTGTAAGAATGGCCAAGAAAAATCTTGGTATTAGAAAGAAAAATCCTTGGACCGCCGCTCTATTCTTCATCCAGGCGGCGGAATGCTACCTAAATGCTGGTGAGAAAAGAAAAGCTTTTCAATACGCATATCGAGCTGTGAGCCTCCTAGAGAAGTTCTGGGGGAGTGGAAAAAACGATGTTGTTCTATCAGACCTAGAAAAAGCATTGGGACTAGCATTTAGAGTCTGCCCACCTAATAAGAGAAAGGAGATTAAAAGTAAGGCATTTAAAGTTTATCTTTATCATGCAAACAAGCTAGAGAGTAGTGGTAATTTTCTTGGTGCATCAGAAAAATATGAGGCAGCGACACAATACGCACCGAGTGGTGAGAAAGCTAAGGAAGCTATTCTTAAAGCCATAGCGGTTCTGCAAAAAGCTAAGGAGAAGGAATCAGTGGTGAAGAATAGAGCACTCTTAGAGAAAATTGAGTCAAGATTAGAATACCTAACATCACTTCTACCAAAAAGAGTGGAGGAAAAAGCACCTGTCCTCGCTGAAAAGGCATCTGCGAAAGTGTCTGTTAATATGGAGCTTGAGGTTTTGGAGGCTGCGATGCATGAAGCTATGAGGAAGATATCATCGAAGTTCCCGCTCAGGGTTTCTGACGTGGACATAGAAACCAAAAATGGAACCCGTAGAGCGTCCTTTAGGGTTCCAGGGTATGATGCCATAGTAAATATGACCCATAAAAAGACCTATTGTGCTGTTGAAGTATTCTCATCAAACCTTAGTTTTGCTCTCGAGGTTGCTAGTTCAACAAAATACTTTTTGGATGCCGAGGAAGCACTGAGAAAAGTTCTTAGCTTTAATGTTAGTGGACACCTAGATAAGAAGTACATATTAATGTTTATACGCAAAATCTCTAGAATGGCGAGAGCCCGGGAGGAGGGTCTTAAAGTTGCCCATTACTTGGGTACGCTAGCAGACTTTCTACTTAAGCAAAATAGAAAATTTGAAGCTCTCGCAGACAAGATTAGAGAAAGATCGAACTCGCTTATGGAGATATATGTTGCGGGTAGCGAGCTTCTGAATATAGATTCTCGGAAAATAATGAGTCTTATGGAGGAAGTAGCTAAGATTCTGGGTGAGAAAAAATGATTCCGATAGTAGCGATATACGCATTCATAATGGCATATACCATCTTCATAGTAAATCTGAGTATTGTATATCTAAGCTTCTTGGACTGGTATAGAAGGGAGGATGAAACCGAGGCTATGCGTGCCCTAAAAATATCGGCGGTACTATCAACAATTTTCTCACTAATTCTGATATATACTATGCTTAGTGTTATGCCAGAAGACCTAGTAGCTCTCTATAGAGACCTCATTCTTGTGTCCTTTATATTATCTGTAATGTGTCTATTCCCATTCCTAGTGTGGATTAGGAAGAAGATATATGCTCATTTCTACATAGCCGCATACCTCTCATATAATATTCTGGTTTGGTTTGTAGCCCCAGTTTTTCTCTACGTTGTTTTCGAGATGGATTACTTCCATATGACAATAGCAAACTATCTACTCGGTGCAATACTGGGAACATTGTTAGCCACAGCGATAATAAGGGAGATAAGGCCTAAAGAATGGATTCTCGGTGGGCTCCCAGCAATAACAACGGCTATTAGCGTAGCAGATTTCGTCACTAGGGCTATAGGCTCCCAACTGAAACTAATCATAATAGTTCCAGGCGTATCTCTAAACTTAATACATGTGATTCTAATCGTTTCCTTAATAATACAATATATTTACTATAAGCGTATTACTGAGAGGTAGTAAATATGGTTGGAGGTACTGACATAAAGAGAACGCTTCTATTACTACACACCCTCAATTGCTGTCCATTCTGTGGTGCTCCTCTGAAGATAGTTGATGGGAAATGTGACGCATGCGGTTCGGTCATTGACCGCAACCTCATAATAAGCTATGTTAAAGCGAAGCTCTCCCAAGATATGTATGAGGGTCTTGATGAAGTACGCATAATGGACTCTATTACCGAAGCTTCATACAGACTCTCCCTAGCATCTGAGTATCTAAGATCAAGAATAATTATGAGTATGAGAGAAAGAATAGATGAGCTACGTAGAGAAGAAAAAGAAATACATCCAGTTTTCGAAGAGATTTCCAGACGTGAAAGGGAGATTTTGGAACGCCTAGAGAGTGTCCTTAACAAGCAACAAGAGGCACTGAGAATAAGAACTGTGGATGCTTTGGAGAGGGCATATAATGAGTTGCTAGCGGCACTAAAGCAATATGGTAGAAATATACCCCCTGAGGTATTAGGTCTCTACACATTGCCGGACTTCGCCCTGGAGATTGCTGATAAATATCATAAGGCAAATGACTATAATAATGCTGTTCGATGGTATGGCTTTGCTGTAGTAGCTACAATGTATCCTGAGAGCCCCCCTAAAGGTCTTCCAAAGAGAATGTCTGTAGTCCACATACCGTATGGCGTTACGCACATAGGAATATTCGATGGCGACTTTGATGGTAAACCAGAAGTATTTTATGTACCGAGTATGGGAGTTGCAGGGCTCAAGATTCCATGTGTAGTTATAAATGAGGGCGGAGTGAATTGGAATCCACTAAATGGGTATGGTGTGGTCTTTCCTATCTTCGGCAACCTTGGGAAATACTCAGTAGTGATATTTGCTTGGGAATCATCTAGACTACCAGATGCGAAGCTCATAAGCATGGGAAAGGAGATAAGAATCATACGAGACAACGAGACACAATACACATTACCAACATATGCGATATCATATGCCGACATCGATAATGATGGACACATCGAACTAATAGTCCTGACGGGAAGAGGAAAGGCCCTCCTTCTTGATAACAAGGATGACCACTTTGTTGCTAAGGTAATATCAGTAGGAAACATATCAAGTATAGCCACCCCAAAACTTGGAGATGTTGTAAGATTTGTGGCTATGACCATGGACGGCAGGCTACTGATGATAGACCCTATCACACGCGATGTATCACCAATAGAGTTTGGCTTTAGGAATGCGGATTCAGTGATAGTAAGCTCGGGAGATCTGGATAAGGATAGTTTCGATGAGATATATGTATCGACTATGGATGGTGGCTACCGCTATGTTTTCAAGAATGGCGGATACCAAGGCTCCAAGATAGTTGATGGTGATGTGCTAGGCATGCAAGTAGCTGATATTAATGGCGACCAAAAAGATGAGCTCATAGTCTTAAAAAGAGGTAGGGGCCTAATCTTAGAAATATACTCTCTAAGAAGAGCACTTGGGGTAGATGTTTTAGAGAAGATAGCATCATACCAAATAGGAACTACCTACGATGTGACCAGAGCAAAGATGAGCTATGAAGCTCCGTTCGGTTCCAGACCAATCTTTATATGTGAAGACATAGATCTTGATGGTGCCCCAGAGATACTAGTTGGCCTAGAAAAATCTTTCTTAATTATCGACCCAAAATATGCTTAGGTGATATCAGATGTGTATCGAACGGTCTAGACCTCAATTCGATAAGAAGAAATATATAGAGGCTCCACAAGAGCCAGATGTTGTAATCTACTATCGCGAAATTGGCAGGAAAGAACCAGACATCATAAGAGTGTATGAATATGAGGAGGCATACGTGGTTTGCCCTACAGGAGAAACCAAGGTTTTAGCGGAACCAGGATTCTACCGAATATATTCTCGCCCAGCTAGAGTTACCTGGGTGCGTCTATCCAAACTCACACTGACCGTAGGTGTTCCCAGCACAAACTTGCCGTTTAGGTATGGCGTACATGCAGATATTGTTCTGTTCCCCAAGAATGTTCAGATGATCGTTATTGGTGTGGCTAAGGTGGCTAGGGAGGGTGTAATAACAATTGACCTGATAAAGGAGGAACTTCGGAGGATTCTGAGGGATGCTGTTTTGAATGTTAAGTTGGATCCGAATAAGCCTAGAAAGGAGATAATCAGTAGGATTCATGATGAGATAAATACTCTACTAAAAAGATCGTGGCTAAGTATGTTTGTTTGTGATGTACAAGGGATAGGGTTCTCGCATGAGTGTGAGTTAGCAAAATTTTTGGAGGGATAGGATTTGAGCTCGATTGTTAGATCACAACTAGAACTCTTCATCTCATCCGAAAGGGTGACTATTAGGAATAGTCTTAGGGACGCTAGGGCTGAGGCAATAGAAAAGAGAGACTACGACTTATCGGCGAGTCTCGAGGAAATCGAGAATATGCTCATGGGGTTCATGCCGATCAAATCTGCATTTCCAACACCAGACGAATACATAAACGCTCTGAGGTCGTATGCTTTTACTCTTTCACTTCTAAGCTCTCTATTTCGCCATGCTGGGATATCTACAGAGACATTGTCTATGGCTAAGGAACTTATGAGCATAACCTTAGAAAAAGTTGAGATGGGAAAACTCATTGAGAATGCGAAGAAGATCCTGAGTGAGAAGGAATATGGACGCGAAGTTTTCATTGATGGGTGCAAAACATATGTTGGCCTGCTCGTTGGGAGGGTAAAGGAGTTCGATAGACAAGAACTTCACATAGTGAAGGAAGCCCTAACAGAGATCTTCGCGGGTGGGAAGCCTATAAGGAGATTATCAGACCTAGCGAAAGAGCTCGGAGCAAGAGAGAAAGATCTAATGAGGATCCTTAAGAGAATGCCTGACATCGACCCAAACATAATTGTTAAAGAAAAGTATGTCGCCATGAAAAACAAGCTGAAGGAATACGTTGAGGATCTGCTCTCCGACAAGGGCTATATATTGATTAGTGACCAGGCTAAAGAACTTTCCTTGGAACCAAAATATGTTGTGGATGCCCTCAAGATACTGAGAGATATCTTCCCGAATCTGCGGGTTTATGAAGACAAAATAGTCTACATACCGAACATATTAGCAAACTACGTGGAGGACATCGTAAGGGAAAGCATCGTAATATCATACGAGGAATTAGCTGCAAAGCTTGGTATATATCCAAAACCAGCAGCTGAAATACTTAAAGAAACGAGTCGGTACTTCTCGGAAACAGCGATTATTGAGAAGGTGCTTATTAACAAGAAAAGGATAGTATCTTGGCTATCGAAGATCTTTGGTGAGCGCCCAGTAATATTTGTCGATGAAGTCGCGGGGATAATAGGGGTGGGTAGCAAAACAGCAAAAGCGATAGCTGACCTAGCAGCGGCACTAAGCAAGGGAGACATAGTGACCAGGCAAAACCGTGTTATCTATAAGCCGAACATGATAAGGATTCTCAGCGAAGCTATAAGAGAGCAGGTTCTCCCAGAAGACATAGCATCGCTGAAGGAAACTGATCCTAGACTTGTAGAAGATGCTGTTTATAAGC
>Ga0190311_1000189_pt1 | contig 21913 bp, 21 predicted proteins | sample 48700789_MG_FD_165037 | JGI IMG/M metagenome (GOLD analysis project Ga0190311, IMG submission 165037) | Hydrothermal vent sediment bacterial communities from Southern Trench, Guaymas Basin, Mexico - 4870-07-8-9_MG | ecosystem: Environmental > Aquatic > Marine > Hydrothermal vents > Sediment ...
ATGAGCTTTGCTAACCAGGCCCTCTGCGCCGAATACGCCGTGAAGCACGAGGGAGAACTCGAGCCACGAGTCTACTTGGTGCCCGAGGAAGTGGACATGGCTGTGGCACGCCTGAAGCTAGAGGCCCTGGGCATCCGGATAGACAAGCTCACGCCCGAGCAGAAGGCCTACTTAGAGAGCTGGCGCCTAGGCACCTAACGCATCCTCGGATACTTTAGCTGCATCAATTTTATAAACTCAGATGATATAGCGGCATCTTCAGGGCCGTCTCGAGGGCCTACTTGAATAGGGGCTGAGCAGGTCTCCGACCCTAATCGCCTCACCTTTGAAGGACGATTCAAGGGCGAGTTCACACAGCCTGAGCGCCACGAGGCCATCAAGGCCCGAAGCGAGCGGCTGCCTGTTATTTAGGACACAATCTACGAAGTGCTCTAGCTCCAGCCTCAGGGGTTCAATCCACCTCCTGGCCGGCCTGAAGATGCCGTCCTCACGCTCTATGGCCACCTCCTGCGTCAGGTAGTTTAGGGTCGCCACGGCCTCGCTGCCCGTGACCATGAGTTCCCTCTTCTTATAGGGCGATAGCCAGTTGGCCTCTATAGAGACGACCCTGCCCCCGGGGAAGGACAGCACTAGGAAGGCGTAATCATCTAGGTCCTGGCGCTTGAGGCTGCCCACCCTGGCGTAAATGGCCTCAGGCCCCTCGCCTAGGAGATAGCGGCTTAGATCTACATCGTGGATGGCTAGATCCTTCAGCACACCCACGTCGCCGGCCCGCCTGGGCCACCTGGAGAGACGCCTAGAGTTCAGGGCCACTACCTCGCCAAGCTCGCCACGGGAGATAAGTTCCTTGATGAAGTTCACGCCCGGGTTGAACCTCTCTATGAAGCCGACGGCCAGAGTCAGGCCCTCCTTCTCGGCCAACCTTACTAACTCGAGGGCCTCTTTAGAGCTTGCGGCCATTGGCTTCTCCACTAGGACATGCTTGCCGGCCGTTAGGGCCATCTTGGTCACCTGGGCCAGGACGGTGGACCAGGTGCAGATCGTCACGGCCTCGACATCTTCACGCCTCAGGAGATCAGCCGGGCCCGTGAAGTAGGGGACGCCGTATGCCTCAGCCACCTCCCTCGCCCTCGCCTCATCTATATCGCAGACGGCCAGGAGCTTGGCCCTCGGGAGCTCGCTGAGCACCCTGGCGTGATTCCTGCCCCAGTAGCCCACACCTATCACAGCTACGCCCAGCTTCCTCATGCTCTCGCCCGGTGGAGGAGACACCATAAATTAAGCCTTACCGAGCCTCACCCAGGCATCGCTCACGACCAACTCCTGCACGAGCCTGATGAACTTGCCTTTTTCTGTGATATCACGCTCGACCACGACGTTTGCCCCTATCCAACACCTTGGCCACACCCTCACGCCCGGCATGATGAGGGCCCCCACGCCCGTCTGGACGAAATCGCCCATGATGACGCCCAGCTTCCTGCGGCCCGTGTCCATCCTGATCCCCCTGACTGTCATCCTGATGTTGGCCTTATCGAAGCGCAGGTTGGCCGTTATCGTGCCAGCGCCTAGGTTGCAGTAGGCCCCAATTACGCTATCCCCCACATAGGATAGGTGCCCTATGTGCGTCCCCTCCATTACTATGCTGTTCTTAACCTCGCAAGCATTCCCTATGCGCACATTAGAGCTTAGGCTGGTACAGGGCCTTATGTAGCAGTTAGGGCCTATATCAGAGCCAGGGCCTATGAAGGCTGGCCCCTCTATGTAGGCACCAGATCGCACCCTAGCCCCCTCTGCCACGAAGACAGGGCCTATGAGGTTGGCGCCTGGCTCAACCTCCCCTAAGATACATGGCCTAAGGTGCCTCAAGGCCCTCTCATTGGCCTCAAGTAGGTCCCAAGGCCTACCTATGTCTAGCCAGCCCTCAGGGCTTATCTCAACAACCCTAACGCAATTCCCTTGCCTCGCTAGCTCTTGGAGGGCTGCCGTGGCCTCCAGCTCCCCCCTCTTGGACGGCCTAACGGCCCCCATGGCCTTTAGTGCCTCTGGGGTTAGGATGTAGATGCCTGCATTAGCGAGGGGGCGACCTGACCATGCCTCTGGCTTCTCAACCACCTCCCTAAGCCATCCTTCCTCAGCCCTTATCACGCCAAACCTACCTAGGTCCCTCGTCCCTACTGGTGCAGCTGCTATGGTAGCTAGTGGCCTATGCCTCAGGTGCTCTTCTACAACAGCCCTAATGGCCTCAGGCATCACGAAAAGGTCCCCATATACCACTAGGACCTCCTCACCACCGCTAAGCCCACCTGCAGCCACGGCTATTGCATCAGCTGTCCCCCTTGGCTCAGGCTGCCTAATGCACTCTACCTCTAGGCCACAGGGGGCATGCTGCTTAAGCCAAGATCTTATGGCCTCCTCCATGTAGCTTACTACCACGATGGCACGTGGTATGCCAATGGCCTCAATAGCGCTGAGGGTGTAGGCAAGGAGTGGCCTGCCCCCGACCTCTAAGAGGGGCTTAGGCCTAGTGAGCGTAAGGGGCCTTAGCCTCTCACCCCTCCCAGCTGCCAGTACCACAGCTACCTCTGGCTGAGGCAAGTAGGGCACCGCTGATAGCTCACCCAAGCCGTCTTATACCCTTGCCCTCCCCCTTAGCACGCCATTTTTTAAGGAGGAGCCTAGATGTAAGCACTAGTGCCTGATGTGGGGCCGGGGCCGGGAATCGAACCCGGGTCTGGGGCTCCACAGGCCCCCGTGTTAGCCACTACACCACCCCGGCCATGTAAGCCCATCCTAGGGCCATCCTAGCCATTTATAAGGCTTCCGTGCCCCCTGGGCTTAACTTCTATCCTGTATAGATCTACAGCTACATCCCTGAACCTCTGCTGGTGGAACGGCATGGTAGCTGGTAGCCTTAGGCGCATTGGGATTACGTGCGTTACCCTACCGCCTAGGCGCTCTATGTAGGCCCTTAGGAAGGCCCTGTTCTCCTTGCCAGACTTGTGGAGCGAGTAGACGGTAGAGCATAGCTCAATGGCCTTGGCTAGGAAAGGCCTATCCGCCCCCCTCTGCCTAACACCAAATGGTGGGTTCTGTACTGCTGTATCAAAGTGCCCTCTTATGGCCCCTATATCAGCAGCAAGCCACATGGTCCTATCCCCAACCCCTAGTCGCCATGCTGCCCTCATGGCTAGCCTTAGTGCTCTCTCATCTATATCAACGCCCAGGACCTCCCTAGCACCTAGAAGGGCCGCGCCTATAGCTAAGCGGCCAGTTCCGCAGCCTAGGTCTAGGACCGACTTGCCATATATATCGCCAAATGTGAAGGCAGCCAGGAACAGTATATCTGCTGCTAGATCAGCTGGTATCGTGTACTGCTCAAGTAGGGCACTAGGGCTTGGGTGCCTTGGCACGGCCTCAAGCGCCCTTATGAGCCAGGAGCGGCGAACCAACCTGCCCTGCATAGCTCCTCCCACTCCATGAGGCCTAGGGCTACCTTGAGCTCTAGGAAGGTAAGTAGTGGCCTCCCAAATGAGCCATCATCCTCAAGGCTTAGCCTTGGGCAGGCTGTGTTCACGAGGGCATCTAGGCATGTGAAATCAGCTAGATACTCAGGCCTTACCTCATTTGCAGCTAGGAGGATTGCCTCCTTCCCCGCTTCTCTTAAGAGCTCTAGTGCCCTAATGGCCTGCTGAAGTTTCATCTGGCCTGGCTTTAGGCCAACAATCACGCCAAAGCTCCTAGCCCCTCTAGCTTCTTGAATACTTGCGTACCTCCTAGCTAGCACTCGTGCTGCTTCCCTGCTTACATCCTCAGCTATGCATTCATATGGGTTTGCCATCACGGTTGGCTTGTCAGTTGCTATAGAAGCCCCTATAGCATGGAACTTGCTCCCGATTACCAGTATAGCATCAACCTGGTCCCTTATGGCCCTTAGGGTTGTGAAATCGCAACCTAGGATCTGCCCATCGTAGGCTACCAGGCCACCAGCCCTCCCGATGCGGACATCGTGGCCAGCCTCTTTGAGCACGCTTGAGGCCAAGCCAATAGCATGTATGTGTTGGACCGTTGTAGCTAAGCCTATGGTGCTATAGGGCTCAAGCAGGCTTAGCGCCTTCTCAAGGGCCTCCCTTACATCAATATCCATCCTAGCCTCAAGGTAGATAACAGCTGGGCCAGAAGGCAGCTCTAGCATCTTGGAGTGACCATAGTGGGCTATGAGCTCTGCGCCAAGGGTGCTCGCTGCCCAGGTAGCTACATCGCAGGCCCCATGGCATGGGTCGGCTTGGACGATTGGCAGGCCCCCTGCCCCCTCAACTGCCTTAGCGATCTCAATAGCATAGGGCCTGAGGCCGAAGGGCAGCTGGATTAGGACCTTACCTGCTCCAGAGGCCCTTACTTCATCCTTAAGCCTCTCCAGCTCTAGGGAGAACATCGGCTGTGCCTCTTGCAACGGCTATTTATAAGGGCAAGGCCCAGGGTGCCTTTGATGAAGGTAGGCATACTAACGAGGAGGCCCGATGCTTGGTGCTCAAGTAGGCTAGCAGGGGCCTTCTCAAGGCTTGGTGCTGAGGTTTCCTTCCTGAGCTTCAGGCGCCTATCTGGCCAGGTGGGCATGAGGCCCCTTGCATCACATAGGGCTCCAGATCTAAGGGCTATTGAAGAGCTTGATGCATTAGTTATCCGACCAATAGGCCGTGGCTCCCTTGAGCAGATAATATTCAGGATGGACTTGCTTAGGCGCCTTGAGGCAGAAGGGGTCATAGTAGTAAACCCACCTGAGGCCATAGAGATATGCTCTGATAAGTACCGTGCCCTCTGGCTCATGGAGAGCGCTGGCATACCAGTGCCTAGGACGGTGGCAACAGAGGATGTGCAGGTGGCCATGAGGGCCTTCTACGAGCTAGGCCGTGATGTAGTAGTAAAGCCACTATTTGGCTCTAGGGGCATAGGGAGCGTTAGGGCCACAGACCCAGATGCAGCCCTCCGCTTGTTCAGGTCAATAGCCTTCCAGAGGGGCGTAATATACATGCAGGAGTTCATACCACATGGCAACTATGACGTAAGGGCCTTTGTAATAGGGGGCCGAGTAGTAGCTGCCATGCGTAGGGTAGCGAGGGGCTGGAAGAAGAACGTATACCTAGGTGCTAGGCCAGAGCCCTACGAGCTACCAGCTGAGCTAGAGGAGTTGGCCGTGAGGGCTGCAGAGACCACTAAGTGCGAGGTAGCTGGCGTAGACATACTGCCGAGCGAGAGGGGGCCACTAGTAGTTGAGGTGAATAGCCAGCCTAGCTGGAGGGGGCTGCAGAGCGTTTCAAAAACCGATATAGCTATGGAGATAGCAAGGTATGTGCTCTCAAGGGCCAAGGATGGATAGGCTAGAAGGACTTAGACGCTATGCGATGCTAAGCAAACCTTAATATCTATGTGCTACTATAGCCCTTGGAGGAGCTGGGATGGATATCAGGAAGCTCATCCGTATCCACCCTGGGCGCTGTGGAGGTCAACCAACGGTAATGAACTATAGGCTCCCCGTGAGGATAATATACGAGCTAGTGGATGCTGGTTACTCACCCGAGGAGATAGCATGGCTCTACCCATTCCTGAAGCCCGAAGTTATTGAGGCCCTATTGGCCCATAGAGAGGAAGTAGAGACCCTAATTAAGGAGCATGAGGAAGGGAAGCATGAGCGAGGCATGCCCAAAGGCTAGGCTGTTATTGGATGCGAATGTTAATATATTAGTGTATCTTTGGCTAAGGGATAAGTGTTATGATGTGGAGTGGCTAACTGGCGTTAAGCGTGAATGGCTCAATGACCAACTAGTGAGCTACGCCATAAAGGAGGGATGTATCATATTAACGCATGATAAGGAGTTCTACCGAGACTTGCCAAGTGAGCTACTGAGAAAGGCCTTGATAATCATATTAGATGTTCACCCTGGCTCAATATACCTGCTAATGAAGGTATTAGAAGCATTTCTAGATGATGCGGTGAGCATGTTAAAAGTAGGAGGAGCATCCGTCGTTTTACTAAGTCCTAATGGGATTGAGAAAGTAATGTAATAAGAGCAGGCTCGTGTTCCTCACGAACTAGGAACCCATCTAATATCAACTCTCCCTCCTCAGCTTGGCTATGAAGTATCCATCGCACTCGTGGATGTGCGGGTACAGCCTCTGGGCCTTGCTGAGGCCCCTAAGGCCTGGTAGGCCTAGGAATGGCTCTGGCCTCTCAAGCTCAAAATCAGGATTAGCCCTTAAGAAGCCCTCTAACACACGCTCGTTCTCCTCCACTAACAGGCTGCAGGTCGTGTAGATGAGCACGCCACCTGGCTTCACGTGCTCTGCAGATGCTCTGAGGATCCTGGCCTGGACCTTAGCCATGTTCTTAGGCGACCTAGGCCCTAGCCTCCACTTAGCAGATGGCGTTTTAGCAAAGGCACCTGTGCTCGTGCACGGTAGATCCAGCAGGACCACATCTGCCCTTAGACGTGTCGGCAGCTGGAACCTAGCATCTGCTAGGATGGGGAAGGCTACCTTAACGCCCATCCTCGCTACTAGCTTCCTCCAAGCCCCTAAGCGCCTCCTTGAGAAGTCTATTGAGATTATGAGGCCCCTATTGCCCATGAGCTGGGCCATGTATGTCGTCTTAGCACCAGGTGCAGCACATACATCTAGGACCACCTGGCCTGGCCTAGGATTGGCTACCTCAACGGCTAGGCAGCTTGCCTTATCCTGTGGATACACGAGGCCCTCCTTATATGCATCCGTTAGTATAATTGGCTTCCCCGCCTCAACTACCTTATACACATGCCTTAGCCCTTCAACGGGCTCTAGGACTATTCCCTCCTGCTCTAGTGAGGCTAGAATCTCGCCCTCCTCCCCCCTTAGTGTATTTACCCTTACGTAGGAGGGGGCCTGGACTAGGGATGCCTTAAGCAAGCCGATGGCCACCTGCCTGCCGAGGTCCCTGCAGAGGAGGCGAAGTAGCCAGGTGGGGACGCAGAGCTCAAGGGCAAGCCTCTCATCGCCCGACCTGCTAGCTAGGACATCATCTAGGCTGAGCGTGGTGCAGCGGCCAAGAGCCCTCTCAATAGGCCTTAAGGTGCCCTTCCCAAGGGCCTCCCTAGCTGATAGCACGAAGCTAGCTAGCTCCCTCCTGCTCGCCCCCTCTACCACGGCCCTGTAGGCGAAGAGCCTTAGGAAGGCCCTAGCCCTTGCGCCTAGATCTTCAAGCGAGCCCTCACCAGCTAGAGCTGCCTTAGCTACCTCATCCAGCAGGTTCAGCCGTTTTAGGGTTTCTAGCACCAGCCTATGGGCTAACCCTATGGCCCTCACGTCCCTAATGCCTAGCTCTGCTACTGCCTCGGAGAGGGCAAGCCTCTCGCTCTTCCTCCTCACCCCCACTTCCACCAGGGCCCTCACGGCCAACTTGATTGCCGTGGCCATCATAGCCAAGCTTTTATGTCAGCAGCCCCTATTAAGGGCGGTAGTCATGCCGAAGGGCCAGAGGAAGCTATCGGATTTCCTAGTTGGCCGTGAGGCTGGAGCTCCTAGGGCTAGCAGGCAGGAGCCCCAAGGGGCCAAGAGCACGGGCTCTAAGGACCTCCTGGCCTTCATAGAGGGTTCTGAGGGACAGGTAGCTCCTAGGGAGGAGCCAAGGGCTATTACTAGGGAGGAACTTGCTTCCTTCTCACCTGAGGAGCCAGAGGAGCTAGGGAGGGCCTTCATAATAGATGTTAGCTACGATGGGGGGAGGGGCTGTACCCGTGTTAAGCTCTACGAGCCAGTAGAGCAGAAGGTCTACGTATGGTATGATAAGACAGGCCATAAGCCATACTGCCTAACCGACCTAAGGCCTGAGGAAGTACGTAAGCTTAGGGCTGTAATGGAGCACCCTGGCTTTGACCACCTAGAGGTAGTTGAAAAGCACGACCTACTAAGGGATAGGCGTATTAAGGTAACGAAGGTAGTTGCAAAGGACCCACTTTCAATAGGAGGTAGGCCTAAGGGCGTGATAAGGGATTTGCTGAAGGAAGAAGCCAAGCAGGTCCTAGGCTACGAGGCTAAGGTATGGGAGGCTGTGATAAAATACCATGAGTGCTACATATACGATACAGCCCTGATACCAGGAATGCCGTATAGGATCCATAAGGGGCAGCTGGTGTCAGCCTGGGAGGAGCCCAAGGCCATAGGCCAGATACTAAGCTCCCTTGAGGATGAGCCTGAGGAGTTCAGGAGGAAGGCTGCGGAGTGGGCAACGCTGCTGGAGTGCGAGGCCCCCGACCTAAGGCGTGTAGCCCTTGATATAGAAGTGCTAACTGAGGTACCTACTAGAGTTCCAGATGCTAGGGAGGCTAGCCAGCCGATCATCTGCGTTTCCCTCGTTGGCTCAGATAGCCTAGAGCGTGTCCTACTCCTTAGGAGGCCAGGCGTTGAGGAAGGCAGGTTCAACCTACCAGGGCAGGTTAGGGTGGAGTTCTACGATAGCGAGGAGGAGCTCTTGCTAGCCGTCTTCAGGGCACTAATAGACTACCCAGTAGTGGTAACCTTCAATGGAGATGAGTTTGACCTTAGGTACCTATTCCACAGGGCCGAGAGGCTTGGCTTCAGGAGGCAGGAGATACCGATTGAGCCAGGCAGGGATAAGTACTCGCTTAGGTACGGGATACACATAGACCTATACAAGCTCTTCAAGATAACTGCCCTCCAGGTCTACGCATTTGGGAAGAAGTACGAGAGCGCAAACCTAGATGAGGTCGGTGAGGCCCTCTTAGGCATGAGGAAGGTAGAGCTGACCAAGCCCCTCTCCGAGCTCACCTATGCGGAACTAGCTGAGTACTGCTACCGTGATGCCCTCATAACGCTTAGGCTAACGCAGTTTGATAACGACCTAGTGATGAAGCTGGCCGTGCTGCTGAGCCGTATAAGCAAGATGCCAATAGAGGATGCCACTAGGCTCAGCGTGTCAAGGTGGATCCGCTCCTTCATGCAGTACGAGCTCAGGCGCATGGGGGCACTCATACCAAACCCAGAGGACATACTGGCCGAGAAGGGGCAGACGGCAACTAAGGCCATTGTGAAGGGGCGCTACATGGGTGCTATCGTGGTTAAGCCCAAGCCAGGCATACACATGGATGTAATAGTGCTTGACTTCGCCTCCCTCTACCCATCTGCCATAAAGGTATGGAACCTAAGCTTTGAAACAGTTAGGTGCCCACATGAGGAGTGTAGGGACAACCTCGTGCCAGGCCTACCGCACTGGGTTTGTAGGAAGCGCAGGGGGATCTCAAGCCTCCTCATAGGCTCCCTGAGGGACCTAAGGGTATACTGGTACAAGCCCCGCTCAAAGGACAAGAGCCTCCCTGAGGAGCTAAGGCATTGGTACAAGGTCGTCCAACTAACCCTTAAGGTCATACTAAATGCCTCCTATGGCGTATTTGGGGCAGATATATTTGAGTTCTACTGCCCACCCGTCGCTGAGAGCACAGCAGCCATAGGTAGGCATGCAATAACATCCGTGATAAAGAAGTGCCATGAACTCGGCATGGAGGTCTTATATGGCGATACGGATAGCGTCTTCCTCAAGAGGCCAAGCGATGAGCAAATTGAAGCCCTAATAGATTGGGCAGATAGGGAGCTCAAGCTGGACCTGGACATAGATAAGGTATATCGGTACGTGGTCTTCTCAGAGCGGAAGAAGAACTACCTAGGCGTCCTAGTAGATGGAACCGTGGATGTGAAGGGGCTGCTTGGCAAGAAAAAGCACGTCCCAGCTTTCATAAAGGAAGCATTCATGCGTGTTGTTGAAGAGCTTGCTCAAATAAGAAGCCCTGAGGATCTTGAGCTAGCCAAGGAGAGGATAAAGGCCATCCTTAGGGAGTACTATCAACGCCTCAAGAGCGGGCAGTTTGAAATAGAGGATCTAGCTTTCCATGTTACACTTGGGAAGGAACCAGATAAATACACCAAGACCACACCTCAGCATGTGAAGGCAGCTAGGGAGCTAGAGAGGCGTACTGGCAGGAAGCTAAGAGCTGGTGATATAATCTCGTTTGTGAAGGTAAAGCCGAAGAGGGCAAGCGATGGCAGCTCCATAGATGTCTGGCCAGTTGAGCTAGCGAATAAGGAGGATATTGATGTAGATAAGTATGTTAGCTACCTTGAGAGCACATTTGAGCAGATACTAGATGCACTTGGCATGAGCTTTAGTGAGGTAGTCGGCCTAACTAGGCTTGAGAGCTTCATGTCCTAGGCAAAAAGATGTGGGGAGGCTTTAGACGAGGGCGAAGGCCACGAACAGCGGTAGCAGCGTTATGGAAACTATGCTAACGAGCTTTACCAGTATGTGCAGCGATGGGCCTGCCGTATCCTTCAGTGGGTCGCCTACCGTATCGCCTATCACAGATGCCTTATGGGCTTCTGTGCCCTTCCCACCGAAGTGGCCATACTCTATGTACTTCTTTGCATTATCCCACGTGGCCCCTGTGTTGAACATGAAGGTCGCTAGGACAGCACCAGTAATGGTACAGGAGAGCAGGAAGGCCGTTAGAGCCCAGGGGCCTAGTGTGAAGCCTATGGCTACTGGCATTATTATGCCTATGAGGGTCGGTGCTATCATCTCCCTAAGTGCATACTTCGTGCTTATATCTACGCAGCGGGCGTAGTCTGGCTTTGCCTTTCCCTCTAGGAGGCCAGGTATCTCCCTGAACTGCCTCCTGACCTCCTCAACCATCTTGTACGCCCCTCTGCCAACAGCCCTTATGGCCAAGGCAGAGAACAGGAATGGCGTTATGGCCCCTACGACAGCTGCCGTTATCAAAGTTGGCTCTGCGATGATGAGGAATCTAGCTAGGTCTGCTAGGCTGGTGAGCTCTAAGCCAGTAAGCCTTGCTGCCGTGCAGAGGTAGGCGAAGAGCATGATAGCGCTCGTTATTATGGCGCAGCCCATGGCGTAGCCCTTCGTTATGGCCTTTGTTATATTGCCAACGGCATCTAGCTGGTCAAGGGCCTCACCGACCTCCTCCTTTATGCCAGACATCTCAGCAATACCATCTGCGTTATCTACTATTGGGCCAAACGTATCTGCCGTCTGTATGATGCCCGTCATGCTCGTTATGCCGAGGGCCGTAGCTGCTATGCCGTAGAGGCCAGCGATATCACCGCCGATGGGCAGCATTATGAAGTATGAGGCAACCAGGACGATGGCTACGCCTAGCAGCGGTATGGCAGTGCTCTCAAGGCCATAGGAGAGGCCAGTTATGATGTTGATAGCTGCCCCCATCTCAGCTGCCCTTGCTGTTTCAACAACTGGCTTCCTGCCAACGCCCGTGTAGTACTGGACGGCTAGGGCTAGCACTATAGCAGATGCCATGCCGAGGATAGCGCATAAGAAGAGCTGGATGTAGCCTATGTAGCTCGCTAGGAAGTAGAAGCCTATGGCCAGGACTATGCTAGTAGCAATTATAGAGGCATTTAATGCCCTAACTGGCGACTTAAGTGGCCTAGCCACGAGTATGCCTACTAGCGTGGCCATGACATCAAAGCTCCTGCCGAGGAGCGGGAAGATTACGAAGAGCCAAGCTGCCTCTGGGCTTATTGGCCAGCCAAGTGCCCTCATGGCCGATACGAAGGCAACGCCTACGATCATCATGCATATCAGGTTATCTGCATTTGACTCAAAGAGGTCAGCCCCCCTCCCCGCACAATCGCCTACGTTATCGCCAACTAGGTCTGCGATGACGGCTGGGTTCCTTGGGTCATCCTCTGGTATGCCTACCTCTACCTTGCCAACTAGGTCGGCACCGACATCAGCTGCCTTAGTGTAGATCCCACCACCTAGTTGGGCGAAGAGGGCTGAGAGGCTAGCTCCAAAGCCAAAGCCTACGAGAAGGTCAACTGCCTCAAGGCTCCCTGGGCCAAGGCCAAACCAGGGGAGCAGGCACATGCTTGATATGCCTATTAGGTTTAGCGATGGTATAGCGAGGCCCATCACACCGCCTCCCCTGAAGGCAAGCACAAAGGCCCTGCCAGCAGAGCTCCTAGCTAGGTTAGCAGCTCTTACATTGGCCTTAACAGCAGCCTTCATCCCTATTAGGATGGCGAGCAATGAGCATACAGCCCCGTAGACAAAGCCAAATGCTATCTGCCACCTGGGCCAGAGACAGGCTAGGAGCAAGATGGCTATTGCTACTACGAAGATGGATATCGTTTTGAACTCACGCTTTAGGAAGGCATCTGCACCTTGCTCTATGAAGCTAGCGATCTCACGCATCCTCTTCGTTCCTGGCTCCTGCTTTGATATCAGCCAGTAGAGGGCAGCTATGAAGGCTAGGCCAGCTACGCCAACCCCAAGTGGTATGAGGAGGAGCACGTAATAGTCCATGCTCTCCTCTCCGCTCGCTCAAGCAGAACTTAGATAATAAGTTTTCCTAGCACCCTTGCGCTACTCGCTAAGCTCAATTACGTACTCGCAGTACTTGTCCTCTGGCCTCCTTTTTCGGACGGATAGTGTTAGCTTTGGGTTCAAGGCCTTTATCACACCACGCTCAAAGCTAAGCATGATGGCCTCACACATGTCCTTTGTCGGTATGTTTAGCTCTATGCAGGCCTCAAGCACTGGGCACCAGGCAGTGCAGTTCACGACCACCCTATCTGGCCCCCGCTCTACTATAACGTGCTCTTCTGGCTTGAAGACCTCTAGGCCAAACATCTGCTTGAAGTTCTTGAGGAGCTCCCAGCCAGATAGGGCATCTACGCCAGTTATATCAAGCTTCTTCAGCTCCCTCTTCGTCCAGGCCTCCCCCTCTTCCTCCATCATCTCAGATAGTAGCTCTAGTGCCCTCTCAGCCCCTATTACCTGGCCTACCTTCCTCACGTATTTAATTAAGCGTTTAACCCAGCCGACCAGCCTAGACCTAAACGCAACCAGTGTGAGAGACGAGGCTTATCCCCTCCCGTGATTTGTGCTCCAGTTGGAGCGCTTAATAAGCCTTTTCCGAGCGGGGGCGTTCTAGGATCCTAGAGGGGGCTGTAGAGCGTAAGTTAGCTCCATAGTAAAACGGAAGCCAGTATGGCTAAGTTGCTTATAGCTGTCGTTATTAATACAAGCGGGAGGCCTAATTTAGCAAAAGCTTTTGGACTTATTTTGTAACCCTTCTCCGAGGCAGCACTAGCGACTACGAGGTTAGCATAGGATGCGATAACTGTTCCATTCCCACCTAGGCAAGTGCCTGCAGCTAGGGCCCACCAGAGGGGGCCAGGCCTCAAGCCACATACCTCTATGAGGGTTGAGCGCATAGTTATAGTATATGGGACGTTATCTATAAAGGCCGATATGATAGCAGATGACCATAGCACAGCCGTGGCCCCTACTAGCTTGTTCCCCATAAGGGCAGGGGCCATGATGGCAGCTAGGTCGGTTATAACGCCCCACTTATCAAGGGCACCAACTAGTATCAGGAGGCACGTTATGGATAAGACGGTTTCCCAATCTACCTCCCTTACAACTGGCCCAACACGCTTGCCACCTACTATCAGCATTATGGATGCTACTATGAGGGCCACTGCACCAGGCATGAGGCCGAAGTAAGGGCCTATTATGAAGCCAATGATCATAGCTACGAAGAGGGAGGCGTAGAGGACAAATAGCTTCTTATCGGCTATGACCTCTGAGGGATCTATCGGTATCCTCCTGAACTTAGGCCTAGCGCTTAGGAAGCTATGCCTGAAGAAGAGGAATAGCGAGCCAAGGAGTGCCCCAATGCTAACGATGGTCGGCAACCACATGTGGGATAGGAAGTCCCAGAAGCTAATGCGTAGGGCTGAGGCTATGAGGATGGTCGGTAGGCTGCTCACTGATGTGCTCATGCCAGCTATATTGACCGTGAATATGAGGCTGAGCACCAAGGGCCTTGGATCTAGCTCAAGCACATCCATGATCTCAATCGCCACCATGCTCATCATTAGGGCGACCACCACAGTAGCACCAGCGAAGCTAGTTAGCAAGGCGCTCACGATTACGGAGAACACCATCATCTTAGTAGGATCACACCTAACGAGGTTAGCCATGTGGATGCCAAGCCACCTGAAGAAGCCAACATGGCTAAGCATACGTGCTACCATCATCACGCCTATCAGGAGGGCCATTATATCAAAATCTACGTAGTGCCATGTCTCCTCCCAGCTAAGCACGCCCAGGAGGAGCAGGAGCGTAACGCCAGCTAGGCTAGCTACCGTGAGCTCCCTCAGGCCAAGCACTATGAGTAGGTATACGCCTACGAACACCGCTACAGCTATCCACTTCGGGTCCATTATGAAGGGCATCGCCAGCCCTCCTCAATGCCCCTTCTTGGCTGATTAGGTGCCCTACGCTTGCCCTGCCTTCATGTCTGCCTTCAGGCAAGGCAAAATAAACCTTGCTTTATTTTATAATATGGCTTCTTTCGCAGCCTTAGATATAGGAATCACGCGTCAAAAAAGAAAGAGAAGGGAAATAGGGCCATGAGCTTGGCTTAGGCATGCAAAAGCTAAGGCTTCGTCCTTAAGCTTAAACCAGCTTAAATTACTTGTGCTATAGCGTAGTTACGGCCTACCTTGGTTATGCGTATCTTAACGTGCTGCCCAGGCCTAGTGCCAGGGACGAATATGATTAGCCCTTCTATCCTTGCTACACCAGCATCACCACGCCTGCTCATCTCCTCAATGTCTACCTCGTGCTCCTCGCCAACGGCCACGGGCAGGGGCCTCCTTGGCCCAAGGACGGCAAGCCTCCTTCTCCTACTCACCTTCCTCACCTCCCATGCAGTTGTTGGCCAAAGCCCTAGCTGGCCCCTTATAACGTTTTTGCTCGCTAGGAAGTCATGGCTAATGCATGAGGTGAGGTGGTCAAGAGAGGCAGGTTATGCTCCTCCTGCCTCAGGCTTCACGAGCTTAATGGCCATCCTCCTATAGGCTACGGCGACCCCCACGATTACTACTATAGCCAAGAAGGGCCAGAATGGGCTTGCTATGAAGAGGTCCAGGGGCTCAGGTGGCATCCTGAAGGATAGGGTATCGCCCTTAGCCCAGAGGAACTCCGCCCCCCTCGGCAATATGAAGCACCAGAAGGCCCAGGAACTCGTGTTAAAGAGCCTATCCTCAACTGTTGAGTTCAAGGATAAGCAGGGCCTTACATCACCAGGGGCTACCTCGCACTCGCCCTCCTCCCACTCCTGGAGGGGCTTGCTGAAGTAGGAGCTGAAGTTGATTTTGAATAGTAGCTCCCCACCATCCCTCACGGGAACATCTACCTTCCTCCAATCTGCCCTTAGCTCGTAGATCCTGCTCATATCCGTCTTGTTGTACCTGAAGTCCATGAGGCCCTTGCCAACTAGGGTAAAGCTGATGCTTATGCTCTTGGCTGTATCGTTAAATGATATGCTCGCATCTCGGTAGTAAATGCCCTCAAGCCCCTTATCGGCCAGGTACGCCCTAATGGCCTCTGGCACGGTTGTCTCGTTGAAGGCACCTGCATGGGTCCTAGCTAAATCATAGATAGTAGCATTCAGCCCTGCAAGCTCTATCTGAACGGAAACCTCACCTACTGCTACGTATGCTGAAACGCTAACTGAGGCCTGAGCCACGCCAGCTAAGCAGGGTAGCAGGATTAGGAGCAGGAGCGCTTGGAGGGGAACAGCAGCTTTCATGCCTCGCCCCGCACCTAAGCAGGCAAGAAGGTTGAAAAAGCTTATGATGCCTTCTGGCAGGGCCATTGAGTAATCCTTACGTTGGCTTGATGTAGATTAGAACATATAGGGTGCCTTGATGCCCACTGACCTAGTATCAAGGTCGTTTCACCATGCTCTTTCACGGGGGCTCACTGAAGTCTTATAAAGGTAGGGCCGTGAATCATGGTTGGTGGGAAGATGGCCGTAGTAGCCCCACCGCCGACGACCGTTGAGAGGCCTGGCACGGGCCTACTGCTAGCGGGCTGGATACTAGGCCTAATTGGCGTGCTGATATCGCTAGGCATCATAGCGTGGCTCATAATGCTGGTGATGTCTTACGTAGGCTGGCTCGCCCTAGATGCGCTATTGGCGTCCCTCTACACGCTTGGCCCTATAGCCTGGATCGGCCTAATAGGCTTCATCTTAGGCATCGTAGGGACAATACTAGTATACGTAGCTTGGTCAAGGGCCAAGAAGGGTGAGCCAGCTGGCGCCCTAGGCATAGTTGGAGGCGCCCTGCTGCTCATAGGCTTCCCTGGCCTCATAGGCCTCATCGGCGGGATTTTAGCCATAATCGGTGGCGCACAGGCTAGGTAAGCTCGCTAAATCACAAGGTTTTTTGTGGCCCTAAGGCCTTAAATTACTATTGCTCCCCTTCTCCTAGCTCTAGCTCCCCAATTTCCTCAAGCTCTCCCTCTGGCACTGCCTTCTTTGGGGCTAACGTGAAATCAAGCTCGTAAGTAGCTCCTTGAAGCGTAAGAGCCCAGCCTAGTATAGTATGGCCCTCCTTCTCCTCAATCCTATCGGGTGCAGCATTTGCCCACCTTAGCTTATAGCCCTTTGGGAGTTTGAAGCTCAGTATCGTCTTCTGTGCATCATTTACTATGCGCTCGTAGAACCTCAGTCTCTTGGAATCCCATGTTGGGGATAATTCAAAGCTGAAGTCCACCCTGAAGGTAGCATTTGGTAGGACGGCCTGTGGCCTTAGGTACACCATAACGTAGTGGGCATTAGCCCTAAACTCAGAGGTTACAAGTTCTATTTGAGGTGATGACCACTGAAAGTTGTATGGCTTGTGCTTCATGGCCGTGGCCGCAAAGCCCCTCAGCCAGGGGACGTGTCCTCTTGCAACAGCTATTATTGAGTAATGCCACCTACCTACATCAGATGGTAGGAGCTCAATTAGTATGTTCTGCTCTAGCTTGCTGACCTGCACGCTCATGGCCAACAGTAGGGGGAGAGGAGGCTATAAAAATTATGGTAAACCCTGGCTAGGGGAAGAAGGCCTAGGCTACGCCTTAGAGCTAGGATCTAACATGGAGCTAGGAGCCATCATGCCCCCGTGCCCTGCTGGCCACTGGCCATGACAGGGGGAGTGTGTAGGCAGCTGGCGAGTAGGGAGAGGTTTATAAGAAGGCCTAGCCCTATGCTCACTAGGCCAGGGAGAGGGAAGGAGAAGGGCCAGAGGTGCAGGGGAAACGCCCGGTCTCATTCCGAACCCGGAAGCTAAGCCCCGCACCGTCCTCGGTGGTAGTTCGGTCTTCGGCCGAGCGAAGCCGAGGAAGCCCTTCTCCCCTAGCCTCCCCTGGCCTAGGCCCTCCTTGCTGAAGCTTATTTAGGCCCCTGGCATAGCAGCCTTGGCCGTGATGAGCGTCGGAACTTGAGAGGCTGCTGCCCATGACCGTAGCATAACGGGACCCTCTCTGAGCCACTACGGGCCTAATGGGCCTACTAGCAGAGGCCACGTGCCCTTAGGGCTACCTCTGCCCTCCTCAGGTCATCTAGCGTGTTTACGTTCAGGAACGTAGATAGGCCTGGATCTAGCTGCTTCAGTACGCCTGTTGAGATATACCTTACCCTACCAAGTGCCTTAAGGAAGGAGCCCATCCTTATGCCCTCACCTGACCTAAGCAGCTCTTCCCCGACCTCAGCAGCTCTACCTACCCTGTATGCTGCTTGGAGTGGCTCTACATAGCCGTTTGGCCACCTTGGGACAGAAGCATTCATGTAGCTCATTACATCTGCTAGGAAGTAGAGGACATCCCTTGATGCAAGGGGCATATCACATGCTAGAGCTAGGGCCTTCCTATGCTTGACAGCCTTTAGGCCACTTACGAGGCCAAGCAAGGGGCAGCTAGGGCCTAGGTCCTGTTCATCAATTACGACCCTTATGCCCTCAGCCCCTAGGAGCTTGGATAGGGCTTCACGTTGCTCCTCTGAGCTAACAACAACTACCACATCACTTGATAGGGAGGTAGCCACACGGAGGACGTAGAAAATCATGGGCTTACCACATAGATCTACTAGGGCCTTGCTAGTGCCCCCAAGCCTCCTCCCCTGGCCACCTGCTAGCACCACTACCGAGAGCTCCAACTACACCACGTCCCTCAGGCGCTCCTACGCCTGCCTAGCAAGCTAAGGCTTAAATAAAAACATGCCTATCGCAAGCAGGAGCTGGCACCTTGGTAGAGGAGAAGTTAATAGGTGGCCTTGAGAGCGCAAAGCTAAGGAAAGGCCTACTTAGCCTTGGTGGATATGGGATATTCGTAACGAGCAAGCGGATAATAGGGGTGAAGGCACGTGGTAGGTGGATCTTAAGACTGTTCTTTGAGGGGCTTGGGGCAGCCTTCGGCAATGTCCCAGGTGCTCTTGGCCTCGCTGGTGCTTTCCTATCAAGCCTCCTAGCTGATAAGCTAAGTGCGAGCCAGCAGGCCAAGCTGATAGAGGAGCTTGATAAGAAGAAGGACTTTGAGCTTGGCAAGGGCGATGTAGCTGAGCTTGAGCTAAGGAGGCCAGGTATAATTAGGGGGCTTGGCCACCTCCTGATAAGGTCCAGCTCTGGCGAGAAGGTAAAGATACTCATAGATGCAGATGCAAAAAAGGAGTACGAGTGCCTCAAGGAGCTCCTAATAGCCTTCAAGCCAGAGGTACTGAAGCTGGTCTAAGCACATGCCTACTCCTGAAGGAACTCCAGCTCCCTCACCAGCGACCTAGCTTCATCCATTTTGGCAGCGAACTCCTCCATGAGCTGCACCATGAGCTCAGTTGCGTAGGTCTTGCACTCACCGCAGATGCGGGCGCCAGAACGGCACTCCTCGTATATCCTATCTAGCTCCCTATCATCCTCTACTAGGTGCTGCTTGAAGAGTTCAAATACTACGCACTTCTCAGGCTGGCCACCTAAGGCCCTCTGCTCAGCTAGGGAGCCCCTACCGCCAGTTAGGGCCTTCCATATCTTACGCTCTACGCTCTTCGGCTCCTCAGGGATTTCTATGCAGCTCTCAGGCACGGACTTGCTCATCTTAAGGGAGCCATCTAGGGATGGCGTGAACTTATGGTATATGCTAGCTGGTGGCATAAAACCGAACTCACGCTTAGTACGCTTCACTAGGTCCCTAGCTAGCCTTATGTGTGGATCCTGATCTATGCCAACTGGTATGACGCCTGGCATACGGGCCTTGAGCTGGGGATGTAGTATATCAGCTGCGTCCAGGAGGGCTGCTACTACCTTGCCTGGCGTGAGGTCGCCATAGATAGCCATCATCTCAGCCATAGTTACCCTCCCAGAGAAGCGGGCCATGAGCTTGAGCACCGTCCTGTTCTCAGATTGGAAGTAGAACCTCGTCCTCTCTGGGTCCACGCCAAGGGCTAGGTAGGCAGGTATGTGGAACTCAAGAGCCCTCCTACGGGCTTCCTGGAGGGTTAGGCCCCTAGTGGCAACGGCCTCTAGGTCAGCAACGAGCAAGTAGGCCTCGGAGGCCCCTATGTCCTGGAAGTACTTGAAGTTCTCTATGACCATGCGTGTGCCTAAGTGTATCTTCGGGGCCGATGGCATGATGCCAGTTAGCACGTAGAACGGCTGCTTCTCCCTAATGGCCTTCACTATGGCCCATAGGTCCCTGTGGCAGAACACGATCTTACGCCTCATGAGCTTATTCGGCCTCGGCAGGGCCTTAAGGAGTTCATCAGTGAAGGGCTCAAGGCCGAACTTATCCATGACACGGACGTAGTCCTCAACTAGCACGGAGCCCCAGGGGTCTATTATAGGGGCCCTCCTTAGCTCCTCCGCCACAATAAGGACCACGCCCCAGGCACTCGGTCCAGAGCTAGATTAAAAGCATTACCCTTAACTCCCCATGTACATCGTAGGCATGGGGGCGGGTGGCCCTGAGCTTCAGGAAGGCCAATAGACGAGAGGTAATTAAGTGGTGGGCTGAGCGATTCGGTATCCCAGAGGAGGCCCTAGAGCCGTATGAGTTCTACTTGAAAGGCAAGGGAACCATCTGGGCACTAAGGCGCACGGATAGGCTGCCTATAGGGCTTAGGTTTGAGGCCCTAGGCATGGTAATAATGCGTAAGAGCAAGCTAGGGTGGAAGCCAACTACAAATGCCATACAGGTATTTGGGCGCTATGCCAGGAGGAACGTAGTAGAGCTAAATGAAGCACAGATGAGGGCCTTTGTAGCTGGTGAGGCAATAGATGGCCCATTTGAGGGCCTTGAGGAAGGCTACGTGGTCGTCCGCTACAAGGGCATACCACTCGGCTGTGGCCTATACAGGCGTGGTCGCCTCATCTCCCAGGTGCCGAAGGTTAGGAGGCGCCTAGAGCTGATCTAGGGGGATGGCCAAAGCAGAAAAGTTAAGAAAGTGTTAGGGTCGGGAGGCGATACAAGCACTTTAAGCCTCCCAGGCCCAGAAAACCCCAAAGCTGGGAGATTAAGTTAAAAAATTTGTTTGCCCGAAAAGCGCTTCCGTAATGGAAAAACATGAGGGAAGTATATTCTATAAGATAAAGTAGGAGTAGAGAACACTACTCACCACGCCGAGGCCTTTTCTTTACCATGCGCTCTATGGGCGTGGCCTCGGCCTTCACGAGAGCTGTGTAAAGCGCATCATTCTCCGTAATCTTATACCATCGCTTGTAGGTGGTGCTCAGGCTGAGATCCACGGCATCTGCTATATCTCTGAAGGTATAGCCCTGGAGGCGGAGTATTAGAATAGCTATATCTTTCTCATCAAACTGCTTGCGCCTAGAAAGGCCGATAGTGCCCGACAGCTCTATCTCAGCTGGGGGCTCTGGCAAGTAGTTGAACTTAGCCCAATCATACATGCCACGATAGTCTATATACAGCAGGTAGCCCGTTGGCAAATACCTAAGCCTCTTCAGTATCGTGAAGAAGGTCTCATTATCAATATAGATTAGTAGCTTGTTTAGGAAATCATAAGCGTCGTGAACAGGCGTGGTGGTGAAGAAGAATAAATGGGCCTGAGCCCTTATGTCGGGGGCCACCTGATTAACCCTATGAGCTGTCCCGAATATCTTAATTTTATGCTTCCCTATTTTCCTGAGCGTGAAGACCAGGGCCTCCCGCAGGTTCTCGTGGGTCTCGGTTATGCTCTTCCCCCTGGGCGGTATCAAGTCGTTAAGCTCATCGTATCCCAGCATTATGGGTATTTTCCGCTCATAAGGACGTCTAGCAGCCCAAGAGATAAGCCCCAGCAGGAAATCGCAATAAAACCTGACTATATTAGCTAGGCTCTCGTAATTATGTCCTATAAAGCTATCATACATTATGACATGATAACGCCAACCTTTAGCGTAGGCCCCCGATAGCTTCTGAATAATATCTGCGTATATGTTATCTGGCTCGTAATGCTTAATCTTGACCTCAACATCAGCAGGAGGGGGCTTATACCAGCTCAGCTTACAGCCTTTAGGAACCCAAACCACGATTTTCTTAATCACGTTCAGCATTCTAAGCCAATTATAGGTATCCATATCATCCCTATGAATTACGAGCCACCCACGCTTAAGAAATTCATACTCAAGCCTCAGCAGAAAATTAGTCTTACCTGAGCGAGGCACGCCGAATATCTGCCCGTGATATTCACTATCCCATATAGCTGATGTGTCGCTGAAATAAGCATAATCTATGGGCTCTCCGAGTTCTAAGGGCTCACCAAATAAATCAAGGGGTTCCTCAAAGCTCGGAGGTCGAATTTCCCACCATAAATCACTATCAAAAGAAGGACGAAAAGCCATCTATGCTTTCCCCTCAGAGACCATAATACATCCGGGCGTAATGACGCTTTAATTCATCGGCTAGCTCACGGTATATCTTGGCTATTCTCATTAACCGCTTCCTAGTCTCAGGCTTTAAGTGTGGGTGCTTCTGAGCCATGACTTTAGCCCTGTTCGCAGCTAGAACCAC
>Ga0190311_1000191_pt1 | contig 21806 bp, 22 predicted proteins | sample 48700789_MG_FD_165037 | JGI IMG/M metagenome (GOLD analysis project Ga0190311, IMG submission 165037) | Hydrothermal vent sediment bacterial communities from Southern Trench, Guaymas Basin, Mexico - 4870-07-8-9_MG | ecosystem: Environmental > Aquatic > Marine > Hydrothermal vents > Sediment ...
CTTATCAACCCTATGAACAAGTCCAACATTCACGGTTCTTCCAATTATATCAAAGTACATCCCAAGAATTCCCGCAGGTAATGCAAGAACAACAGCGACTTCTGGTTTTATATTAGCTATTGATGCGAGAACAACAGCTGTAATTGCTACCATACCGAAGTCCGGTGGCACCGCTCCACCCATTGGAACCGCTCCAAGTGCTATAAGCTGAGTATTTGCACCAATAATTACTCCTAATGTTACATTTCCCAAAAGGATACCTGCAAAGAAACCAGAAAGTAATGGTAAAATGCCAATTATTATCTTAGGTCCATACGCATCCATAGTAGCTAAAAACTCGTAAATAAAGAAGATTACTGCAAGTAATAACGCTGTTTGGAGGGTCATTAGAATAACCCCAAAAACTTTCAACATACTCCCTCCGTTTTAATAATTTTTAAATTTGCTGATCTTTATAATGCTGGAAAATCAAAAGGCGGCCTACGTGGAAAAACAGGAGGTTTAAAGAGATCCGTAAATGAAAAAGAAAATGCCGATACCAATTGTAGGTCACGGTGAATTTGGATGTGCTCTTCTATGCGCTGCTGAAATGATACCGAGCCTAACGAAAGTGCAGAGGTAATTAGTCTAGAGCTTGGAGGAATCTGGCAAATTCCCTTATTCAAAAGTAAAGAAAGCTCTAGATAAGTACGGAGGAAGAGTGTTATTACTTATCGATATCTTCAGCGGTTCTCCTGCTCATGCTATTGTAAAAACTTCTTCAGGAGTATAAAGAGAGAAGATCATACTGGGAGCTAACCTCCCAACGTTACTGGAAGCTTTAATCTCACAGGAAGAAACAAGATAGTCTCATGAGTTCGCGGATTTAATAAGTAATATTGGAAAGACGGCATAGTTGATATTAAAAAAGACCTAGGCTTTAGACGGCATAAATTTTATAAATTTTTTAATAAAGCGCCACGTGAATGATTCCGCGTCTGCTATAACCAATTCTTCAACAAAAATTTTCTCAAGCTCGTCATACGAAAAGCATCTTCTAACTTTTTCACTAAGATTTATTTTCTTTAATATCTTCCTCGCCGCGACCCTCGGTACTATCGTTTTTAGATGTGGTAGGAACTCTATTAAGAAATCTTCGTCTCTCACCGCTTCGATAACTTTTACCACTTCTTTCTCTATGATCTCCCTAATCGTCATTTTTAACTGTTCTTTAGTAATTTTATCGAGTAATAAATATACTTCAACGATACATGTCACTTCCTCCTCTAAAGCCTCTTCTAAAATCCTAGCCTTTACGAGCTCTCGGAAAGCATTAAATATTGCTCCAAGACTCTTTTTAGAAATTTTCATGACAACAAAGGATGGATCCCCAGGAACTAAGATTATATACTCCTCCTCTCTGTCCCTCTTATAAGTAAGTTTGAGTGCGTTCGTTTCTTCATCAACCAGAATCTTAACTCCATCTTCTATCTGCAATTTCTTCAGATCTATTTGGTGACTTAAGCCTCTGAATATATTTTTCAGCTTAAACACTCGCTTTATCATTTCTATCGATCTCATCAGCCAATTGTTTAAGAATCCTATAATAGCTTCTCTTAACATTTCTGACATAATTATATCCATAGATTATTCTCCACTCACTTTTAACATCCATATCAGGAGAGACTGTTATTATCTTGCACTCCAAACTCATAGTATCTATAATCCCAGCAAAACCCAGAAATCCCATACCAGGATTAAAACAAATCATGTCACCTTTTCTCTCAATCCAGGGAACATGCATATGACCGCATATATGGATTTTAGGAGACGAAACAATATGTAAAAGGTATAAAATTTCCTTTCCACCTCGTCCTTCACGAGTATACGGAATAATATCGGCACAATGCCTGGCGCATTCATGAGTCACCAGAATGTCCACTCTCTCTTCCTTCCTACATATTTTGTTAGCAAGTCTCAGAACCTCAGATACAGAGAATCTGTGCATGTCTGATCTTTTAGGAGAGTAAACTCCTCCTAGCCCAGCTACAACTATTTTTTCACCATTCATATTAAGGACGATCACATCGTTTATTAAGAGGTATATCTTCTCCAGAGAATCTACGATCTTCCTAAAGCATGGTACGCAGTCATGATTTCCGGGAACAATGATTATTGGATTCCTGATACCCTTAAGTAATTTAACAAAATGAGAGCATCTAAACTCGCAAATGTCTCCCGGGAGAACTAGTAGATCAAAATCCGTAGCTTTTAACAATTTCTGAAACATTAATGAATTATCGTGAAGATCCGATATGACTAGAATTCGTACCATTTTAATTTCCACTTCACAGTAGTTTTTTAATCCCTCCTTTCGTTGGTGATACTAAATTCCATGCCCCATACACTGGTGATAAAAATGTTATTATTGAATAGTATCTTTAAGGCAGTCACTTTCTTGGGAGAAGAGATCTTTCTTCTCATAATTTTGCCTGTAGTGTTTTTCTCAAGGAGAAGAATTGGTTTGAAAATGGCGATTAGTGTGCTAGTAAGCGTCTATATTGCGCACTTATTGAAACCAATATTCCGTATCCCAAGACCTCCAAAAGAACGCTGGAAAGTTACGGCTTCGGGATATAGTTTTCCTAGCGGACATGCCGCAAATTCTATGGCCTTTTGGGGATACGCTGCATACTTAATTCGAAGAAGAATCGTCCTGTCAATTTTATTTATTACTGTAGCGCTCCTTATCGGTTATTCAAGGGTCTATCTGGGCGTTCATTGGTGGGCTGATGTAATTGCTGGATGGATTCTCGGAGCAGTTGTTTTCGTTATTATTGAGATCATCGACAAGAAATGTAGTAGTATCATTCAACACATAAATTATAAAGGGAAGTTTCTCCTCAGTATAGTAATTCCTATAGGATTTATTCTAGCGAGTATAGCATTGATTGGGACTAGTGTATCAGAGTTTCAAGCGATTCTTAAGGTGTTGAGTACTTTGTCTGGAATATTAGCTGGATACGTTATAGCGGATGAACGGAAATTACTATTAGCCGACACGAATAATATCAAAACAATTCTAATAAGGAGCTTAATTGGACTATTTCTAGTCATTGCTCTCTATATATTGTACGAAGTACTTAAGGTTTTAACAATATTCATTATAATTCCCATATTCTGGTTAATTGGAGTCTCAGTAACACTCTTCACTCCCTACATCATATCACGATTGGCTAAATGATTTCTTAGATAATTTTTATTAATTTTTTAGAGCATATCTGTGAATACTTCGCGAATGGTTCTTGCTAATAGCGTCTTGGGAAGAATGACAGGTTTTCCAGTCCTATTTCTTAGAACTTTTTTATGAATCAATTTATAACCTATGCAATCTAAAATGATAAGGTCCGTATCTCGAAATCTATCTGCAATCGATATAAGACTCTCTATTTTTCCAGAGTATGGTGAGAAGGCTTCCACAATAACCTCACCTATGTTTGACCATTTTTTAACAGCCATACCTATTTGCTCTCTTAAAGGAACTAACACTCCAATTTTTTCAGCACCCTCAAATGACATAACTAAGTTTCTCATGAGATAATATGGTCTTAGGAGAAGTTTAGTGGAAGAGAGTTGAGAGAATTCGTCTGTACAGAGGAGAACTAATACATCGTTCTCTCTTTCACATTCCCTGATGAGATCTTTTAGTCGAGCAATTACCTTCTTTCTATCTAGTCTTACCTCTTTTCCACTTCTAAGTTTTGATACTAAGATATCACCACCCACTGGTGATAGTTCCTTCATTATCTCCTCTTCGGTCATGTTATCGAGCACACCTTTTTGTCTAATTTCGATTCCTACTAATAGGGGATTGATCTCGATCAGAACGTCATCACGTGGAGATTGACCAATTGTTATGAAGCATACTTTGACCATTTTCCTCCCCTCATAAAGAGGGGAAGAGGAAAGAATTATAGCTTCGTTTCTAGTCTAGCTAAACGATCCAATAGTCTTCTATTCTCTTCTTTGATCTTCTCGATTTCTTCCCTTAGTAGCTTATATTCAACACCTTTCTCTAATGCTCTCCTAATCTTTGTTGCTACTTCTCTCGCTCTTCTTCTCAATCCATCACTCAAGTCCTCTGAGGCGATTTTATCCAGCATTGGAAGAAGCTTCGGCGACATTAACTCAGCAGCAGCCGCTATTGCTGCTCCTCGAATCCTACTATTCTCATCTTTACTTGCTTCAAGAATAATATCGATAGCCTCTCTCTTCTCCGGAAATTTAGCCATCGCTATTATGGCTGCTATCCTAACAAATGTAGGCTTTCCTAGTTTTGTATATTCCTTAATCACCTTAAATGCTTCTTCTGTTCCTAGCTCTGCTAATCCTCTTATCACACCTATAGTTATTACATCATTATGCGAGGGCGTATCAATGTGTTTAACGAGATAATCATATGCCTTTTGCCATTTTGTTTTTCCTAAGCTTTCAGCCGCTTCTGCTCTTACATAATAACTCTCCTCTGAGTTCTCGAGTACCTCGCTTAGGGCTTTTGCTGCTCTCTCATCCCTAAAATTACCTAGTGCCCTCACTATTCCCCTGCGAATTCTTGGATGCTTAACAGTCTTTAAACACTCTAATAGGGCTAGTAATGCCTCCTCTATACCTATTTTTCCTAATGATAACGCCGCCTCATAACTTACACCCCAGAACTCATCATGCATCACAGCATTCTTTAACTCCTCAACCACTTTAGAACTTCTAAATTTCGCCAATGCTCGAGCCGCCAAGACTCTACAATAGACATGCTCGCATTTTAATTGGCGTATCCACTGCTCCGGTCCTTGGTCTATCTTAAGTACTGCGAAGACTTTGAACTCGGGATCAAAACATACTCGTTCGGGCTTCTCGTCCAGTGGGATATAAAATACCTGTTCTTTCCTCTCTATCCAGAATTTATATTTTCTCGACACATTCTTTGTTATAACTCTTATCTCGAGAGGAAGTTTGTATTCATCCCAGCTATCCTCCTTCTGAACTTGTCGTACACTTATTTTTAGTTGTTTTAACTCTGGGTCGTACTTGTAGTTTATAGCGAGCTCTGGATGCCCAGCATTATAAACGTACTGGTCAAAGAACCACTCAAAGTCTTTACCAGTGACCTCTTCGATCACTTTTCGGAAATCTTCCGTATCGGCATTTGAGAACTTGTATTTCTCTAGAAATCTCTTCAATATAATGCGAAATGTTTCTTCACCAACTAGGTTGTTTAATGTGTGCAATACTAACGCTCCTTTAGGATAACTATGCCTATCAAAGACCTCTGATGGATACTTAAATAATCGAGTAACTATTGGGCGCGCGTATCTCGTATTATATTCTCGAAGATAAGCATCGAGACCTTCTATAAGCCTATATATGAATTCATCATTCCCTTTCCAGTGTCTCCTATATACTGCTTCTAGGTATGTAGCGAAGGACTCGTTAATCCAAATATTGGCCCAATCCTTCGTGGTGACTAAATCGCCAAACCATTGATGAGCAGCTTCATGAGCGACCAAAGGCTCACTTTCAAAATCCATATGAGCCTTCTCATCATGCAATGTTCTATCTGTTAAGATTGTTATGGTAGTATTCTCCATACCTCCAGCAACGAATTCACTTACACACACTTGCGCGTATTTATCCCAGGGATATGGTACACCAAGATACTCGCTAAAGAACCTTATTATATCTGGTGTTCTCGCAAAACTTCTCTTTATATCGTCTTTTCTCCCCTTAGGTACGTAGTACTGGAGAGGAATTCCATCCACAATTTCTTCTTCATAATCAAAGAGACCTATAGCCACTGCTATAAGGTACGTGGAGTGAGGTTTATCCATTAACCAGTGCCAACGCTTCCAATCTCCTTCTTCTTCAACAGAAAGTAGCTTACCATTCGAGACAACAGTAAATTCCTTTGGAGCAATAATTATTAGCTCAGATGTGCACTTCATGTTTGGATAATCATAGAGGGGGATCCAATACCTATTGTCCTCACTTTCCCCTTGAGACCATACCTGTGGAACTCGATTGGGATAGTACTTATCTGGGAGAACGAAGTATAGTCCTTTCTTAGGTCTGGCCTCATAATCAATGATTATCTCTACTGTGTCTCCTCGGGATAACTTTTTAGGTAAGATAACTCTTATGGTGTATCCATCATAGTCATAATCTATTACTTCATTATTCATCTTTACAGATCTTATCGACATATCCACGGCATCTAATTCAATGGTGCTTAATCCATTCTTTAAACTCTTAAGCCTTAGAGCTGCTTTTCCTTCAATTCTCTTCTCAAACACGTATACCTTGATCTCAGCTTTTACGTGCTCGAGCTTATAATCTGGGCTTCTCGGGTAATTTGGTTTATAGTCTGGAAAAGCGAAATCACGACCATGCTTAACAATATGCAATCAAAAACACCTTCCAATGAGTCACTATATAGCTGAAAATTCGACTAATGAATATAGTGAAAATACTATATATTTCAAATAGATGATCAGCAACTCAGGATTTTCTCATATTTTTATTTCATCAAAGCCCTATATAGTTTGGAAGAAATTTTGTGTTCTTATTTCTTACAAGTTTTCAGTAGCAATGACCGTATTATAAATATATGTCACACAATTTTTGTTTGAAGCATTAGAAATTTTGATTACACCTACTTAGCAGATAAAATCCCTTAAGAATTATTCTTTGTAGTCTTCAAGAAAGATTACATCGAAATTCCCTTCAAGTTCCTCAATTATGTTTTGCATCTCTTTTTCTCTTTTTTTAAACACTGCTTTAGCGTTATACATTTTGGATACCGCGAGTACGTAGCAATCTGTCAACGCTAAGCGTAGTTTTAGTTTTATATCTCCCGCTAATATTGCCAAATTAATTGTATCTACTACCACTTTTAAGTGAGGATGAGAATAGAGCCAATTAACCAACAGCATTGCCTTCTTCTTTGCATTGTAGGGATTTACTCTTTCGTATATTCGCTGAGCAACATAATATGTTTCAACAAGAACAGGATGAGGGAGTAGCCCAGTCAATTTCCCCTGGTTCAGATTTTCAAAGATTATTTTTGCAGTCTCATGAAGTTCGCCTTCTAAATCTATATATTCTATGACAACGCTACTATCAAGAACTATCATCCACGACACCTAATGCCTTTAAGAGCGCACGTGCTTTGTCACTTGTAGTTTTGGCTTCTTTTAGAATCTTCTCCGTGAGTTCCGATCCCACTTTCACAAAGATCTCCTTAGGTGGTTCTTGAACCGCCTCCAGAATAATTCTCTTACCTTCTATTTTGATGCTTAAAATCGTACCCTTAGTTATTCCAAGTTTCTCTCTTATTTCTTTGGGAATGACTATTTGTCCCTTACTTGAAACCTTGACCCGCACTTTTTTCACCTGCTTTTCAAGTAAGAAATATTTCTTACTTAAATCTTACTTCAACCATTAAATCGTCAAGAAATGAGATATGATTTTCATTCTGCAAAAATATGGTTGGAATGGTTATTATTAAGAAAAAATTATGAGGAATTCCTACACGCTCTTTTTCGTTTCTTTCAAGAAGATCTCGGTTTGTTTAAGGAATTGCTCTACGTCATCTTTCGTATGTGCAATGGATAAGAATAGATGAGGAGTGAAAGGAGAAAGGTATACGATCTTATTATTTAGCATGTGTCTGTGTAGTTTTTTCATGGCATCAAAATCTTTTGTCTTTGAGATCTCTGCTGGGTCCAACTTTTTAGCCTTAGTGAAATGAATCCCTATCATCGATGATAAGCCCGTAACTAGAGCTTCTACACCATAATCTTGGAAAATTTCTTCAAGCTTCTTCCTGAATTTTTCTCCTAGAGAATCAAGGTATGGGAATATTTTATCCTTCTTTGTTTCGAGTTCTCTTATCAAAGTATAGCCAGCTCTCATCGTTAATGCGTTCCCAGTATATGTACCTCCATGAAAAACTCTTTCCCAAAAATTCTTTCGCTTGGTATGATCGATAAGATCCATTATTTCTTCAATTCCACAGATTGCTCCAGCTCCTGGGAAATATTGTCCACCAACAGCCTTTCCAGTGGTTATAATATCTGGTTTTACTCCATAATAATGCTGAGCACCCTTATAGAATCTGAAACCAGTTATTACCTCATCAAATATTAGCACAATTCCCTTCTCATCACATAACTCTCTTAATCCCTTTAAAAAGTCTCTCTCAGCCGGAATAGCTCCTCCAGCCCCAAGAATAGGTTCGATTATTATAGCCGCTAACTCTTCATTCTTCACCTTTTCATAAACACCCTCTAAATCATTATAGGGGAGAATAACGATATCGTTTTGAACACAATCTGTGAGCCCTAAGGATGATGGCTTATCAAATGGATAAGCAACTGCTTTGTGTAAACCATCGTACCCTCCATGCCAGCCTCCAGCGAATTTTCCCACTTTTCTTCTCCCAGTATAAGCTCTAGCTAGTCTAATCGCATACATATTTGCCTCAGTACCGCTATTTGAGGGTCTTACCTTATCCATATCGAACCATCTACAAACAGCTTCAGCCCACTTAATTTCCCATTCATTTGACCATCCAAAATGTATTCCATACTCCAATTGATCCTTAACAACGTTTATTATTGCGTCATAATTATGACCTAGAACCGCTGCACCATGAGCCATCCAAAAATCTATATACTCATTACCATCTACATCCCATACCCTACTTCCCTTAGCCCTCACAACATAAAATGGGTATGGTTCAATAGCACGTATGTGATAAGTAACGCCTCCTGGTAAATATTTCTTAGCCAGCTCGTATAATTCCTTCGATTTTTTTGAGAATTCTACGTAATCCATGGGCGAAACACCCTAGATCTTTGCTTTAAAGGATGGAATTGTAATATCTTTCATAGTTATTAGCCCCTTGGGAGCTTCAAGAATTTTTGGTATTGCGTTAATAACCATCGCCGCAGTCGCTATATCGCCAGATGTTCCGTACTCATTTCTCCATTTAAGAGGAGGCTCTCCCTCTATTATTACTTCATCATAATCTTGTCTACCCACAGCGGCTAGTAGTTCCAGCTTTATGAATTCCTTATCACCAACATATCCAATTCCCCACCCTCTAATGCCGCATACTTGTCCCGGCTTTATACTAAAGTACTGCGTTTTCATTGGTTTCTCAGCAATAACTGGTTCTTGTCCTTCCTCTATTCTATCAAGTTTAATTCCTAGCATAGATGCGATGAGCATTATTGATTCCGCATAACCAACATGTGCAGTTATCTCGCCCTTAGCCATTTTCTCCCTAAACTCTTCCGGAGAGAGACTTAGCCCATACTTTTTTTGAAATGGATATCTCCGCTTAGCAGCATCAATTGATCTAATTACATGGATCTTATCAACTTTAACACATACAGATGTTAAGAAGGCAGGTAAGGAGTCAAATATAAACCCTGGATTAACCCCCGTTCCTAAAACACTAACATTATTCTCCTTAGCCATTTTATCCAATTTTTCGGCTAATTCTGGAAATCTGTACCATGGATAAGCAAGAGTTTCAGATGTAGATACCACATTAGCTCCTGATGTAATGCTCTTCTCCAACTGTGGAAATGCTTTATCGAGATAGGTAGTAACTGTATGAACTACTACATCAGGTTTCTTCTCCTTTAGAAATGCTTCTGCTTCGTCATCATGGATCACTTTAGCCCCAATCTTCCCAGTCCCTACGACCTCCCCAATATCCTTGCCAACCTTATTAGGGTCAATATCAATTGCCCCAACTAATTCGATCCACTCCCTATTAATGAGGTGCTTAGCAATCAATGCTCCAATAGCTCCAAGACCATAAATAACTACCCTAATCTTTCTCATAGGCACTCCTCCATAGAGAAGTAATTATTCCCATTATCAAGGGATGCTTCTAGCCTATATAATTCAGAAACATATTCCTAAGTATTTGAGAGCACTCTATTTAGCAGGAGTTCTCTCAAACCACTTAATAGGTAAGGATATTCTGTTACATCAAAAATAGTTAATACTATCAGATTTCAAAGGATTGTGCCTAAAGTAGTTTACCGTCGGAACTAGCAAGAATTTAGTAAAGAAGTTATTTTAAGTTAGGATAAAGGTGAATAGGGAATCTATAAAGATTAACCAAGACTTTGATTCATTATTCCCATTGCTCAATTTCATATTTATTCGCAATATTATTTATTGTCTTTAAATCCGTGAGTATTACTATTCTACCAGTCTCCTGCATCGCTCTCTGCATAGCTGATTCATCGATTCCCATTTGAGAAATTATCCAACATGCTCTAACCTTCTTCCTTTCAAGAATCTCTATATCATCGCATTTTCTCAAAATATCCTCTATGTGATCCTTCTTTATCTTCTCCGTTTCCTTTACCTCAACAATTATGAACTCATCATCAGTTAGTAAAATATCAACAGTTAATTGTTTCTCCCCCATTTTCTCTGTCCAGTTTTCTATCAATCTTGTTGGAATATTTATGTCCGCAACTATGTTTGCCCTGCCTAAAGATAATGAGCTAAAGCTCTCTCCTCTTAACTGATTAATTACTCTTCCAACCCACTCCTTAAAGCTTGGTTTAGAGTACCTAGTAGCCTCTAATCTCTCAATAACTTTCTTCAAATCCTTAATAACCTTAGGATTCTTTAACGATATTATGGAAAGATCATACTGGATAGCCTTAGCGTAGATGAAAGCTCTGAATGTTTGGTCTCTGAAAAAATAATTACCATTCTTCTCTTGAAAAATACCCATTTCTAAAAGTTCGTTAAGAAGAGAGTTCGTCTTATTCTCAGTAATTCCAAGGCTTTTAGCAATTGTCGCACCTGAAAGTCCCTCATTAACGGCTATTAGGAAGAGAATATCCTTGATAATATGTTCTTTTTGAGAAATCTCGGCTAGAAAATTATTGAGTTCTTCAGCAATATTCCCATCCACTGTAAAGACCTCAGCCATATAAGCCTTCTCAAGTACTTCTTCTCCTCTCATCCCCCAACTAGTCTTCATCTCAGACAATACTTGAAGCGCTCGTCTTAAGAGGGGAACTATGTATCCAGGAATACCACCTGTGTAATTATACATCATGGATATAAGCTTCCCTGGTAAGCTATGTTTAGTGATTCTCTCCGCAAGCTTAGCTACTTCTTCCCTACTAAGAGCATTTAGCTTAATTATTTCCACATCATGCCCTATAATCTCCCTGGCTTTCCTTATGAACTCACTAGTCTTACTAGTAGGGATGCTGGAGAATATATAGAGAATAGGAGCTGATAACGTCTTTAGCTTGTTAAGAAAAATACTTATTTGTTCATTCTTATTCTCGAGAACAACATGAAAATCGTCAAGGATTATCGTCACGGGCTTAATATCAATAGAGAACCTCTCTATAATCTCTACAAGTCTTCTTAGTGCTAATTGTAAGTCACCCTCCTCATATCTCTGAATAATGTCCTCAAGCTTCTCTATAACAAAATCTCTGAGCAATGTCTCACGCATCCTATTGATCATTTTATTAAGCTCGTCTAAGGACATGGAGAGATTGGGATATCCCGCTTTAAACCCTATGAGCCACCACATAACCCGTTCAAGAAGATACATTACAAAAAACTTTAGATTAGACGGAATAAACTTGCAATTAAGGTACACAAAACGCGTCTTGTCCGCTTCCAATGCCCTTTTCATGGCCTCCTTGATAAGCATAGTCTTACCGATGGATTTCCTTCCAAGAATAACTATGCACTTAGGTGTTCTATTAGTATAGACCTCATTGATGCTAAAAAGAATACGCGAAAGCTCTTCGTTCCTTCCAACAAATAATTCGGCTTCTTCCCTTGGATAAAAGAATGATAATAAGTTAATCATATTAGCCATGATCAGCCACCTAAAATGATGCATTCAATTAATTATTTAACTTTAATTTCACCGAAGAAATAATAACTTCAAAATTTTTTGACAAAACATTCTCTAAGGAATTATTTCTACGCTATTATTAAAAGGCGGATAATCGAAATCCTTCTCGCTTATAACACCAGCATCTATCAATCTCTCTACTCTAGGCTTTATCCTCTCTAACTCATTTACTAAGTGACGAACTGTCTGGCATACTTTTCTAAACCCCTCAATTCCCCATAGCATGGTTTTATTGGCAAATAAGCATCTCCCTCCGCATATATGATATATGTCACATGAGAGACAAGGACCAGATATTGTGACCCTCCATGGTAATTCCTCGGGTTCCGTATTCCAAATATCTCCTAGAAAATTCCATTCGAACTCTGGAGCTATTGGGCAAGCTATTATCCTCCCAGAAGTAGTTATTGTAAAGGCATTTATCCCGACACCGCATCTTAGATTCGTTCTCTCTCCTCTTAAAAGTGTCTTCATGATTCCTATGAATGGGATGATGCCTAGAACTTTCTCCTCTTTAACCATTTTCTCGTACCAATAATTCACGAGCTTCCTTATCCCTGGATTATAACTCTTGGAAACCCATGCATCAAAGTCATCATATCTCTGATAAGGAGGAGAATCCCATAAAACATCTAATTGCCAATGAACATGATCAAAATTAGGATCCTTCAGCTCTACTAAATGCTTCACATCGAGGAAGATATCAGTCTTACCAGAAACAGTCATTCGGGCAATTAAATCTCCCTCAAATCCTCGTTCTCGAATCAATTTAATGTTTTCTAAAACCCTTTCATAAGTCCCTAATCCACGATAATAATTCGTTATCTCAGGCCTACCATCAATAGAAACTAGAATGGTGTCAAAACTCTTCAAATACTTTTCCTCAAGCCTATCTAGAAAAATTCCATTAGTCTGCAACACCCAGTGCCTAGCCTTAATATTATCCATTATCTCCTCGAGAAGATTTATTCTGAGTAAAGGCTCACCACCGTAAAATGCTATGATTGGCTCGGGGTCTTTCTCCACGAAACGCTTTAAGTCCCAAATGTCATAAGTAATCTCTAGGGGTTCTATACGTGGATCAGGATCATTTCCACAATATAAGCAACGCAGATTACAAACTCTCGTCAGAATGATGAAGTAGAGCATACTGGAGCCTCTATAAAAATAACAAATACTAAAATGAAGAGAACTAGAATCAAAAAATTATGTATTTAGAGAACTAGAAAGCTTACCAACCACCCCAACGTCTCCCTCTTCCCCTTCCTGCTCCATAACCTCTGCCAGGCCCTGGACCTGCTCCGGGACCGCCCCATCTACCCCAGGGTCCTTTATCTATCCTATGAATCATGTATCCAGGAGCCCCACAGTAAGGACATTGCGCTGGCTTAGGTACTCCGTAAGGTACTTCTATAATCTTTCCACAGTTTCCACATTGAAACCTTTTCTTAGGTATGGAAGGATTACTCGCTGCCATATGCATCACCAATATATTTAGTAATATTACAAATACAATTATAATTTTATTTAAACTTTGTTCCTTGAGGGTTATGGGTAATCCTCAACACATAGTTAATAAAGAAAGCACCCACGGATAATTAGTGTCTGCCGATCAATCCTTAACCTTACTATTTTTAATGCGCTTCCGTGTGAATTCTTCTATTTTCTTGAATGTTTCTTCGTGTATTCCATGTTCTATGTAGCAAGCATCCTCCTCGGCAATATCCTCAGGAACCCCAAGGATATCCGTGAGAAACCTCTTTATGATCTCATGACGCTTGTAGATTCTCTTAGCTATTTCTTCACCCTCGGGAGATAGAGCTATCACGTCGTATTTTTCATATGATATGAGACCCAAGTTCCTTAATTTTTTGAGATAATTTACGACGCTTGAAGGTTTTACACCAAGGAGCTTAGCTAAGTCCTTCACTCTAATAGACTTCTTCTTAAGAAATAGGATGTACATGGCCTCCAGATATTCTTCGTCGCGTTTTGATATCTCTATTTCTGTGGTCAATTTGATCCTCGTCAATAACGCATCCAGAAAATACATCATAAATCATTTTTCAAAAATAGATTATGATTCTAGTATTGTTAAAGCTTTCCTTATTAACTCCCTTAATGCCTTGGTCACCCCAGAATTTGGGCTCAAACTCGCTATAGGCTTGTTTTTAATATAGCTCTCTAGGAACTCTCTATCGTAGGGTATTTCAATAATATCGCCTCCATATTTCTTGACAACTTTTATCACAAGTTCTTTTCTCCCTCCAGGAATATTAGCCTTATTAAGCACAACCAGAAACCTCTTATGTGCCTTCTTTACAAGCTCTAAGTATCGGTATAAATCATTCGCTCCAAGTGGAGTAGGTTCCGTAACTGCTATTGCTAAGTCTGATTTTATTAGGGGGAACCATATGTTTGCCCCCGTTCCTGGGGCTGTGTCTATTATGACATAATCATATTTCTCGAAGAAATCCTCTCCATATCTTATTGTTGCTATTGTCACGTTTACATGTTGCTTAACTCCTGGTAATACTTCGCCTTGAATCAAGTGAACTAGCCCATTAGAACCCTCATAAATTTCACCTATAACCCTATAGTTATCCATAATCGCTTTCACGGGGCACACATAATAGCATAATTTACAGCCCTCGCAAAGCTCCTTTAATAATGTTGGTACCTGACCTCTTAACCCTATTAATGCATGCTCTGGACAAGCCCTAGCGCACGCACTACATCGAATACATTTTTCCGAATCTATTCTTGGAAGGAAGCTTTTAACCTCCCCGATCTTTTTCCTAACAATCCCTAGTAATAAATGATCGACTGGGGATTCCACATCAGCATCTACTAATAAAACTCGGAAGCCTTTTTCGGTTAGGAGAATACTCATGTTTACCGCCACACTACTCTTTCCAGTACCTCCCTTTCCTCCGCCAACACATATTATCTTTACCAATTCACGCTTCCTCCTCAAACAATTTCTCAAACCATGCATTCAAAATTTTCTCTAAACTCTTAGTAGCTGGGCTGTTCGGTGCGTACTCGAGTAAACTCTTTGCATTTACATATGCTCTGACAACATTTTCATCATAAGGAACTTGCCCTAGAAACTCTATTTTACGCTCATTTGCCCATTTCTTAACGTGCTGTACGAAGCTAGGATTAAGATCATACTTATTCACTACGACTCCCATAGCTGTGTTGAAAAAATTCCCAATATCTGCAATTTTACCAGCTGTTCTCAATGATTGTGGCGTTGGTTCCACTACTATTATCAGGTAATCCGCTCCTACTATAGAAGATATAACGGGACAACCAGTTCCAGCCGCTGCATCAATAATGACCAATCCCTCATTCTTAATTTTTCCGGCCCTTTCCCTAAGCATCTCCACTAATTTTCCAGAATGCTTTCTCCCAATTCTCAATTCTCCAGTCACTATAGGCGCATATTTAGTCTCATATACTATTAAGTCCCCTGTCTCTACTAGTTTCATCTTGATCGCTTTCTCTGGGCACACGTATGAGCATACTCCGCATCCTTCACAGAGCTCTTGAATAACTATTGGCTTATTCACCCATTCAATAGCATTAAACTGGCATGCTTTATAGCATTCCCCGCAGTTAGAACATGAATTATAATCGATTACCGCTACTTTACTATCAATAATTGTTTCCCTAGAAACCTCCCTATGATCACCTAAAGCAATAACAAGGTCAGGCGCTTCAACGTCAGCATCAACACCTACCACTGAAAGACCTTTTTTCCAAAGAAAAGTAATAAGAAAAGAAGAAATAGTTGTTTTACCAGTTCCTCCTTTACCGCTAGCAACTACAATTTCTGGATTCTTTTTCAAACTCAGAATCCTCCACCGAACCCATGCATGATTAGAGCTTGTTTTAGGGGGGTTCCTGGGGGCGAAATCTTTATTTGAATTCCCAAACTAGAGAGAGCTGCCGAAGCATTAGGACCGATATGAGGAGCAATTATTACTTGAACACCCATTCCTGCTAGCCATTGAGCTACAAGAGGCCCAACTCCTCTACCCCCCATAGCATGGGGATTAGGAATTATTTGAAGATTTGTTCTTCCTGGCTGAATATCTATGATAGCAAAGAATGGGGCGCGGGCAAATCTATATGCTACTGGGGAGTCCCACCCATTATTCGCTTCAACAGCTACAGCTATTTTCACCATGTTATTCACCATACCCAAACATATCCAACAATCTTACCCTTATATGTTAATGAAACATGCCACTGACCGTTAAAATACGTCACATTGCCTATCTCTAACTTATTAAGAGGAACTTTCTCCCAGAGATAACCAACTACATTGCCATTCCAGATTATCGAGTAATATGGATAACCAGGATATTGTTCGCCTAAAATTGCTGAAGAGAGAATATCTTTAACCCGTTTCTTGATATCTTCAGGAGACATTTGAAGATTGAATCGATTCTGAGATTGAGGCGTATATTGCTGGGGAGGCGTATATTGCGGAGCCCATTGAGATTGTGGCGTAGTCTGCTGAGATTGTGTTTGCTGAGGAGTAATTGTTAAACCAGTCCATTTCCACCATCCCCATCCAGAGAAATTCGTTCCCCACCATCCCGGCCAGTAATACCTAGCTCTCCACCAGTATCCTCTTGTCCACCAGTTCCCCCATCCGCTAAATCTTCTGCACCAGAATCTTCTGCCTCTTCTACCCCATCTGGGCATTTCAACTCACCAGACTCTTAAGAACTTATTACAATTAGATTTGTAATATTAGAATTTGACTTATAAATATTTGCTTAAGATAGCTCTAGAAAGTAGCTAATAGGGTTGACCTTACGATAGTTAAAGTTTAAAAAGGAATGACTAAAGTATTAATAATATTACAAATACATTTGTAATATGATGATCCAAATGTTGGACTCTTTAATCGCTTTCCTCTTTACTAATAAGTTACTGCTTTACGGATTACTTGGCAGTATAGGAATTATATTAGTACTTGTCATAAGGAGGAAAAAACGTCGTAACTTTATCTTGCCTCCACCTGAACCATTTTATTCTTCTCATCCGCCACAATATAGTTTATGGCAAGGTGCTTCCTCTCAGCCTATTAGCCAGAGTTTCGAACCGCAGTATTATAATCAGCTAATATATGCTAGGCCTAGATTCTGGAGAAGATTTAAGAGGAGAGGAAGAAGATTAAGACGGCGGGGTTGGAGGAAATAGGTTTTATTGGTTAACGCAATATTATGGGGTTGATTTCATGAGTACTAGTATTGAGGAGAAATTACAGCTCTCTATGCGCGAAGAAGAATACTTGGAGGCTATTTATATTCTCTCTCTGAAAAAGAAATTTATCCGTATTAAAGATCTATCAGAAATACTTAACGTTAAACCCGCGAGTGTAGTAGATTTCCTGAAAAAGTTAAAAAATCGTGGTCTCATCTCGTATGAGAAATATAATGCTATTGCATTAACACCAGAAGGAGAGAGAATAGCTAGGGAAATCTATAAGCGTCACATAATCATCAAGCAGTTCTTGATTATTGCGCTTGGGGTTCCTGAGGATATTGCCGAGGAGGATGCTTGCTACATAGAACATGGAATACACGAAGAAACATTCAAGAAAATAGAAGAGTACGTAATGATGCATCAGAATAATCCTTTAAGAGAGGTTGTATGAAATATTAACCTTTTAAAAATGATATGGGATGCGAACTATGATATTGCTAAAATCAAATAATTTACAAGAGCTCTTAAGAATAATTGGTGATATCATTGCCTAGGCGAATGCGATGGGGCCGCTTACATCCCGAGCTTCATAGCATAATGTTATTTCTAGGGGCTTTAGCGGGTGGTCCTAGATGGGCGATACTTCGAATACTGAGTGAGGGAGAGAAAACTACTAGTGAGATCTATGAATCGTTAGTAAGTAAGTATGGATTAATGATACCCCGCTCTTTACTTTATTATCACTTAGATAGCCTTGAAAATATGGGAATCATAGAGCTTGTAGGTTATAGAGAAACTGGAAAAGGTGGAGCACCAGAAAAAATCTGGAGACTTAAAATTCGTCGCGTCATAATAGATATACCAAGTGGTCAAATAACTACTGAATAACGAGCTTATTATCCATATGTTAATTTTAGAAATCTCAATCCAGTTAAAACCAAGTCTTAATTAGGGTTCAGGGATCATTTAATATTACCCAATGATTTCCACTACAAAAAATATTAACTCTTTTCCTAATAAGCTAATAATTGAGTTTTATCGTAGAACTTAGGAAGACTTTTTAATATAGGATCTAATATCATCATAATTATTTCTCTTAATTTATCAATTAGCACACAATAAGCTTTTATAGGGAAATATTGCTTACCGATTTGTTATAGGGGTATAACTTAGTTATAGGGGTATAACTTGATCTTCGATCCATGGCCAAAAGAAACCAAGGAAGATTTATTTGACTTCGATGAAGAAGTGAATACAATTATTAAAGCACTTAGAGATCCTTCTGTGAGGCTTATAATTATTAAGGGTCTTAGGAGAACTGGAAAATCCTCGATCTTAAGGGTAGCCCTTAACTTAGCTAAGTATAATTATATTCTCTTAGATATGCGGGAGTTTGCAGAAATAGATCGAGAAACATTCACGAGAGCTTTTTCGAAAGCTCTGCTAGATATGTTAAGGGAAAAATCAAAGAGAAGAAAAATTATGGAGCATATCAGAGCTGTAACATTTATGGGAATGCGTATCGATCTCTCAGAAGTAAAGGATGAGATTGATTACAGAATTTTATTAAGAGAGATAAATTCATGGGCTAAGAAGAAGAATACTTTCTTCGTACTAGCCATAGATGAGGCCCAAGAAGTAGCTAAGATAAACTTTGATAAATACTTGGCATTCGTGTATGATAACCTAACAAGAATAAAAATAATTCTTGCAGGCTCACAGGTAGGTGTCATAAGCAAAATACTTGAAGATCCCAGAAAACCCCTATTTGGTAGAGCTAGAGTTGAAATAAATACTAGGAGGTTAACCAGGGAACAAGCAATAGGTTTTCTCACACAAGGATTCGAGGAGGCGGGAATAAGAATTGACCAGAATATCCTATCAAGAATAGTGAACAAGCTAGACGGTGTGATTGGATGGCTAACCTTATTCGGATGGTATGTGGTACAAGGAAAGGATCCGGATGAAGCCTTAAACCTCGTACTTTCCAACGGCATTAAATTAGTAAAAAATGAATTGGATCTATTCTTAGAAACAAGAGGAACTGGCAAAAGAAGATATATACTCGTTCTTAAAATCCTTGCTGAAGGACCAAGAAGATGGAAGGAAGTAAAAGAAATCATGGAAATAAAACTCAGAAGGAGAATAGCAAATAACCAGATAACAAGATATTTAACAGAGTTGGTAAAATATGGCTTTATAGAAAAGCGAGAAAATCTTTATTATATTCCAGATCCTCTACTAAGAGAGACAATTATGAAAGAATATTAAATAATGATAAATTGCATCATCCCCAAACTATGCTTTTTAATACTAAAGTTCGGGTAATATTTAAGCCGTTCTTAGCCTTACAAGTTCATAAAAATATCATTCAGAGTGGTTTTGATGTCTTTGCCTACACAAGTAGCTGAAGAACTCAGAGGGTTAGGTCCTACTCATAAACTGTACTATGAAGATGCTTATATCAGGGAATTTGATTCCCAAGTCATTAAGAAAATTACCTTTAGCGGTAAGATATACCTTGTTTTGAAAGCAACCGCTTTCTTCGCTGAAAGTGGAGGGCAGAAAGGGGATAGTGGTATCTTGATTGGGCCTAGGGGACGATTTAGGGTTATTAATACTATTCCTGTCAATGAAGATATTGTTGTCCACGTGTGTGAGCCCATCAAGGGTAATATTTCTGAGAATGAAAGAGTTCATGGAGTCATTGATTGGGATAAGCGTTATGGAAGAATGCGCCATCATACAGCATCTCACATTGTTTTTGCCGCTACTAGGGAGGTTTTAGGTGTTTCTCGCCTTATTTACATGGGTGTTGATGTTCATGAAAATTGGGCTAGGATTGATGTTAATTATGATGCCCCTATAACTGATGAGCAGCTTCTCAGGATTGAAGAATTATCTAATAAGATTTGTCTTGAGAATAGACCTGTAAGGATATTTTATATGGATAGAGAGGAAGCTGAAAGAAGATATGGGGATAAACTAGGTGTGACAGAGGTTACCCCTGGTGGCAGAGTTCGGGTTGTTGAGATCAAGGATTGGGACGTAGCTCTGTGCAGCGGGACTCATGTTAAGTCAACAGCAGAAATTGGTATGATAAAAATTCTTGAACGTTATAAGCTTGAGAGAGGTGTTCAGAGAATTAGGCTGGCCGCGGGCTTAAGCGCTTATAAGAAATTCGCTGACATAGTTTCAAGAGCTTTTAGAACTGCTAGATTGCTAAACGCTTCACTCGAAGATTTTGATGTAAAACTTGAAGCATTACTTAAGAAGCATAAAGAATTAGAATCCAGAGTAAAGAAGATTTCGAAACGATTGATACGTTATGAGGCAGAATCTTTATTGCGAAGAGCGGAGAGAATTGGAGAATACAAGCTGATTGCTTACAAGTCCTCAGAATTCGACCCAGAAACGGCTAGAGGTATAGCTCTAGAAGCTGTACGAAAAGATCCTTCCAGTGTGATAATTATAGGGTGTATAGCGGATAAACCATATTTAATAGCAGTAGCTGGCAAGAATCTAGTTGAACATGGACTTAAAATGAATGAGTTCATCGAGGATTTGAGAGACATTCTGAGAGGTCGTGGTGGAGGATCTCCAAAAATCATTCAATTTGTCGGGGAATCCTTTAGCAAGTTAGATGATGCCCTTATTTTTCTCCAAACAAAAATAAGGAGTAGAGTAGAGGATATTACAGGAAGGCATGGCTAGAGAGCTCATGCAAGGATCACTTCTTGAATGAATTGTGTCAAGTACCCCACGAATACTACCAGAATCCCTATTGGGACGATATATTTAAGCAAGATAATCCATATACGCCGTATTTTCTCTTCACTAGCAAAGCGCTCAATTCGCCATACCCATCCCACAAATATTGATGTAAAAAGTCCTATTAGAGGCGGAATTATTGTCCATAGCCAATCAAATAAATACCATATTTCCACTGATACCGCTGATGCTATGCCGATTAAAAACTGGAGAACTCCAACGATAATAGCTGCTTTAGCTCTCTCAATCCCGTATTCATCCATTAGATACGCCGTTGCTACTTCAAAAGCTGCTTTAGTACATTCTAAAGCTGCTATTGCAAACCCCAGAAAGAAGAGAACACCAAATATATATCCGAGAGGCATTCTTGCTAATACTTGGGGGAGAATAATGAAAACTAACCGAGGCCCAGAATCCGGTCGAAGCCCGAATGCAAATACTGCCGGAAATATTGCTAAACCAGCTAGTATTGAGGCAAGATTGTCCCCAATAGCCACCATATATGTGTTATACTCAACATTCTGATCTCTACTCATATATGATCCATAAGTAATTATGAATCCGATTCCTAGAGCTGTAGTGAAGTATACCTGACCTAATGCTTGTAACCATATTGATGGATCTTGTAAGTACTCTGCACGTGGCATAAAAAAGAATCTTATTCCTTCGAATGCATTGGGGAGCGTTACTGCTCTAATCACTCCAATAACCAGTATTATGAAGAGGAGAGGCATTAGTACTTGGTTAACCTTCTCAATACCCTTAGAAACCCCACGAATGATAAAGAAAGTGCAATAAATAGTCGCAATTGCTAGACCAAGAACTGATAAGTATCCGGGAAAAACAG
>Ga0190311_1000193_pt1 | contig 21794 bp, 32 predicted proteins | sample 48700789_MG_FD_165037 | JGI IMG/M metagenome (GOLD analysis project Ga0190311, IMG submission 165037) | Hydrothermal vent sediment bacterial communities from Southern Trench, Guaymas Basin, Mexico - 4870-07-8-9_MG | ecosystem: Environmental > Aquatic > Marine > Hydrothermal vents > Sediment ...
ACTCTGAGGTGATCGAGGGAGTTTCGCAGGCTCCGCTCTCTATGATGGGGATCTCGAACGAGCCGCCAAGGGGAACGAGAAGGTGAACGTCCGCGAAGGAGTAAAGGGCTCTCATCCACTCGTCGGGGTATTTCTGATTGGGGATCTTGAACCCGATCCTCCCCTTGAGCGGAACCTGATAGGCTTCCTCCACCTGAGAGCAGACGTGGAGCAAATTGAAGCCGAAGTCCCGCACCGGTTCGGTATGGACGTAGTAATAAGCGTTGGCTCCGGTTCGCTTGAGGAAAAGAGCAAAGCCCTCAATCATGACCGGGATGTTCTCTCTGGGGCCGTAGTTTGAAGCTACGGTCACCACGAAGAACTCAGTTCCCTTGGGAAGCTCAAAGGGGGGCTCGTCCACCTTATGCCAGAATTCGAGGTCTATCCCGTGATAGATGGGCTCGGCGATCTTCTTCCTCGATATATCACTCGCCCTCATGAGCCTCTCATGAAACCACTTGCTCATGGGAACGAGCTTTTTGACGTTCTTGGCTTCCGCGAACCTCCTCAATCCCCAGGGAACGGGATCGTGGTCTCCTATAACCCATGCTACCCATCTCCCTCCTGCGGCCTCAACTTTCTGGCCTATAAGCCAGGAATCGGTGTGGGAGATCACGAGATCGTAATCTTTGGCTCTCTGCTCAAGGACGGTGTGCCAGATATCAACCACGTCGTTCCCGATGATCCTAACGAGCCTGTCTCCCTGAGCGCCGTCGAGAGGAGCTACAAGCTCGCATTTCTGAAGGCCGTAGTAGGCGTAGATATCCACTTCGAAATCGTCCAGAAGGCGGTATGCGAGTTCCTTGGTGCATTTGCCGTAGCCGGATTCGAGGATGAAGGGGGAAACGGAATGATAGGCGATCCTCATGCCTCACCCTCCATGCGATCTCAGAAAAATTGTAGTTATAAGAAGCCGAAAAGTAAAAACGGCCGGGGGTGGGGGGAACCCCCGGCCGCAGGAGGGGGGTCTAATCCGCCAATGGATTAGATCTCGGCGTGAGCGACAACGTAGAAGTCCCCGGCGGAGTAGCTCAGGTGCAGGTAGCTCTTGCTGGGGTCGGCCTTGGTGGTGTCGAGAGCGCAGGAGAGGATGGTGTCCATGTTGGAGTTGATGGTGTTGATGATGTTATCGCGCACGCTGTCCAGGCCGGCCTCGTCGGCGAATTTCGCCATCACGTATCCGTAGACGAGCTGACCTATGGTGAGAGGCTGGAAGAACTTTCCGAAGGCGTCCTTCACGACGTAGGTGGCGTGGCCGGTGAGGGTATCGAGAGCGGGATCCATGTATCTCTCGATGCGGGTATCACCCACAAAGAGCTTGACCGCCTTCGTTCCGGCTCTCCACTTGATGTTGGGATCGTGCTGGAGCCCGACCAGGGAGATGGTGTATCTCGCGAGGAGCCACTTGTCCTTCTTGCTCCTCACGCGAGCCGCGAAGTAGCCGTCGAAGAAGGCGTCGAGCACGCCCGTGCGCCAGGGCACGTAAGCCCTCGCGAGCTTGACCCTCTGCTTTACGGTGATGAGGTCAGCCAGCGGCCAGTCGGGGTTCACAAAGCCCTCCCAGCGGTCGCTGGACATATCGGCGATCAACGCCTTGAAGGTCGGCTCATCGGGGATCTTGTTGAGGAGGTTCGTCCCGATGTGGGACTGCTCCATAGCAAGGGTGTTCACCCACTCATCGTGGGTCTCCTTGGGGACGGCATCTGCGCTCAAAAGCTCAACCTTCCCTACGTAATCGAACACTACCGCCATCTCTCCTCACCTCCTCATCATTTTCGTTTGCTTCCCATTATCCCCTATAATCTCAGCGATAACCACCAAGAAGATGAGGATATGCCGCGCAGGAGGAAGCTGAGAGGGCTTGAAGGGAAGCTCGGAAAGAAGTTCCCCTACTTCCTCTGCGGCCTCCTCAATGCTTATGGCCTGGACAAGACCGCCGAGATGCTCAAGATCAACCCCAAGACTCTCTACGAATACCTCTACCGCTACAACATAGCCAAGATGTGGGTGATCCTCTCAGATCCCAATATCGAGGCTCACGTCGCGGAGATCGAGAAGGCGGCTCCTGAGGAGGGGGTTTAAGGCTTCCTCGCGTAAGCTAAGAGGTTAGTTCCCCCGTCGTTGTGGATGTCCTCGACCACGAACCCGATCTCCTCCAGAAGCTTCCTCAGGGTGGGAATCGTGAATCCGGCCTTGTGGAATCCTCCCCATCCTCCGAAAGATCCGTCCGGCTGGGGATCTTGCCTTCCGAAGACCCAGAACCCTATCGCCTCCGGCTGGCCTATATCCCCGTATCTGAACTCAGGGTTGAGGATCACCTTCCGTGCGATGGCCTCCATATCCGGGCATTGGATGAAAAGCCTGCCTCCCTTCCTGAGGATGCGGTAGCACTCCCGAAGCGCTCTTCTCGTCACCCTCCAGCTCAGGTGCTCAAGGGAATCCTTCCACATGATCTCCTCCGCCGAATTGTCGGGGAAGGGGTAGGGGAACTTTTCAAGATCCCACACTACATCGGGATTCACCTCAGGGCGGTTGTCCACGTTCACCCAGCCCAGCCTTTTGTCCTCCCCCGATCCCATGTTTAGCCTCATTCAAACCCTCCTGAGGATCTCCTCCCATATCTTTGGCGCCACATTCCCCCACTCGAACCTCTTCACCTTCTCCTCGATCCCTTCCCTTCTCACCCTGTGCACGAAAATCCTCACCAATCCCTCCATCACCTCCGCCGGATCCACGAAGAGGCCTATATCGCCGAACCAGTAGCGGTAGCAGGGGAGGTCGAGGTAAATGGGCTGGGCTCCGCAGGCCGCCCCTTCTATCCCCACCAATTCAAAGCCGTAGGGATACCTTATCGCGCTCACATACTTCGACCTCTGCAGGAGATCCACGAACCCTTTATCGTCAATCCCCTCGACCCTCCTGTATCTCATCTTCCCGTCGAGCCCTATATGCCCTCCGACGTGAACTACCTCCTCCCCTGCGATTGCCGCCGCGCTCCACACCTCGATGAGCCTCTCCGTTTCCGCCACATATCCCGTCATGAGGCAGAGGATATTCCTCGGCTTGTTGAAGTTCTTGAATATCCTGCCGTCGTATCCCCAGGGCGTGAGGCAATACTCGACCTCCGACCAGTCTATGTTCCCCCAGGGCTCGACCCACTCCTGCTTGAGGTAGCTCACGACGAGAAGAGCGTTTGCAAATAGCTCAGAGTAGTCGAGATCCAGGAGCCACGACTCAGGAGGAGGAGAGCAATGGTAAAGGAGGACGTATTTCGGGCACGCAGGGAGGGAAGGGACGGAGCGCATGAGCCCGGTTTTGGGATTGAGCTCCCGATCCTCGATCCGGGGATGCTGGCCTATGAAGTCGAGGATATGAAGATCCGCCTCCTGAGGCCTTTCCACGAATTTGACCTCCTTCGGAGCGTAGTCCATCAAGGCCTTCCTTATCCGGTGCATTGCCCTGCTTATGTGGGGGTTATGCGGATAGAACACCTTCAGCATTTTTGACCCTCAGCCTCCCGAGCCTGTGATGCTTCATCGCCTTCTCAATCGCCTTCTTCATCTCCTCGCACGCCTTCTCCCACGTGAACTCCGAAGCCCTCTCAAGCCCTCTCCGCGCAAGCTTCCCTCTGAGCTCCTCATCCTTGAAAACAAGCTCCATCGCATCTCTCAGGGCGGAGATCCTTGTTCGGTGGTGAACCCATCCCTCTCTTGTAAACCAGGGCTCCGGATCGCATTCGACCAGAATTCCTGCGTCCCCAACGACCTCAGGGAGCGAGGAGTTCTTGCTCGCGATCACCGGGATTCCGCATGCCATAGCCTCAAGAACCGGAAGGCAGAAGCCCTCACCCATCGTTGCGTGAACCAGGCAGTCCATCATCCCGTAGATCTCTCCCATCTTCTCCTCCTCCACCCCTTCCCACATCGTGAGATTCTCAGGAGCCAGAACCTTCGCTTCGAGGCCGTTCTTCACGATGAGCCATTGGAGCGGCCAGTAAACCACCTCCCCTGCGGTGCTCTTCTTCGGGGTGTGGAGGTAAAGGCAGGATTTCTCCTTCGCTTCGGGGGAAAGGCGGGCAAAGGCCTCGATCAAAGCGGGGAGATCCTTCCGGAAGTTGTTCTTGCCCACGAAGCCGAACACAAAAAGATCGCTCAGGGGCTGGGGCTTGGGCTTGGGATTGTGGGGCTTGTAGATCGAGCGGTCAACTCCGTGAGGGACGACGTGAATGAAATCCTCCGGGATGAACTCCTCAAGAACCCTCTTCCCTGCGTGCGTCGGGGTTGCGATCAAATTCGCTCCGATGAGAGGGAAGCAGAACGAAGGGGATACCTCGTCGTATTCGACCGGAACATACCAGAGCAATTTCGCCCCGTATTCCTTCACCAAGGGAGAGATCTCGTTGTAGGGAGGGATGAAGTGGGAGATATAGGCGATCACGAGATCAGGATCGAACCTCTCAAGAGCGCTCAGGAAGAGGGTTCGGTCGAAGCGGAGCATGGGGAAGATCAAAAGGCCGTCGAGGATCAGAGGAGATCCGGCCATATAGGGAGTCATAACTGCGATCTCGAAGTCCTTCCTGAGGCCTTGGATGAGGTATCTTGAAACCTTCGAAAGCCCTGTGGGTATAAGCCAGTCGGAAAACCACAAGATCTTCATTTCGCTATTATGATAAGCTGAGAGCGATGAGAGAGCAAAGGGAGTTCACAATTGAGGATCTCGTTCGCATGGCCTTCGCCGTGAGGGAGGAGGAGTGCCCGGACGGGGATTTGAGGAGAATGCTTCATGAGCATTTCGAAGAGGGGCTCAGGGTGAAAAGGACTCCCCTCCTCATTCTAAAGTCCGGAGAGCTCAAAACTGACGTGGCCGTTCTCCCGCTCCCTTCTTTCCTTGAGCTCCTCCGCCAGGCTTTCTCCTTCCATCTCGCCGTGAGCCTCAACAAAGACCCCAACTTCCGCCAGTTCGCCGCCCAGAGGTTCAGAGATGCTCTGGAGCTACAGAGGAAGAATAGACCGCACGGTAGAGGTTTCCCCGGAGGTCCGGGATCTCTGGCTCGATAGCGCGAAGGCGTCAAGGCTCGACTTCAGATCCAGGGTTTTGATCGCCATCCCCGACGAGGCCTCCTACCTCCAATTCCTCGCAGACCCCTCCTCCCTGAGGTTCGCCGAATTCGTGAACGATGAATTCATCGGCGCGGAGGTCGCGGAGACGAAGCACAGGGTGAAGGTGAGAAGGGCATACGAGGTCTGGGATTCGAACTTCAGATCGGCGTCGGAGGAAGGGGGAGCTTGGGAGCAGGGATTGGAGAGAGGGAAGGAGAGATACCCGGAGGCCAAGTATTCCCTCATGTGCGTCGGAACGCTCAGGGAGAAGCCGGGGCCTTGCTGGAAGGCGGTTTATGCCCTCTCGGGGTCTAAGGAGCCTTTGAGGTTCGTAACGGCCGACGATCAATGGGAGAACCCGGAGAGGATCTCGTCTCCATTCGAGCTTTGGGCTCGGAGAGCCTCAAGATCCCTTCTCCTCCCTCCTCTCGTTCTCGGCGCGGTTCTGGCCATTTACGCACAGGAGCTCGTCGAGACAGGGGAGAAGGAGTTCGAGGACTGGAGGGATCTTGCGATCTCAAAGGCGAACGAGATCCTTGAGAGCTACATATCGAAGATAAAGGTGAGGGATTGCTACCTCAGGCTGAGCTTCGCGGACGGCGATTTTTACGTCGAGGCGGGCGTTATATGAGGTAGGTGGGGTCGAAAAACTCATCGGGAACGAAGGCGAGATAGTGGTAGCCGTAGCTCCACCAAGGCTCCCTTCCTGAGGTCATCCTCGCCCTCGCCTCGTAACTTGCCGCCTTCCTCATATACTCCTTCGTAGGCCAACGCTCGATTTTTGATCTCACGCGGGGGATCGCATAGAGGGAGCAATGGTCTATGTTCTGGTAGGTTTCGGCCATCCCGATATTGCGCGCGAACTCCCTCTTCATGAGCGAAGGTCGAAGGTGGGCTTCAAGAATTCTCATCGCAAGCCGGGGCTCTCCTAACCCCGTTCTTCCGAGATACGCAGGGGTGGTGGTCTGGAGGTCGTCGGTGGAGAAGGAGGGAAGCTTCGCGGTGTAGGGGGCGTATCTCGGCTTCCTGCGCATATCCACGCTCACTCGAATATCAATCGGCCTTGTTCTCCTCACGGTGTCGGATTCGGAGATCTGGCCTCGGGGAGCCCAGCGGATGGTGAATCCGGTCATCTTCTTGCCGGTGAGGGTTTGAATCGTAAAGGGGGTTACTTTGATATCGGCGGATGCATGGCGGCAGGGTCTATCCCTGTAGTAGCCCATGTAAAACCTCAAAAGCTCACGGAGCGCAGGGGGAAGAACCTCCAAAGCGGTGCTCTTCTGCTCGCTCAGCCTCAAAAGCTCGTCCGCCATCTTCCTCCATTCGGCACGAGGAACGGTATCCAAAACCACCTTCTCCTTCCTCATCTCGGAGACCAGCTTCCATTTCCCATGTTCGTCCTTTGTCATATAAACAAAAGCCGCTCTCCTCCTGAGGTAATCAATTCCCCACACGAGAAGAGCGTAGGTCGCAAGGGCGAAGAAGGCTCTCCGGCGGAAGAAGTGCTCGATTGACATCCAGAAGGCGCGGGTGAAAGCTCTGAGCCACACGTCTCTTGACGCCCAATATGCCCGCACCGAAATCCACGCTCTCCTTGCGATATCGCTCCAAACCCGGAGATCCTCCGTGAGCTCCTCCTCGACCTTCTCCTTGAACTTTTCCTTGAACCTCTCCCACCACCTGAGCTTCTCAAGCTTCCTGAAGGCCCTGCGCCTCTCTAAATCGAATCGAATCCGGCCGTGAAGTCTCCTGGGCATCGCTATCCTCCTCAGTATTGAAGGCCTGCGACCAGCTTGAGCCGGACGGAAGGCTCGTAGCCCGAAGGGGGAGCGGAGGTGCACCAGGCGTATAGCCGCACGGACTTGATCTCGTCTCCCGATCTGAACGCCTGGGCGATCCTCATTCCGGGGATATCCTCTGCGATTACGGAGCCGGAGCCTATTCCGAACTCCTCAATCACGGATTCGAGGTCGGAGTGGAAGTAGAGGCACGCCTGGGCGGAGAGGTAAACGTTGGAGTCGGCGGGGTTCGAAAGCTCAAGGGAGGTGACGAAGGGGACGAGGGAGGTGTAGCCGGAATCGGGGGAGATCTCGCCCTTGAGGGTTTTGGAGGTCTCGGTGACGGTCTGGGATGCGACGGCGTTTATATGGAGCTTGGGCGACGGGATCTTGAGGAGGATTCGACGGTCGGTTATATCGTCGGAGCTTATGGCCGATGCTCCTGCGGGAACCCAGATCTCGGCCAAGATAATGCAGTCGTCGGGAATATCGGGGGGAGCGGGTCTTCTCGTGTAAATCCCCGTCCTCCCGGAGGGCTCCGGGGACGCAGGAGAGCCGCTTATGACCTGAAGGCTCCCGTCGCTCTTGAGGATCACAAAGTCCTTGCGGGGGTAGGATGGATCGGCCGCAGGGATGGAGATCGTGGTGTCGGAGGTTTTGGATACGGAGGTTCCGAAGACCTTTGCGCTTCCGGCCTTTACGATCACATCCATGCTCGGAGGATCGGTGGCCACCACCTCAAGGCCTGAAACAACGCCGGATTGCTGATGAGCCCTCCAGAACGCCTCTAAGTGAGTGTCAAATACTATCTCGCCATCCCGGAACCTGATACTCTCACCCCCTCAGGCTCGATTTGAAAAGCGAGAGGCATTACACCTCACCCCCCAGAGCATTATAGCCGAGCTCGAAGGCGCCCAAAGCTCCTCCGACCGGCGCAATGTATTCGATCTCAAATACAATAACCTTGGCATCCGGCGGAGTCGTGATCTCGGAGTAATATCTGTAGGCTCTGAGCCTTTTGAGCGTTTCCTCTATGAGCGCGATGTAATCCTCGGTGAGGCTCTTGCTGATCTCTCCATACCAGGTGGAGAGGTTGTAGGCAAGATTATCGAACCTCGAAATCACGTTGAACACCGGATCGAAGTCGCAGGTTATCTCCTGCTCGACAGCCTGAGCCTCTGAAATGATCGTATTCTCAAGCTCGTCGAAGTAGCTCTCGATCACATTCCCCTCTTCCTTGATCTCGCGGGCGATTAAGGTGGCGTCGTCCTCCGAAATGAGCTCCGCGTCATGCCAGACCTTAACGCTCTCAAGCTCGTCAAGCAACTCGTTGACCCTCGCCAGATACCTCCTCGCGGCGTCGTTGATCATGTCATACGCCCGCCGCCACATCATCCACGCCTTCTCCGCCTGAGCCTCGGCGTAGCTCATGGCGATGGTGTGAAGTTGCACGAGCGGGCGGTAGTAGGCGTCGTCCCGGTCTCTGAGCTTATCCGTGAACCAAGGTCTTAAGTGGGTGAGTTCATCCGATATATGCCTCTGGAACGCGGAGAGAGCCTGGCGCCCGAAGTTGGGGATCGAGGCACCGGTGCTCGCAACGAGGAAGGAGCGGAGCTTCTCGTCCATGCGCTTTCCGAGCCTCATCACGTCATCCACATCATCCGCATAGGGGGGAGATGCGCCTCGATAAACATTCAACTGCGACTGCCACGCGCCGCCGTAGGAGTATTGAATGGCGTTGGAGAGCCCTTCTTGGAGCATCTCAAGGAAGAGCTCTTCGATCATCTCCCCTTCCACCACCATACTCATACGGATTGATGCTTCGAAAAGCTCATAAACGACGTGCATCATCCCTGCGGCGGAATATCCGATGACGGGGTTGGCCTCTGCGTCCGTAAAGGAGTCGTATGCCTGGGCGAACCAGTTCTTTATTCCGAGCTTCTTGCCGATCTCCCACCGTGCAATGTTTCCCGTGCCCTCCGTGAAGGGTTGGTAGAAGCCCCGGATGAAGTCGCTTGCTATCGCTCCTCCTATTGCTCCCGCTATTGCCGCCGCAGGCGTGCCCATGATCTCTCCTCCTGCGCTAACCTACCGCTATCTTCCACCTTCCTCCGAACACAGGGGGATGGAGGGTCTGGGCTTCGACTTTGAAGAAGTAAATTGGGTCGTAGCGGTAGGTCGTGGTGTCAACGGTCTCCTCGACGAAATCTGTCTCAAATTTGTGATTGTAGAACATGAAATTCCATTTCCTTCCGCCGGTGCTCACCATGATGGCAAGATATCCCTGAACCTTTACGATGCGCTCATCCCTCACCCAACTTGAGTCGTAATACTGGGGGTTGGGAGTGACCTTGCATACGATCAGGGGGTTGGGCATGATGAACACATAAAGCCATTTCTCAAAGCGAGTCCATTGGGCGAAGATCCGGTTCCCCTTGATGTATTGGGGAACCAAGAGGAACATATACTCGCCGAGCTCCTGAATATCGTCGCCCTTGAAGAAGACCTCGTATGTAGCCTCCCCTACCTCCCCTTTGACTTCATCTGCGTAGTAATACTTGTAGCTCGCGTTCTCGAAATCGGGGGTCACGTTATCTATTGGCTGGTCGGAGAACACCAGGAGGTTGTCCTTGAGGTTCTCCCAGCAGGTGAGATCCATTATGTCAAACGGATGTTTCTCCTCCCACACGATAACTGGAACGCTGGGGAGATCGTAGCTGGGCTGATTCGGATCTCCGTAGTCCACATAGGAGCGCTCCGGCCCGTCATATTTCGCTCTGACCTCAACTCTGCGCGTGGGGAGAGAGCCTCCGATGTAGGGGAACTTCTCAAAGCCTATCTCGGCGTATCCGGGGCTCAATGTGATCTGATCTACGAGGCCGGCGTAGGCGTCGAAATACTTCCTCATGGCGTCCGCATCCCGCAGGGGGGTGCGGAGGACGGTCTGAATCAATTTGGAGCGAACCTGGTTGAGCTTCTCCCTTGCGGCGTTGTATTCTTCTTCGAAGCTCATGGCCTTCACAGATAGATTAGCAGAATACACAAAGCGCTACAAAGCCCTCCAGAGACCGGCCTACCTGCGCGGCCTTCAATCCTTCTACTACATCCAGATCAAGCAGGGGCTTGGGTATGCAATGAAGATGAACAAGGGGAAGCTCTACGGGGGCTTTCTCACGGCGGTGGCATTGAAGCTTGCAAGGCATTACTTCAAGTGGGGGGTGAAGGTGAAGGACTTGGTGGATCAGATCTTCGAGGAGAAGAAGTCGAGGTTCGAATAAAAGAAAACGCTCCCGGCGGGGAGGACACCGGGAGCGGGAGGTGGAGCGATGGTGGCAGAAGGGAGGCTGAAGCCCTTCCGTTTATCATTATGCCACCTGCTCCACCTCCAGTTCAATGCAGGGCATCTCACCGTAGACCTTTTTCGCCACAAGCTCCACGATCTGCCCGTCGTCGTCCCAGAGGTAGTTGCTCAGAGCATCTTTCAGGAGCTTCACGTAGTTATCCAAGTCGGGGCGCACGGAGGGATACTTCCTCCTCGCGCTTGTGGGCTTTTTGAGAACGAACTTGACCTCAAGGCGCAGGGGCGTGGGCTTCGGGAACTTCTTGGCGCCGTTTTTGAGCACGAACTCCCGGATCATGGCCTGTTGCTTTGCCCCTGCGCCGGGATAGATCGTGAGATACTTCCCGGTTTTCGTCTTGAAGACCCTCGGCCTCCTCTGCGGGTATGGCTCGACCGGAATTAGGAACCTCATCGCTCTCACCTCCTCCTTTCCCTTCAATTCAGCGCTATTTTCTCCGCAACGAGCCTGAAGTGAAAGTGCTTGAACCTCTCCTCGGCGCTGGGGCATGGCCTCTCGCAGGTTCGGAAGTGGGGGCAACCTCTGCAATACATATACCTGAAGGCGGCGGCGGCGAAATCGACCGTATCTTCAAGGAGCTTTCGGTAGCTTATCGTGGCGATCTGATCGTAAAGCTCATCCCTCATGCTTCTCTTCCTCCTCCTTTCCTTCCTCCTCATGGCTTCTCGCCTCCTTACATAGATCTTTGTATGGACAATCATTGCACTCCCATTGGTATGAGGGCTCAGGAGGAGGAGCCTCTCTGCTCTCCAGAGCTTTTTCGAGCGCCTCCTTCCTCCCCCTGAGGTATTCCCTCATCTCCTCAAGCTCTTCTTCCTCGAACTCGAACCTGTGGACTTTGAGCTCGGCTTTCCTGTTGCGGTAGTCGCCCATGAGGTGGAGGGCAACGAGAACCCCCTCGCGGGCGCGGCCGAGCGCACAATAGCCTTTGAGCTGATCAACCCAATGCTTCATCTCCTGCGGGTCTCTGGTCTTGGCTCTCGTGGATTTGACCTCGATGAAGATCCTCCCATCGTCCTTCTCCACCCACCCGTCCGGCGAGAATTTGATGCCCTCCTCCTCGAACACCTGGCCGGGGTTGGGGAGGGGCAATTTGTCCTGCCACCCCAGGCCGATGGTGTAGAGGAGGATACGCTCTTCGGTGAACGCTTCCTGAGTGGTCTTGGAGAAGAAGGCCTTGCGCAGGCAGAAGATGAGGTCGGTGAGATGAATCCCTTCCCGGTGGGTGAAGCGCCCCTTGAGATCCTCGATCAGCGCCCTTTTGAGCTCCTCGTCCTCTCGAATCCTCATCGTCTCACCTCCTTTATTTTTCGCCTTGATGCTTTTGCCCTCTTTTCGCTATGCTTCGACTCAGACGACAGTTTTCATCGCACTACGATGGGATGGAAAGTACATAAGTTCGAACCTCAGGGAGCTTACACCCCCGAACACTCATCGCACCATACTGGGCTCAAAATCAGAGCAATTCGAACCTCAGGGAGCTTATGCCCCTGAGGATATAGAGCCCCTTCCTCGCCCTTGTGATCCCGACATGGAAGCACTTACCTTCCTCCTGCGGGTTTTTGAGGTAGTTGCTGTAAGTCCTCTTGGTCAGGGCATCGGCGAGGATCACGATATCCGCCTCCTCGCCTTTGAACGCGTGAATTGTTCCGACCGTAACGTCGGGGAGATCCTCCTTTAGCGCCCTCTCAAGAACCTTTCGCTCCTCATCCGAGAGCTTCATCACCTCAAGTATCCTCCCCTCCTCTATGCGCTTGATGAACTCCATGTTGAAGCCGAACGCAGGGAGGTTCTCCTTCCCGATCTCGTATCCGGGGTTCCTCTCTGCGAACTCCACCAATTCCTTCTTGGCTCCGTGCTTGAGGAAATCGGCGGAGGGGATGAGGGAGGTCTCCCCGACGAGATCCGCAAAGCTCTCGATGGGGACCTTCTCGCCTCTGTGGAGCTTCAGGAGGAGCTGGGCGAGCTCAAGCGCCTTCCCCTGAGCCGGAGATTTAACCCCCCTCAGGGCTTTGAACGGAACTCCGAAGCCCATGAGGATCTCGTTGATCTTCGTGCACAGCATCCTCGTTCTTGCGATGATATAGATCCTCTCTCCTCTGTGCCTCTCAACGATCTCCCCGAGAAGCTCAGGGTAGGCGCTCTGAACAAACCCCTCCTCATCTCGGGGCTTGTAGTCCTGCTTATACCAGCACCTCAGGGAGGTCATCACCCTGCGATCCAGCTCAAAGACTTTCGCCGGAACCCGGTGGGACTCTTCGATGAAGATCTCCTCGGTGGCAGGCCAGTTCATCATGATCGAGCTGTCGGCTCCTGAGAACTCGTAGATCGCCTGCAAGGGGTCTCCGGCGATGATGAAAACCTCGCACCGGGTTCCGATAGACCACCAGTTCACGATCTCCCACAGCAACGGCGAGAGATCCTGGCACTCATCAACGGCCAAGACCTTCACCCCCTGAGGCGCCAATCTCTCCTTGATCACGCCGAGGAGGAAATCGGTGAAGTCCCAGAGCTCCTCCTCCTTCTTGAACTCCTCATACCGCTGGATGAAAAGCCTCAACCCGCTGAGGGAGAAGCCGAACGGGAGATCCTCCTGGTATTGGTGCATGAAGTAGGCGATGGCAGATTCGAAGGTGGGGTATCTCCGGTGGCGAGCCCAATCAAGGAAATGGAGGTAGTAATCCTCAGGGGTTACGAGCATAGTGTCCCGATATTCAACCTCGCTTTCATCCCCGGAGGTCTCCCCCAGCGTGATCTGATATCCGTAGGCCTCGCAGAACCTCCGGAGCTTCCTTGCGTCCAGGACACTTCTTGAGGGAATTCCGAGGAGCTCCTTGGCCACAGAATGGATCGTCCTGCCGAGGTAATGGAGTTCGGATCTTCGCTTTATGAGCCGCTGGGGGCGGAGGATGCGGGACACTTTTTCCCTGATCGCTCTCCGTCCCGCGCGGGTGAAGGAGATCGCAAGGACGGAGGAGGGCTCGTAGCCCTCTTTGATGAGGTCGGCGATGAGGTTTATCAGGGTGGTGGTCTTCCCCGTTCCCGGCGGCCCTATGATTCTTAACCTGCGCATTTTCCCACCTCCATCGGTCTCAAAATATGACACTTCTTTTTTCTCTTTAACTGAGAGCAAAAAGTAGTGTCATATTTTGAGACGGCGGCCGAATTTGTCTCAAAAAGCTTCGAATTCAAACCCGGTCTCGAAATATGACACTACTTTTTTGAGGGGGTAGTGTCATGTAGTGTCATATTTTAAGATCAATTCATCTCAAAATTTGTGAATTTTGAGATAGATTCGATTTTACATGACACTTGTGACACTTCTTTTCAAAATTTTTTTGATCGCGAGCTTCAAGAGATTTTCCCGATTTTCGCCTTCGGGATCGCCCAGCACCTCATCAACTTCCCCCAGAGGTATTCCCTCGTGGGGTATGCCCCCACCTCGCGCAGGAGGGACACAAGATCCGGGCGGGTGATGGCTTTGAAGCGGCGGAGGTATTCGTGGAGGGGCGGGAGATGGAAGAGGATGATGTCGTCTTTCGCCACAATCAGTCCGGATCGGAAGGTCTCGATGTTGGTCGCAAAGGCCTCGGCGCTGAGCTGATCCCGGAGGTGGCGAAGGATAATGTCCCGGATTCTCGCCTCCTCCTCCGCCTCCTCTCCCATTTCGACCTTTTCCGCCTCTCTGATCCTTGAGGCGATGAGCTGTTTGTATTCCTCGCCCTTCGCCTCAAGGCCGAGATCGGCGAAGCAAAAGCCGGTCTCATCGAGAACAGCCCGCTCCATCTCCGCCTTGTTGAGCAGAGCCGAAACCGTGAACCTCCTCCTGAGCGTGTATTCCGTTCCGTCGGGAAGCCTCACCTCCAGCTTATAGCGTGAAGGTCGGGATCTCTGCCATTCCACGATCCTCAGGGGGAATGAGATCGCACGGTAAAAGGGACAGCTCTTTCTGGCCTCCTCGGAGCAGTAAAGCTCAGACCAGAGGGGGTCGTCGCATCCTCTCTTGCGGTATTTCTTCTTCGCTATCTGCTTTGTGATGTTCTTCACCTCGGATTCAGGGAGAGGTGGTTTGCACTTTGAGAAGTTCATGTAGTGCACTAACTCAATCGCGAGATTAAGCGGAAGCCCTAACACGATGAGATGACAGCCGAAGATGAAAAGGCAGGTGTTTCGGTGATCTTTGGGGATTCCCTTCTTCACCAGAACCTCAAGGCACGGAGTCCCCTTCCCCTTGAGGTCGAAGGCCGGGAGAGGAGATACGGGCTTGGGCATCGGGGGAGGGATATCGAGAGCTTTGAGATGCGCTTCGGTCATGGGGTTCAGGGCATCGAATATCGATTCGGCATCTTCAATCACCTCGAACTTATCATCCACGAACTCCGAAGGCCTCAGGGTGTCGGGGTGGAGTCCAAAAGGCAACGATAATGCGGAGCCGAACTGAGTTCCCTTCGTGAGCCTGGGTTGCTTCGGGAAAATCTCGACTTTCACTCCGGGCGGGAATTCCTTCTGCGAGATCTCGTAAACGTGGCGCAGGAAGGCATAGGCAAGCTCTGAGGGAACGCCGTCGAAGAACGTAACAACCCTGAAGCCTCTTCCTCCTGTGGTGTAGATCAGAGCCTCACCCTGTAGATCCCAAATCCGCTGGTAGAGGATGAGCCCTGCCCTTTTGTGATCCTCATCCAGCGAGTCTATATCGTATCCACCCCACCAAACCCGGCCTTCCTCGTCTATGAGGTAAACGGAGACCCGGATTTCACCCCTGAGGTGTTTCTCAAGAACCTTATCCGTGAGCTCCTCTTTGACGGTCTTCTTGAATACGGAGTTCTTTGCGGGCTTCATTACTACATAAGCCGATTTCCGCCCCTTGAAAAACCGCTTGAGAATCTCTATCCTCTCCATAAGCATCCCTCCCCGTAGAGAGTGCCCTTCCCGTGCGAGATTCCCTCCTCCCTCGCAGGGAAGGGGTTTTCTTTTCATCCCCAACCCTCAGGCAGTTTTTGTAGAATGGTTGCAACCCTCGGCCTCGAATAAGTCCGGCCGAGGATTACTACCCTGCTTACCAATCTGGTTCCTTTCAGTCTCGGCATGACGAGCACGTGATAGAGGCAGATGATACCGTAGATCTTGCAAACCCTCACCGCCTCCGAGCTCCATTCCCGAAACCTCAGAGGCGGGGTGTCGTAAAGCTTTTCGGCCAGCTCGTCGGAATAGGGGGGATCGGAGATCACGAGGTCGAAAACATTGTCCGCAAAGGGCAGATGATGTGCATCTCCCACCACCTGCGGCCTGAGGTCCTTCTTCAAATCGAGCCTAATCCCGTATTCGCCCATGCCTCCGAACTGATGAAGAATCCTTGCCCGCGAGGGATCAAGGTTCAAAAACCTGATAAGCTTTTTCTCAAAATATCTGGGGAAGCCCCCCACATATCTATCTTGCCTCGGCCTCGGCAAAACCCAAACGTGATAGCTTACATTCCTCATGGCCTTCTCCTCCTGCGCCCCCCGGAATTACAAGAATCCCCTCCCGCATGAGAGCGGGTCAACTCCCATGCGAGAGGGGACTTCTTTTTCCCTTACTCGGCCTCCTCTTTCAATTTCCCCTCGAACGCAGAAGGAGGCCTCCTGCTCCCCCTGCGCTGGATGATCCTCTCTCCGATATCTTGGGTAAAGATCTCCGATACCCCCGGCAATTGTAACACGGCATCTATCTCGCTCCTTTTGGCCGCCATCTTGAGCAAGGTATTCGAGAGATCCAGGATCTCCGGGTTCCTCACCCTGCGGAGCACTTTATCTTTGACCTCACGCTTGGGGAGTTTTTCGAGCTCCTCAGGGCTAAACCCGTAGGTTTCGATCAGCTCATCCTCCGGGAGCCACCGGTATCGGTATTTGACCTCATCCGAGCCGGCGGAGCCCAGCCCCTCGGCTACTTTCACATTAAACCCCCGGAGCTTCAGCTCGCATTTGACCACGTATTCAACGTATTCCTGCCCCGCCACCCTCTCGACCCTGTGTTCGAGGATCTGGTGATCGGGGTAGACCGAGAAAGCCGCCATTATGAGCTGGGCTCCGGGATCCAGGAGGGTAGGCTTCTGCTGGCCGGGGAACAGATTCGAAGCGTAGTGGACGCCATCAATCATCCTCTCTTTGAAGAGCTGTGCGATTTTCTGGGCATTATCGAGCGCCCCCTCCATGAGCCTTTCGTCGAACCTCAGGGAAGGAACGCTCACCTCCTCCACCTGTACGATCTCCTTGCGCTCCTCCTTGTCCATTCTCACACCTCCTCTGCCAATTTATTTCTCCTCACCGGGGACGAGCTCAACACTCTCCCCCTCCTCTATCAGGTAGCTCACGATCTTTGCGTAGATCTCCTTTAGGATCCTCTTCACATACTTCATGTCATCCGCCGCCCATTCCTCACATATCTGGGGGTTCCACTTGGCGGCGAGGGTATAGGCATGAGAGTATACGGCTTTCATCTTGGCTTCCGTAACCAGCTTCTCAATCTCCTCGCACAAGCTCAGCAGTTTCTTCGCTTTCCAGCACATCATCCCCTCACCTCCCTTCTTGGTCAGCTTTTCTATTTTCGACTATCTCCTCGGCCAACCCTTCAATCGCATCCCATAATTCCCTGACTTTCCCAGGACGAATGATCAGGCTGAAGGGCTTTCCACCATCATCAACACCACGTAGCTTTACAATTCCTTCAATCTCTCCACCAGCTTCCCTCTCAATGAACACTACCCTTGCGGTCACTCCATCGCAGATGGACACAAGTTTCGTTTTCTCCATCGTGTTCACCTCCTTTCCTTCTCGGCTTCCTCAGCCTTCATGAGCTCCACCACGAGATCCTCAATCGCCTTCGTGAGTTCCTCAAGTTGCTGATGATCGAGGTACAATCTGAACGGCCTGTCCTCATCATCCAAGCCGCACATTCTCACCGAGCCTCTGATTTCCTCAAAGCCCGGATGCTTCCAGACTTCTATCCTTGCGGTTACTCCCTCTTTGATGACTATCGTCCTTGCCTTCTCCATCTTCACACCTCCCTTCTTTTTCTCAAAGGGAGAGAGGCGGGCTTCGACCCACCTCCCTCCCCCTGCGCTCTTTTGCCGAAGCTCAAATCCTGCACACTCCTCGCATCCCGATGATCCTTCCTTCTTGATCCCGCACCGGATCTCCAGGGATCACAACATCATCCCTCCCCGGATCGGTGCGGGCTACCGCCTGAGCCGTTATTGAACTCACGACATAGATCACGCCCGGCTCAGGCGGCGGGAGGTCAATCACCTCCCCATACCTCACCTTGTAAACGGGGATTTTCCTCCCCTCCAGGATGAGGTATTCGATCAGCTCCCTCTCCTCGCGGGCTCTTGCAATTCGCCCGCTGGGAGGGATCACCAGCTCCCCCTCATCCCCCATGAGGTTGAGGGGGTGAGGAGTCAGATTGATCAGGCGCTCGATCTTTATCTCCTTCATTGCTCCACCTCCTTTTTGTTTTCATGCGCAGGAGGAGAGGGAATGCGCCCCCTCCTCCCCCTGCGCTCAGGTTTCAATGCACAGAATCCTATCCTCGTAGACGAAGATCATCCTGTCCTTCAGCGGATACCCGACGGATTTCTCGAAGCGGAGCCCAGTCCAATGGTATTCGTCGGGCTCCACTCCTGCGATCACGAGAAGCTTCTTTACCTGCTCGACCCCCTCCTCGGTGAGCTTTCCGTCCTCAAGGAGGGGAACCGGGAAATCAAACCTGCTCACCATCGCGACCTCACCTCCCTCCCCTGCGATTTTTCTCACACCACTCCAATTCCCATTTCTCCACCGTTTCAATCGCCGGTTTCAGAAGCTCCTCAAACCTGAGGAGGCCTTCCGCTCCCTCCTCCGGCGAGGTTATGGGCACGTAGAATGTGAACATGATCGTATCCACCTCCTCTCCATGCCTCCATACCTTTATCAGAGGTAGTTCGAGGTTCAGCTTGTTCACGAGGTCGAGAGGGACTTCATCTGCGACGGTGACATAGATGCAGTTATACACGATGAACTGAGTTTCGTTGGCAGGGATAAGCTGGACGATGTAATAGTGTGACTTCTTTGCGAGGAGCTGACCGCCGTGCTCCTCGAATTTCTTTTCCTCCAGCACCAGGATCTCCTTCTCCCTGAGCGCTTCCTTAAGCTCCTCAAGCTCTATCATCACTCTCACCTCCCTCCTTCCCTTTTGAGCTCTCCTTTTTTGAAGTGCACGAACGCGATGGAGAGATTATGGCCGTCCTTAACGCAGAGCATATAGCCGTCGTCATAGTATCGGATCACACCTCTTCCCCAGATCGAACACACAAGACGGCCGTCCTCATAGATCCTTATCCACTGCGGCTTTCTTAGGTTCTCGACTACTATCCTCATCCTCTCACCTCCTCCTCTCTATTACGATCTCCCCATCGGGGAACACCCACGCATTTGTTCTCCGCACACCGCAGGCCTCAAGCCAGCGGTATGCGGTTCTCTGAGAAACCTTGAACCTCTCCATCACCGCCTCGATCCCGCCTTTCCTGAGCGTGTCCTTGAGGGCTTCCATCAGCTCCTCAAGGCTCATACCTGCTTTCACAGCCATCCTCTCACCTCCCTGCGTGCTCTAAGGCTTCCTCCACCCCCTCAACCTCAGGGGTGGGGAGGTTGTTCTCAAGATATTCGAGGTAATCCCTCACGAGCTGGAGGTATGCGAGATCCGCGCCCACCTCACATCCCTCACCATCGCACTCCTCGCAATTTCCACCGTTGGGGCATTGCTTGAGAAGCTCCCTCTCCTCTTTCTCCAGCTCCTCAAGGGTGAAGCCGTCCACCCTGAGCACCTCGCCCTCTGCGCTCACCTCGTAGTAAACGCTCACCGTCGTATAGTTCCCATAGCCATCGTCCAGATACTTGCTCCAGAAGGCCTCTATCCTTCCATCCTCCACCTCAACTCCATGCGCATATCCGAATGTGCATTCCTGCTCGACGAATTCTCTCAGCTCTTCAATTCCCTGCCACCTCATCGCTTCCACCTCCCTGCGTTTTTTGTATTTATTGGTTCAATACCGCCGCATATCTTTTTCTTTGCTCCTCAATCACTCTCTTCGTCCTCTGGAGCCCCTTTTCCTCAATCTTCCTGATAGCCCTCTCCAGAGCTCCTTTTCTTGTTACATCGCCGCGTGTTACATAAAGGTGTGTGCTGAGTTCATACACAGACCACCACACTCTGCCGTTGATCTCCTCTTTCAGCACTACGAGTTTGATGCCCTTATACTCCACGAGGTATCCCGTGTATTCCTCCCCCAGCTGAGGAGGATCGGAATCTGTGAGCGGTCTGAACCTTATCCTCTTCATCTCCTCCCTCCTTTTCTTTGACTCGGCCCTTGTAGGCTTCATTGGATCACGAAGGAGCCACATTCCGAGGCAATTCTCTTCACCGCCTCGAGGACTTCGGGTCTCACCCGGCGGCGGAGATCCTCAACCATCTCCTGTATCTCTTTGTCGTTATCTTCGAAGTCGAGAACAATATACCTTTCATCATCCGCCTCAATAGGATCGGAGTGGGCGAGGATTGCCTCTGCCTCCTCATCGGTGAGCTCCATAAGCCTCTCGAATCTTACTCTGTAAAGGGTAGCCATCCCTTCTCACCTCCCTGCGCTTTATTAATCCAACCCCCCACCTGGGGGGCTGGTTCGATTAAAACCTCATCTGGCTTCCGTCGAACACCACATATTTCTGTCTCAGAGGAGGATTCAGCATCTCCGCATAGCTCCGTGAGTAATCCACCACCATGATGCCTTCCTTGCGGAATTCCAGGAGTATTTGATCGTTGAAGCCATTACCGAGGCATATCCAGATTCCCCTGCGCCCCGGTTTATCCCACCGGTGCTCAGCGTTCAACTTATCGAGCACTATTTCAATCTTCATGTTTTCCAGCTTTGTGATCCACCGATCCAGGAACATTTCAATCTTCTTGTGCTCCTCGCCTACCTCCTCCCTGAGCTCCTTCATCTCCTTGAGTAGCCGAGCCACCCACATCGCCTCTACCTCCCTTCACCAAACTTTGAGCCCGAGGGGGATTGGAACCCCCTCAGGCTCTGAATCTCCGCTCTTCTTCTCTAACCTGCCTCTCCCGCTCTTTGATCCACCTTCTCAGCCACTTCATCATCCTCACAAGCTGGCCGTATCTGATCGTCGCCCGGAACGGTCTCTCCTCATCATCTATCCCCTCCAGGATAACCCCCCCACTTTCAATGGGGAAATACCATGAGGAAATATCCTCTCGTGCTGTTAACCCTGGCCGCACGACTATTACCTGCTCCAACCTCTTCATCTCTCACCCTCCTCCTGCGCTTTTCTAACCCCCTACCCTGCCAATATCTGGGGGTGGGGGAGAAGCTTCCTTAACGTCCTCCTGCGGAATCTATAACCGATCTGGAGCATACAACCGTTGATACTTACATAGGTTGTGAATATCTGTGCATTCGTGATGTCCTCACAGAGCCGTATCCCTTTCCCCACATAGTATCCCCTTGAGCTTTCACCCCACCGGTAGACGATTATCAACCCCATTGTAGTGCCATACTCAGCCAGGATTTGCTTTACCGCCTCCCACCGGAGGCGCATTTTCTCCCTGCCAGTCATCGCATCCACCTCCACATGTATTGGGGTGCGGGGGCTTAGGTATCCGGCTGGGGAGGTTTTTTGTCGTAACCCCCACACCCCTCAACCTCCCACATTCCATTGTGGTTCGATTAAATCCCCGAGGAGGAGAGGATTCTTCATCCTCCCCTCCTCAGGCTCCCTCAGCCCAGCGTTCCCACTCTCAGGTATACCTGCCACCTATACAGCTTGTTGTAAGCCCATTCATACAGCTTCTTGAGTTCAGGCCATTTCAGGGTGACCTTGAACTCCTGTCCGTTATCATCTATCCCCTGGAGGATTACACGTGCATTCCACTCATACGCCCACCTGCATATATCCTCGACTGCTGTGAGGCCCTCCCTGAGTTGAAGCTTCTTCATCTTTTCACCTCCTGCGCCTTTACTTCTCTAAGCCCTCAGCCAGGGGCTTTTTGGCTTCTTGGCTTGGACTTTAGCTGGCTCTGGCTCCGGCTTCCTGGAGGTCCTCCTCGGCCTTCGCTCGGCCTTGGAGGTCCTCCTCCTGCGCTTCGGCTCTGGCTTCCTGGCTGCCTGGCTCGGCCTTTGAGCTTGCTTGCCAGGAGCTTTTTGGCTTCCTGCCAGGGGCTTTAGAAGCGGCCGATATTGGCTTTTGGCTTGCCTTTCTTGGCTCCTCCGCTCGTGCGTCAAAGCACAAAGCGCTTTTGGCTTCGCTTTCACTATCTTGAGGCGTGTCTCAAAATCCAAATCGTTTCAAATTAAGCCAGCTTGATTTAAAATTCGGAAAACTTGACTTGAAACAAAACGGCCGAAGCGAAACGCTTCAAGATAATGGAAGCGGCCGAAAGCGAAGCGGCCGGGAAAGTTGAAACGGCCGGCCGATCTCAAAACGCCTTAAATA
>Ga0190311_1000197_pt1 | contig 21687 bp, 17 predicted proteins | sample 48700789_MG_FD_165037 | JGI IMG/M metagenome (GOLD analysis project Ga0190311, IMG submission 165037) | Hydrothermal vent sediment bacterial communities from Southern Trench, Guaymas Basin, Mexico - 4870-07-8-9_MG | ecosystem: Environmental > Aquatic > Marine > Hydrothermal vents > Sediment ...
CCCCATCTTTGTTTTTAGTTTGGGCTTCTGGTTCTTCCTCCCAGACCGCTTCTCTCCCTCCCCCTGGCAGCCTCATCATTGCATCTACTATCCCTCCTACTCCTCCTGTTCTGAGTACCAGTCGGTGAGTTCTTAGTCATTTTTGTTTCTACTTCTCTTTTTCCTCGAAGCTATCTACTATCTAATCCCTCCAGTATTTATTATCGCATGCTAAGAACCGCCAAAATCGGCTGACGAAACCAGTTTTGCGACAGCTAGTAGTACGCATCGATATTAAACTTTTTTCTGGGAGTATAATTAGGTTTATAGCTGTGTGCTTGGGATAGATATGGTTGGGATAAACAAAGCTTCTCTTCAGAGGGCATTCTTAGCTCTGTTCTTCCTATTCGGCATTATTGTGAGCTCTAAGATAAAACTTCATAAGATTTTCGGTTTGGATATAAACTTCTCGCTCCTCGCAATTTTTGGGCCTGTTGCCAACGCTTTTCTATCAACACCTCTAACAATATTAGCTATTTTTGGTGCTAGGATTGTTCAGATAATGGTTGGGATTTCAAAAGCTAGAAACATGGTTAGCTTATTAATGTATATACCAATATTCTTTGCGAGCTATTACTTTGGTCGATTAACTAGGAAGTCGGAGAGTTCCCAGAGGTACCTAATACTGATACCGCTAACATGCATAGTTCTGTTTATTTCGCATCCTATTGGGAGAGAGGTTTGGTACTTTTCGCTTTATTGGACTGTGCCGATAATCATAGTTCTGATATCCCGGCTCATCGACCATAGGGTGCATGATATCCCAATGATATATCTATATGCATTAGCATCCACATTTGTCGATCATTCTGTAGGCTCGGTTATGTTTCTATACGCATATAATATCCCAGCAACATTCTGGAACATCGCTATACCCTACGTTATTGTTGAAAGATTACTGTTCGCTGGAGGAATAACCCTAGTATACCTGTTCCTAAGAAAAGCGATACCCCCACTAAGAGAAATATACATATTTGGGTTCCTAGTTGAGAGAGAAAAGAAGAAATCCCAAGAAAAATCACTTGTTGTGTATTAGATCTCGATTATATGCTATCTGATTATATTTTTTCCGATCTTTAGTTTTTCTATGACCTTCTTGGCACCTTCTTCCTCTAGTTCGAATTCCAATATGAATTCACATACATCGTCGCCCGCACTCACACATTTAATCTCTTCACATGATATTTTCTTTGTACCTAGCTTTGTTTCTTCCATATAATCAATACCCATCCTAGCAGCAGCCTCAAAGATGCCAGCTAAGATGCTATCTAATCTCAGACTTGGATTCGGTGCCTCAATATTCTTTGTAAGGGGGTTATCCTTGATAGACATGTGGACAAGAACCTTCTTACCTTCATCTTGGACATCCACAACTATCTTATCGAAGTCTTTCCCAATAAACATTTTTGTCCATAGGCTTGTGGTTCTAGCGAACTCCTTGATATTGCTTGGAAATGGCTGTTTGTTCATATATTCCATGATCAACCTTTCGGCTACAACATACCCTGACTTTTTAAGTATAGCGTTTATCTCCTCAGGCGTTCTTCCCTCCTCCAAGAGGTATGTGACAAATGCTATTAGGAGGGATGCGTATGCTGAGGCACTCACTTTCTCAACAGTTATTCTCCAGAGGAACTCTCCTTTTATTCTAATCCAGCTACTCATTCCAGAATCACCTACTTCGGTATCTTGCTGAATAGGTACTTTGTTTTTATCTCAATAATTCCCTTTTTCTGAAGCTCGGCGAGAATTTTCATAACCATTATTTTGGGCATCCCAACAAGCTTCGTTATCTCATCAATTGTACGTGAACCATCGCATAGGACCAGTATTTTTCTTCTAGTATCATCTTCCTCCCTGTCTAGCGCTTTTTTATCTCTCAGTATTGGCACATTCACCAGGATCACCAGCTTGCTTAGCTTTTCGCCGAGAAGACCACGCCTTTGAAGCTCCTGAAGCATCTCTTCGAAGTAGTCTACTCCCTCCGCAACTCTAACATTATTCACATATTTCTCAGCAGCATTTATCACTTGCTCCTTGAACCTCTCAACATCCATTCTACTCATCATAATCGCTCCTCGTATCTCATCGGGATCCTCTCCATACCTATCTGTGAAGATACTAGCCATATCCTTCAACATGTCAAGTGCCGTTTTCTCTCCTATATCCCTAGAGGTTATTAGCACAAAGATTAGTTTTTGGTGTTTCATATAGGCAGTAAGATGGTTACCTGTATAGAAGACATACGACTCGCTTTCTTTGTCAAGAATCTTTGATAGTCCCTCTATAGCAAATATAAACGCTGTTATTATGTTTAGCTTCTCTGAGTCCATAGGCGGAACACTCAGCAGAGGAGTACCACCTTCATCCAGAACGATAAACGTAAACATTGCCTGCATTCTGGACTCTCCCCTTAAATCACATTAAAATTATCAACATAATATATGATACCTAAAAGTTGCGAAGTGCATAAAAATCTGCATACTATTCTTACTTAACAAAATTAGACTATAAATAGGAGGACTATATTTTTTCTAATTAACATATATCACAACTAATTGAGACCACCTATCTAGAAAGAGATAGAGAAGCAATACAAGTTATGTCAGCATAGGGCGTGGTCATCATAGATCAGTAGTGGTAGATCTCATCATCCATAAAACATACCGAATGCTAATAATATTTCTTAATTCTTCTAACAACACATCAGAACAACTAGTATGACAATTAATGATACGGAATATATCAGAAGTTTTCGGGTATAAGGGGAAGGTTCGATATATGATATATAGGTGAGGGAAAGCCTATTTAAACTATGTACTAGGAAGGATTAGCAGACTTCAAACGAAGTTATGCAATTTCAAGGTAGCTATTTATCTATATCTCTACTACCGAGAGATTCTAAGGAGAGGTTTTTCCTAGTTTCTTTAAATATCTGGAGTATTCTACGAGTGCGCTCATGGCGTTCATTGTTCTGTAAGGATTTGGGTATGTTGGTATCCCCTTCTCCTTAAGCCAATTGCTTGCTTCTTCGACTTCTTCCCCTCCGATGAAACATACTATTAGTGGTTTGTTTTCTTCTTTGGCAACTTTGCTTGCTTCATAGATTTTTTCTGCTATATCCATGGGTCTTGTTATTGCTGTGTGGCAGTAGAGTACAACCACACCACCAACCGATGGGTGTTTCAGGGCTTCGACAGTAGCTCCATAATATTCTTTCTCCGTAGCCATTCCCGTCAGGTCTATCGGATTTTTTGGCGATCCGAACTCTGGCATATACTTCTTGAAGGCTTCTTTCAGATCTTCGGGAGGGTCTCTCAGTGGGAAGCCATATTTTTCAGCGGCATCTGTTGCCAGTACGCCAGCCCCTCCTCCATTTGTTATTACCACTATAAAATCATTCTTTGGTACGGGTTGTAAGCTTAGAGCGAGAGATTTATCGTAGAGCTCGACCAGGTTTTCAGCCATTATTGCTCCTGCCTGCTTGAAGGCAGCTGCATATATCTTTGCGGCACCAGCCATAGATCCTGTGTGGGATGCTACTGCTAGTTCGCCTCTTTCTGAGAAGCCAGCTTTCAGTATCACTATCGGTTTCTTTGGTGAAACTCTCCTTATGGCTTCGAATAGTTCTCTTCCTGCATCTGTACCCTCCATGTATATTGATATACATTTTGTCTCGGGGTCTCTCTCACCAAAGTATATTATTAGTTCTGAAAAATCGACATCAGCTTTATTCCCGATACTAACAATCTTCGAGAGACCCACTCTATGCATCCAGGTCCAGCCTATAAGCCCGATGACCAATGCTCCGCTCTGAGAGATCAAAGTTATGTTTCCTGGGTAAGGCAGTTTTGGGGCGAAGCTAGCGTTAAGCTTACTCGTATTACTGAGTATTCCAACAACATTCGGTCCTATTATCGGTATCTTCGCTTTCCTTGCTATTTCTACGATTCTGTTTTCGCCGTCTACATTCCCAACTTCGCTGAACCCAGAGGATATTATTACGACTCCGCCAACACCTTTCTCTGCGCAATCCTTTATTACGGATTCAACGAATTTTGCTGGGACAACGATTATGGCTAGATCTACATCATCCTCAATATCCTTAACGCTTGGATAGCATTTAAGTCCTAGAATCTCGTTGGCGTTCGGGTTCACTGGGTATATTTTGCCTTTGAATCCGCCTTCAATCAGATTTTTTACAACTTGGTGTCCGATTTTGCCTGGTTTTCTACTAGCTCCTATAACCGCAACACTCCTAGGCTTGAATATTCTATCTAGTTTTTCTATGACATATTCTCTTATCTCTGGAATCTTCATTTTGGCTCCCTAAAGAAAATTTGGGAAAAATAAATATATTGCTGGGATAATTACAGGAATTTGGCCAATTATGCTACTTGGTAATCTGAGGATATTAATGGTGCTTCGTATGGGGTTCAGAATAATATGTGATGGGTCAGCAACAGATCATATCCATAGAGTAGGTGAGGATATCCTCATGGTTAGGCGTATCTGGCAACCTAACAATGAATTCTTCTTCATCGTAGAATATGACTTCGAACCATCATATTGGATGGTACCAGGCATTGTTTATTGTGGTAATCGTGTTGGCAGAGGAAAGTTTCCTAGACCCTCATTGGATGAGCCATGGTTTTTTAGAGAGGATCGCTGTAGCATACCTTCTGCTGGAATTGTTGAGAGTGAGGATGAGGTTCTAATGATCTTTGCTGAGCCTGCTAAGAGTGAGGAGGAATTATCGGCTGTGGGTGTTATGAGAAATAAAATAATTATACGTATACCTTGGATGGAGACACCATATAGATACGTTGGGAAGAATAGATTTGTGAGCGGAGAAAGAAGATATTTCTCTGAAGCCAAAGAATATGAGAGAAATTTCTACATAGTCTATGGGAGGTATAGGGACAGGGGTTATAGGAGGGGTTACTACCTAGCTGTTAGGAGAGCTCTAGAAATTCTTGGAGGACACAAAGAAATCGATCATGCGAATATCAGAAGATATATCGAGAGTAGAATATCATATGCTCTTAATATTCACTATTGCGAGTTTGTTTCCAGATGCGGTTTTGTTCAGTTTGTTCTATGTGGAACACCTATTAGTAGTTCCTCGGTCTCTGGTGGTTTCGTTGGTAGAAGTATGGATCTAGCATTGGCATTGTATAGGGTGTATCTCATATCTGGAGATACTTCCTTAAAGAGAATAGCGTTCAGTGTGGCTGATGCTCACTGCTACGGGCTTAAGAAGTGCGGTCTCCTATATACCGATTATTTCATCTCGACTTGGAAAAGATATGGTTTTGCGCTTCTGCATAGAAAATCCGTTAACACTAGGATTCTAGGAGAAACATTGTATTCCATGCTCAGACTCTACGAGTACGCAAGGAGAAATGGAGAGGAAAGGAGACGCTGGCTGCTGGTACCGCTAAGGGTGGGGTTATTCTTTGCCAAAAATCAGCTTCCAAGTGGGGGCTATGGATGTTGGTGGGATGAGAAGCGTGTCATAGAGTATGGAACAAATGGTGTGTACATTGTATGGGTTATGGCAAAATTATATGAGCTTACTGGGAATAAAATATTCCTGAAGTCCGCTGAAAGAGCCATGGATTATTATGCTAAGAAATTCGTGGAGAAGGATATTTATTATGGGGACACCCTCGACTCCGACACCATAGATAAGGAGGGGGCACACGCAATCCTCAAAGCAGCTCTTCTGCTCTACGAAACAACGAAGAAGGAAAAATATGTGGAGATAGCGGGAAGAGCCGCATATTTCTTAGCCACATGGGTCATGCTTTGGGATGTTCCATTCGGAGAAAATACTTTCCTAGGGAGCATCGGCTTCAGAACTAAGGGATGGACAATAGTCTCCGTTGAGAACCAACATCTAGATCCATATGGACTGATAATTGCTCCAGATATACTTAGACTCCATCTAACCACAAGGGAAAAAATATGGCGTGACTTAGCTCTCCTCATGGCGGCGCCAGTACTAGAATTTGTGTTTCCGCGGAGAAAAGCCCAGATAAACAGAATATTCTATGGCTACCAACCAGAACAGATAAACCACACGGATTGGAGCTATACGCGGATTCTCGGGACACTATGCCAACTAGTACTATTTGGAAGACCATCTCTAAGAAGAAAAGGAACAATATCTAATAGCATACTATGGACTGTATCTGGTACCGTAAACGCGGCACTAGATCTAGCCGAACTTTTAGGCATTAAGCTTGAGGAAATAAAAATATGGAGAGATCAAAGCGTATTACACAGAGTTTTTAAAGCTGTACAAAAAATCTTTGTTACACTGAACATAGTAGTTTAGAAGAGCTGCCTAAGAAAATATCACAGAGATAAAATTTAGTTTATACTTCATCGGCTCCAAATAAGTTAAAATATTCTTTGGAGAACCAGAACCATTCGAAGGAAAGTTACTAGAACACAACCCTACAATGACCAAAGTATCAGCGATCCTCCTAGGTAGAGTAAAGATTATTGTCAAGAAATCATTGTTCAAGAAAATACTTATAGTCACCACAAAGTAAACGCTAAAATGTCTTCTACCTATGCCTACAAAGATCCTAATAAAACAATTGCTACACAATAATATTTGCATTTAGATTCATGGATTTTAGGGACAGCTCTAAGGAATTGTCAACAAAATCTGCTATGTCCCGAACTTCTCTTGACCTGTAGTTATGGGCAGGTAATAACAGCGTTCAGTTTTTTGCTTTGAGATTAGGATCTCATCAGTAATGGTCATTGCTAACACTCAAAATAGAAAAAACAAATTTAGACTGTAAAAGGAAAGATTTTATTTGCTATAAAATTCTTTATTTCTTGATGGTGATAATATGTGGATGATGATGCTCGTATTGTTTTGGATAGAATAGAGATCAACCCTAGAAAGCTTGGTGGGAAACCCGTTATTCGTGGGACAAGAATTCCCGTCTCGCTAATCTTGGAGCTTCTTGCGGCGGGCATGAGTTTCGATGATATTAAGAGGGAATACCCAGGGCTTACGGATGATGATATAAGGGCTGCTCTCCTCTATGCGAGACTCATATTGGAGGGCGAGGAAATATTAGTTATGACATCATAGTGGATGAGAATATCCCCTTAAGCGTAGTAGAGTTTTTGAGGAGGAGAGGATACAGAGTACTATGGATCAGACAGAGCAAATATGTGGGGAGCGAAGATGATGTTCTAGTAGAGTTAGCAAAAAAACTTAGTGTCCCAATAATCACTCTCGATAAAGATTTCGGCAGGATATACTATCTTTGGGAGAGAGGAAAGGTCACAATCTACTTGATACGAGTAAAGCCAGCTATACCCGCAAACATCGTTAGGATCCTAAAAACATTCTTGTCTAAGAACACCTTTAGAGACTTTCAAAACTGTCTAGTCATACTATTATGGGACAAAATTAGGATACTGTGTCTAAGGTCACGAAAATAAAATTTTTGTTCTTCGGTGGAATTTGTGGGTTTCGATGTGACCATGGTGGACTCTCAAGGACGAATTTATTTGAAGAAAAGTATTAGGGAAAAAGCAGGCATAAAAACCGATTCTGTCGTGGAGATCTTTGTGGAGGAAGGACAAATAATCATACGTCCAAAAAAGCTAATTTCGGAGAAAATGCGAGGCGTTTTTAGATTAAGGAGAGAGTATGAGAATATTAAGGATGTTGACTCACTTATTTCAGCAGTAAGTATAAAGGAGCTGAGGAGAAAACTAGAATGATGTATGTAGATGTGAACGTCTTCTTCTATTGGTTAACTGATCATAAAGAGTTTGGAAATGTAGCTACTAGAATTATTAGACGTATAGAGACTGGTGAGAAAGCGGTCACAAGCACACTAACGATGTGGTTGCTTCATATATTACTGAAAGAGACCACCGAAAACTACGATCCAAGATTATTGGTGGAGAAGATTCGCAGAATACCATTTCTGAAAATAGTACCACTAAGCTGGTACACTTCGAAAAGGCTCTTAACCTATCTCAAAAATATGGAGTTGATTTTGAGGATGCTATACACCTAGCAGTTGCCATTGAGAATGGATGCGAGGGAATATATAGTAATGACAAAGATTTTGATAGAACGCCGATAGAAAGCTTCGAGTAGCAACAATAGCTACTAACTATGATAACATCATTAAAAGAAAACCCAAATTGGTATGATGGTATGGAGTCCAACGCTCCTTAGGAGTGAGAAAAGGCATATGAGAAAGAGGCCTCTTGTCATAAAAAATTCTTATGCACGCTAGGAAGAACCTACTATGTTTTACTTTTACTTTAGTCTTTTTCGAGTAGGCGGGGTATACATTAAATATATGCTAATTAGTAGTGATTTTCTTTGAGTAGTTGGGTGAGCTTTTTGTCCAGAGGCGCTAGGGGTAAGGTTGTTAGGGTTTTTGGCGACTTAGTCTCTGTTGCTGTGAGCGATGATGTTTTGCCACTTATGGGTACTAGGGGTACATATGTGCGTATTGAGACTAAGAAGAATAGGGAGTTACTGGGGATAGTTTCTAATGTGAATCTGTATGATGAGCTCTATCGGGCGTCGAGTGGTAGGATTAGTGTTGTTGAGAGCTACTCTGATATTGCTCTTACTAGAAACGAAATTATAGTTTCTCTTCTAGGAACAATAGTTAGGAGAGATGGAGAAATCGGAGTTGAGAGGAGAATAGACGTTGTACCGAGTCCTGGGGATACTGTCTATCTGATGGATGGTAATGATCTCAAGAAGATATTTAGTGCTGGTGACATAAGAGTCGGTGTTCTCACCACAATGAGAGATGTTGAGGTCAGACTCAACTTGAATGAACTTGCCACCAAACATGCTGCAATACTAGCAATGACTGGTTATGGGAAGTCAAATACGCTCGGAGTTATGCTTGTGAGAATGCTAAAGAATTTCCAGCACCCACGTATCCTCCTGATAGACACACACTCGGAATATGTGCAGCTTGGGGGAAAAAACTCACCTATTGCTGATAGAACCATTGTCTATGCCCCCATAGGGAAATTCAAGGAGTTTTTGCAGAATGAGGATATTCCAGCTGAAAACCTAGAGGTTCCCTACTGGTTATTAACATTGGAGGAGTGGTATAGTATATTGAATCTCGACCCTCGAGCTACTAGGCAGAGGAGAGTATTTCGAGAAGCTCTGCGGGGGGTTAAGGGAAATAATCTTAATGCGCCAATATACTTTGATTTAGACACCCTTCGAAGCTATATTGAGGAGTCTAACAACGATGATCTTATCGAAAAGTTTGAGGATGCTATAAGCCTCGAGGAGTATAGCTTCATATTTAGACCTGAAAAATCTCTGGAAATAATGGAGGACGAGTCTATAGGAGATTTGAAAGAGAAGATGAGGAGAGTTATGAGTTATGTGACAAGACCGATTATTAGGGATGGACTTAAGATAATATCTCTTGGTGGTCTATCTTCTGAAGTCCAAAACGCTGTTGTCTCTATGCTTCTAAGAACAATGTTTAGGCTCGCAGTTGAGTCAAAGCTTGGAGGCAGACCTGTCGCTAGCATAGTTGCTGTTGAGGAGGCACATGTATATGCCCCCGAGCGTTACAACACTGCTGCTAGATCTATAATAGAGAAAATCGCTAAGGAGGGAAGAAAATTCGGCTTGGGGTTGATACTAATAAGTCAAAGACCTAGGGAGCTCTCCCAGACTGTCCTGGCTCAATGTGGTACTCTAATCGCTCTTAGAACAGTAAATCCTCAGGACCAGAACCATATTATGAGGTCACTAGAGGACGTCTCAACAATGGTATCTTCTTCACTATCAGGTCTGGGGAAAGGCGAAGCCATAATCTCTGGGCCAGCGGTTCCCATACCCTGTGTCGTTCAAGTAGATTATTTTGGATGGGTATTTGAGAAGGAGTTTGGGAGAAGGATGGGGCTCGGAGGAAAGGATGTCGATTTTAGAAGTGAGTGGAGTAGAGAGATAAGCTCTGAGGTTGTAGATCAGATACTTTCGAGGGTTCTTTCAGAGGAAATCTTAGAGACACAAGCATATCGAAGTTCATCAAGACGAACAAGATCGAAGCGAAGAAGATCCCAGCGAAGTGAGCAAGAAGGATTAGCAACTCTAAGTGAGTTTCTTGGTTAGGGGTGTTTCTATTTGGATATACTTGAACTTATAAAGCAACTCCCTAAGCCCCTAATAGATGCCACAGATAAAATGGTCCGATCCGTTGGAGCAAGTTTAACGCCAAAAATTAGGTGTATCAGATCAAATAATAAGCCATATATAGGAGTGGCTACTGATGGTAGCAATGTTATATGCGAGAGGAGAGGCTCGACAATAGTCCTCTTCTCTGCGATAAGCGTAACGTTTAGGTTTGATGGGGCTAAATATGATGTGACTAGCTACAGTGAGATTGACCCATCGAACTTCCTCTTCATAGCGATCCCAAAGTTCGCCTCGGTTAGTAGAGCGAATACTCTTATGAGGAGCCTAGAATATGAGGTTACGCTCTCCGAGATACATAAGAACGATGGGCAAACCCTAGTTATGATGGACGGTTCCTATGCTTCAACATTGTTGGATTCTGGCAGAGCCCTAAATCAAGTATATAAAGATCTCTCCGACATATACTCAGCCAATAAGAATGAGCTTGCAAACATCTTAAGGAAAATCGAAGTCAGTATGAGAGAAATCATGAAAAACTTAGCTAGAGAAAAACCTTTGAATAGAGCAAAAAAATTCTTTGAAGACTATTATACCTACATAGACATGCTCTCCTCGGGAATTCTAGATCTCGTCGCACCAAAAGCCAGAATATCTCTTATCAACTTTATTGTGATGTCTCTGGAACAATCATATGCCCTCCTAGGATTACGCGATCTTATAGAAACTTGTAAGGAGAATAAGATTTTGTTGGCTTGGATAAGTAAGGATTCCGAGAGCAGAATCTTATCTAAGAATTTTGGTGCTTTTAGTCTCCTCAACGATATAACAATAATGGATATTGTGCTAGATAAGGACAAATACATAATCCTAAATGAGATCGCTGACATACCCGCTATAACTAAGAAATGGTTAATGACAAGGATCGGAGGTAAGGACGTATATTTTGTCCCCAGGGAACTAGTAGACGGAATCTATGATGTTTATGGAGAATACATAACAGCGTATCCAAAGTACCTTGACTACTCAATACAGATTACCGCACCTAAAAGCATAGTTAGCAATAGTGATATTGATACAATAATCTCAATGCTAAGGAACATTAGTCCATTAGGATACCCCGAACCACTAATACTTGTGCATAACCGAACAAAAATAGCTAAGGAGCTTGTTGAGAGCATAAGTGAGGGGTTATATCAACGAGCACGAGGCAGGATAAACCCACTTATCAGAAATATGATTGGGGATATAGGGAGACAAAGAATAGGGATTTAGAATCAAGATTTTCACTCCGATGATAGTGAATGAATCATCATTATGATAGGCTCTCTATGCCTAGTAAATAAAAGTGGATAAATAAAAACGGATATAGGAAAAATATATAGATTTTGGGATGGTCATTATGTCCTCTCCATATGCCGATCCGCTTCTGCATTTGGAGATTGCTATTGTCTCTGGTCTTTATGGAATACTAGCTTATCTCTACGGTAGTTTTGTTGGAATGGAATTTCTCTTTAATTTGTTGTTTGGTTTCATTGTCACTATGGTTTCCTGGGGAATATTTCTGGCGTCTGCTAGCTCGATTAGAATGAGAGCCTCTATGGATATTCTTCTTTTCGTCCTAATGGGGATTAACATCATCCTACTTATTGCTGTTTGGAAGTATATCGGGGCATATGGGGGAGATCTCATAATTCTCTGGATACTTATAAGTTTGGTTACCTTTCCCTTCAGCCAGGTTGCGGAGAAGCTAGGAATATCTATGATCAACCCCTCAAAATTCTATTTATATGTCGGGTTACTATTTTTCTGGTGTGGTTTAACTCTAAAAATTCTGTTTCCAGTACTGGAAATCCTAGACTATATTACCATACTGGGCGGCTTCATGCTGGAGCTATGGGGCAGTGTACGTGGACTAAGAGTTGAATAAGTATGAGCTCGGGGATTATAGGAATATACGGTGTGCCGAACTCTGGTAAGACAACGTTTATGGCTGTTACTTATGGTTTACTGAGTGGTCTCTACTTTCACAAAATTATTCCCAGCGACCCATCATCAAATCGTCTGCTGAAGAGAAAGCTAAGAGTGGATTTGACGGGCTCTGATACTAACCTAGAAACATATCTCAGAGATAAATTGGAGATAATTCTAAGCGGTGCTACCCCTAGGAGGACAGAGCCCTCACTTTTATCGGCTATGACTATGAAGATTATCTACGGCCGTAAAAAGTTCTTACTGAGGATAGCTGATACTTCAGGGGAAAACTATGTTTTAGCATCTAACCATATATCCAAATACATAGATACGATAAAGGTTAGGGAGCCAGGCCTTCTTGAGCACCTATTGTTGGGAGAACAAACAAGATCCATGTCTCTGAGTACACTACTTAGAACGATTATGGATATCTTCGATGGAATAACAGAGGAGCTTTCCAGATATCTTCTAAGCGAATTTGTTGATGAGCTAAGTAAAGCATTCTATAGAGGCTACTTATTGATTGTTGATAGGCAAGGGGATACTGAGCTTCAAGACCATGTATTCTCATCCTTACTACTCTATGTGCTACTTAAACATATAAGGTATGGTGTAAGAATAAAGACCCCAATGATAATTAGGGGGGCTAGGTTTATAGTAAATGTTCCTGTGACCATCGCATTCTCCAAGTCAGAAACTGAGCATATTAATTGGTATGATAGGAGTGATTTATGGCTGAATGCTGTGGCCTTCTTAGAATTTAAAAGGTTGTTTCCAAGAACCTATGATATCTTAACCAGATTCTTTACCTATTGGAGAGAATTAAGGCATATAGATAGTTTAGATGTTACTATGAACAAAAAAAAGATTACGCCAGTATTCTACTACTCAGCATTTGGTAGGGCTGCTGGGGAAAGACCTATACTTGAGGATGGTGTGCTTAGACCATGGAGAATCCTCCTTCCCTTAGCGTACTGCCTTGGAATTAGGTGGTGATCCTTGGAGCTCTATGAGATCCTAGTTGCTCATGTAAAGTCCCCTCAGATGGTAGGCTACCAAATAGTATACCAGTCAAAGAATCTTCGTTATGACTTCGTAAAAAGGATTGTTATGTATGCTGAGCCACATCGCCAGATTGAACCAAAAACAAAAATTATAAAAATCTTTCCGATGGACGAATACATTGTGATCTCACAAACGTCATATGCAGGTAAAGATTATTTTGGGCATGAGGGCGCATATATGCTCCATATAGTCCTAATGGATAGGAACTCCGTGCAGGAAGTTTCGCCACTAGCAATAATAGACTATCTTAAAGGGCCAGAATCGAAGCCTCCACCCGAGATAAGAGTCGAGCTCCCAATACTTACAGAGCCTCTTGTAGTTGATGAGTTTCATATGAAAGAAAAAACCATAGAAATAGAGACACTCTCAGGGAAGATAGAATTATGCAGTGTACTATCTGTCTTATTAATACTGACGGTTTTTCGGGAGACAGTAAGTATTTCTTGCCCAAGTTTGTTTGATGCCAAGGCATTACTAGACTTCCTATATAGAAAAGCATTAGAAGAAACCATAGTAATTCCGACGTGGATAATACTTGATAGGACAGCTGAGGTAGTTCTTACCTACCCTGAGGATAACAAGATGCAGAAGCCCATATTAAAGCTACAATTAGAAGGGTACAAGTTGAGGGTTTTGGAGGGCTCCGAAAGAGCTATGAAGCTATTTCTGGAAATCACCGATATGCTGAGCAAAGCTAAGGACGGTGAACTAGAAGCTATACGTTCAGCTCAGATAGTACTAGATGTCCAGTTGGCGGAGAATCTTATCTCAGCACTGAGAATAAGGGGGGGATCCATAGATAGGGATGGCGTTATACATGCACTCCAGTTTCTATCCAGAGCAAAACCTGAATTCCAAGATATTCTGAGGTCTTGTCTAGCATACATATCGGCAAACATAGATGCCTTTGGCGATGAGATAATAAGCATTCTGCATGGCATCAAAAACGATTACGACAACCTCAGAAACCGCATTGAAAACCTAATGCTGAGATTAGCGCTGAGAAACCCCGCTGTAACGCGGAGGCTTATAGAAAGAGAAATGAAGGAGAAGAATTTTAGTTTCATAGAGAAGATTCTTAGGGAAATAACAAGCAGTCCTAAAATCACTGCTAATAGCCTAGACATATTTGTGTATCTATCTCCCTTCGACTTCGCTAAGAAGTTCATATTGAGGGCTGTGGAGATGATGATACGAGAAGGAGACGGTACATTCCTAGAAAAGATTCTCCTAGAGTGCTACCCATCTACGATTACCGACATAATCATGTATCTCAATAAATCAAAGCTATGCTCCAAAGCCATAGAACTCCTAGAAAGGGATGATGCCATCCTTAATATTCTCTCCCAATCAGCTATATTTGGTTTAAGTAACTGTGTTAGCGGCGCTATAAGCAAGATTAGGAAAATGGATCCAAAAAGAAAGGAAAAAATCTTAGATGAGATCTACCAAAAATCCATTCTAGAAGATATTGCTGAGATGGAACCATACGGAGTAATAATGGTATTGGCGGAGTTAAGAGACTTTGAAAACATCGTGGAACTCACATCTAAACTGCTTGCTTCTACGAAAATACAGATACGGGAAAAGATACGCATTGTGGAGAAAGTAAATACTATACTCGAGAAGAAACTGAGGAAATTCGATGTTGAGCTTAGACATATAAATAATCAGATACTTAGAGCTTTAAGCAACTTGATCAGTAATCGGAGACAGTGTAGAGACGCGCTGATATATCTTTCCAATAATTATAGGATTCTCAAAATGCTCGAACTTGATGATAGGGCCATGGAGATATTATCAACATGTATTAGTTATAGAGGTATAGAACTTCTAAACGCTCTTAAATCCTACCTGTCCACAGAGCCTTCTCCAGATGATATCGAAAAGATCTTTGGGTTTAGGCGGTCTCCCATAACCATAACGAAGCTCATTCTAGAGATTGTTGAGAGATTTACTAAAGAGAGTATAGATGTTATTCCACATATCCACAGAAAACTTTGTTTGTGGCTTATAGATGAGCTTAAGTCCACCTTCAAAACTTTTAGGAAGAGTAAAGATCTAGGTAAGATCAAGCTTATAGAGAGATATCTGAAAAAGCATTTCATCGTCCTCGCATACCTACTAGCGGTACTCAGCGCTATATATGATAGAGACCTGGACAATGAATGTCTCATTCAGCTAATCCACGAAGTTAGAAAAATCGGGAGAGAGATAAATAAGGCCGAGGATATCGACGATATTCCTAAGAAAAACTTTATTAACAGTCTGATAGAGATACCTCATATTCTAAGAGAAAGCCTTAGAGGCCATGATATAGCCTTCATACCCCGCCCATGCATCCTTGAGGTTATTGGGGAATTCGAAATAGTTGTAAGCAAACTATATGATGACTTCATAAAAAGAGTGAAGAGTAGGTGATCGTGACATGGAATGCCGAATATTAGAAAGTATTTCAGACATAATAGGTGAGAAATCATATCTGGGATTACCAGCATATATTGATAGGGTCTTAGTTCTGGACGACTCAAGAAGGAGGGCTATTGATGATGCGCTGAGGGCTATCCTTAGTGGGAAAAATGTTCTTATCGTCGGAGATCCTGGCGTGGGGAAATCAACGATACTCTATGCTATTTGGAGGGAGCTAAGAAAAAAGGGAATTAAGACATGCTATGTCCCTATAGGAAGCAATGCCTTGCCAGATTTTGACGGCGTAATCCTGCTCGACGATCTAACTGGCAATTATCGACAGATAATTTCTCAAATCCCAACACTAAGAAGAGGAATAATTTTAGCTACAGCCCGTATCGGAGAGATCGACGTGGTTAGGAATAATCTTAGACATAGTTTAATAGGATTAGAAGACGCTTTCTTCGTAATCAAGATCAAACCCTTCAGCGAGCCCAAAGCAATTGAAAGTATTGTTATCAAGCACCTATCCGAAAATGGAATTAGGTTGGAAGACGGAGAAGAAGTACTTAACATTATAGTTGAGAAGAGTGAGGGTTACCCAATATTCATATACCTACTGGTCAACGAAGCTAAGAATAGAGGGATATCAAGAATAACAAAAGATTATGTGGAGACAATACCTAAAGGGATAACACGCTATGTTGAGACCATACTTACTAGGATTATAAGAGGCATCCCTCAGTATCACTCAGATAGAGCTGCCCAGGATCTAAGCTTGTTAATCGCAATATACCTAGCATCTAAATATGTTGTTGGACCAATACACATAGATTTTCTCCGGGAGCTCTATGTGGTGGCTTATGCTAGGCTCACTGGAACCAAAACCGAGAAAATACCAGAATCCATCCGAATAAGAAACCCTATAAGCGACTTTGCTAAGCATCTAATCAGAGTTGGAAAGTATCTATATATGTTTCCCCACCAGATATGGCGCTCAGTAATAGAGAACCCAAGTGGACAGATACTAAGCGTTGATATCCAAAGACTCCGATCCGTAATACCAGAGGAGGAGATGGAGGAGATGTTCGTAAGAGCATATAACACAGCCTATCTCAATTATGTCCGCCCATCAAATGATGATGTCAGAATAGATGAGTACGCATCACAAAAAATCCTTATTCATGAAAAAATACTACGTATTAAAGAAAAACCAAAAATTAGGACATATCCTGTAGCCGCTATAGAGGAAACAACAGGTAAATTGCTACCAGAGAAGAAAATTGCATATGAAGAAAGAGGCAGGCCTCCTTATCAAGCTATAGAACTGGATTTTGTGGCTGATTATGCTGATATCGAAAATAACATGGTAGTCTTTGCGTCTAGAACAGGCAGAATAATTCTGGGCTTCCCAAGAGGAAAAATTCTCGTAACTCCCCACAAAATAGGGGGGCTAAGGCTCTGGAAAAATATGATAATCTACTACTACTGGGATAGCGTCTATGTATTGGATCCAAAGACGTCTCAGCATTTACTACAATCTAGGTTTCCTTCACCAATAAGGAAGATTATTAGGATATGGAAGAAGCTTTTCATCCTGACAGCGAAAAATAATCTTTATGAGCTTAGCAAAAAACCACGATGCGAACTTAGGGGTATCATCGATGCATCATCAATAATATTTAGGCATAGAGAATACTTGCTAGTCCTCACAAATAGGGGGCTAATGATGCTTAATGAAAAACTTATGCAGATAGGATCTACAATACATGTACAGGGAGCTCTTCCAACAAAAACGATAGATCCACAAGTGATAGCAGTGTACACAGCTAATGGCCTCCAGGTCTATTCACCAGATGGATCTATAATCTTGAGGGAACCAACCGAGGGACTATCCAGATTCTATGTAGTCGGAAGCTATGTAATATTTGCTGAGACTGGCGAGAATACAGCTAAGTTAGTGATTATAGACATATACAACCAAAGAAAAATCGTGCTACCAGTAAGCGAAGAAAATATCCTTACTGTGGGGATCTTAGACGGGAAATTGGTGATGGTTACACCAACACATGTAATCTTCCTCAATCAGATAACTGCTCCAGGAAAATAAGATGTCTCTTAGACTTCCTATCCGAAAAACATTTCTCTTAGCCTAAGATTTGTTTCTGGAAAAAGAAAGTTGATTTTATTGTTCGGTGCTCTTAAGTAGGGATGTATATATAAATGCTAATATGTCTGCTATCTCCCTTATTCGCGTCTCTGGATTCGCACCTAGATGTCCACTCTTTGTCTCTACTCGGAGGAAAACTGGTGCTTTAACATCCTTTAATTTTGCAACGAATTTCAATGCGTGTGCTGGATGTACTCGATCGTCATGAAGACCTGTGTATACTAGGGTTGGTGGGTATTTTAGATCTGGCCTCACATTATGATATGGAGAATATCTAAGTAGGAATTCCCTATCCTTGGGGTCTTCTGGGTTGCCGTATTCGGGTATCCATGCTCGCCCAATATATAGTTTATGGAACCTAAGCATATCTATGACTGGATATCCTATTACTGCGACATCGACAACATCTGGTCTTTGGGTTATTATTGCTGATACCAGCAAACCACCATTGCTTCTCCCATGAGCAATGATCTTATATCCCTGCGACTTAAGTTTCTCTAGAACAGCTATGAAGTCATCGAAAACATTTTGTTTGTTCTCACGCATACCTGCCCTATGCCACTTCTCACCATATTCCGAGCCTCCTCTTAGGTTCGCCATAACGAAGCCTCCGCCATCAATAATAAATTTCATGAATCTCTTAAGGAATCTGGGCGTTAGAGCTATTCTGAACCCTCCATACCCAAACACCAGTAGGCGATTAGGCTTCATGTTTTTCTTCTTGATAAGAAAATAATGTATCCTCGTACCATCCTTGGATGTTACATAGTCCTCTAATACCTCAAACTCTCCCTGAACAACAAATCTGTCTAACGTTTCGAATTTATTATCATTATATATAATAAGCTCGAATGGCATCCAGAAAGTCTCTCTTAAGAGAAGAGCCTTATTCCTTGTTCTACTGAGGAACAAAATCGTAGATGGAACCTTAGGCTTCATCTCGCTGAGGAGTTTACCATTTAGATCGAATATTCTGATAGTCGAAGATGCTTCGACAAGATACTCAGCAAGAATCCCATCTCCTACGATAATAGCTCGTCTTAGAGGATATCTACTCTCTGGGATAAGTTCCTTCACTTCTCCACTTTCAGGAACCACAATTACTCGCCCCATCCCACCTTTGTCGTATGCTATGACAAAATACTTACTTTCGACAAAGTCTATGGGGCTTACGGGATAGCCCTCTACACCAAAAATCTGCTCCCACTTTGATGGATCCCTCAGAGGACCACCATATATCTTCGATTCTGACCAACCATAGGATACCACCACAATAGCTTTATCCCTATTCAGAGAGGGCATCAAACCAACAAAATAATTTGTTGGTAGTCCCTCACCAAAAACCATGATATCCTCTCCGTCTTCCCGCAGAAATATTCTCGATGCGGGTGGGTCCACACCATCAGGGGTTTTCTCTACCCGAAAGAACTTTGAGTAGTAGTATTTCTCTTCATCTAGAAAAACTATGTTCCATATCGACCCAACAAGCTCATCAATTTTCTCTTTGGTATCTGTATCGATTATATGTATTGTTATTATGTCAGACCCTGCTCTTGAAAAGCGATAGGCAAGCAACCTACCACTATCCGAAGCCTCGATACCAACAACTATGATGTCTTCGCCAAGATCCTTAGAATCAAGAAGCGTAAATTTGGTACCATCCCAGCTTAAGCACTCGATTATGAATTTATCCCCTTGTTGCTTAAGAATAAATATTCCTTTTTCGGTTATCTGCCCATCCAAAATACTGGGCATATAGTAGTACTTCCTAACACCCGATATTACTACTTCTGGCATGACACCAACAAATTCTCTAAAACGTTTATTTTCCCTCTCAATAAACTCCCTAACACGGGGGTCATCTAGATTCTCCATCCATAGATAGGGATCCCCATGCTCTGTACTATCACCCATCTAAACACACCAAACAGCATTTAGTTAATCCGTGATTCTACGAAAAATACACGAAAAAAGTATTATTAGAACTTTCCTTGCCATTACTACTCACAGCTTTTCATGACTCCTTTCTCTTCAGCATTATAGCCTCATATGCCGCTCTTCTCAGTGGATTATTTGATGGCGATGGTGTGAGTAGAGGCTGTGTCGCGTATTGCAATGTTAATATTTGGTATGCTGTCAAACCTAGTTCGATTGTTATCGCAACCGAATTTATGATCTCTACCACTGTTTCGGGCCCAGCAATCTGAGCACCGATAATCCTCATCGTTTCTTTCTCAAATAATGCTTTGAAAAGAATTTTTTCTGCATTAGGGAGCTTAGCTGGATGCCTATTAATCACCTCTACGGTTACTGGTATAACTTCTATTCCCATACGGTTTGCCACCCTCTCTATGAGACCTGCTGCCGCAAGAGCTATTCTCCCTATTTTCGTTGCGAATACTGGTAAGATTCTTGTGGGTGCCTTAATTTTCCCAGGAGAGTATATATTCATTGCCGCTATGCGTCCTTCTGTTATGGCAAGTGTTGAGAAGTATGCCTTCATTGGTTTGCCGAATAGGAAGTCTTTTTTCTGTGCTACGTCACCTATTGCTAGGATATCTGGGTCGTTTGTTCTCATATAGTCATCAACTATGATATGTCCTAATTCGTCTACTCTTAACCCAGCTTTTACCGCTAGCTCCGAATTTGGTTTTACACCTACGGCTATGAGCACAGCGTCGGCCTCCAGCTCCGTACCATCACTCAGTATTACCTTTTCGACTTTATCACTACCTACGATCTTTCTAATCGATTTTTGCAGATGAAATCTTACTCCTTTCATCTCTAATTCTCTTCTAGCCAATGCACCAAATTCCTTGTCGAATGACAGAGGGAGAGCCTCATTTAGGATCTCAACTATATGTATTTCTCTTCCATCAGCCAAATCGTCCGCAAATTCCAATCCAACAAAGCCAGCACCAACAATTACAAGTCTCTCCGCTCTTGATAGAACCTTGTAGACCTCCTTCAACGCTTTGTACTCTTTAAAGACGAACACGACGTTTTTGAGGTCTATGCCCTCTATGGGGATTCTTGTTGGCGATGTTCCCGTAGCTATAACTAATTTATTGTATCCAAATTCTCTGCCACTCCTCGTTCTTACGATTTTTCTCTTTCGATCAATCTCAATGACCTCATCAACCACGAGGTCTATTGCCATCTGGGAATATATATCATCACTGAATATATTGTTGTCAACACCCTTTAAGCGCCCAACAATATATGGCACCGCACATGGGATAGGCTGTTTTTCCGTTCTTCTAATGACAAGAAGCTTTCTTTCGGGGTATAGTTCTCTAAAAGTCCTACTAAATGCGAGGGCTGCGGGGCCCCCACCAACAACAATAACATCATAGCGCATTCACACTCACCATGGGAGCTATTCTGAGAATAAGAATGAATCTCATAATTAATGTAGCGAATAATAGGCTAGACCTCTAAGGTTATGTCTAGACATAAATTGGGGAGAAGCTGTTAACCAGTTATAGTCGCCATCTCTGTCATCCCTCAGACGTCCCAGCCATCATCAGGTCTTTCAGACGGCCAAGTAATCATCATGATTATTCCTTATTTTTTATCATTGTATTATGGGTTAAATTAGTCTTTCGATTCATCACAACTCAGCAATCTTAACCATCATCACAGCACTTAATGATAAGCGTCTGAGCATTGAGGACTTATTAGTGTTTTTTATGGAATTTTGATGAGTGGGATCGGCTCTGATACTTTTGATGATGATGGTGGCTTGGGCTGATGCTTGGTTCAGATATCTACTTGATCCTGGGTATGGTGGCGCTTAGTGGAGACATTTTCTGTATGTGGATTTTGCTTCGTGTTTTCTTCTTAGTACTTA
>Ga0190311_1000198_pt1 | contig 21608 bp, 21 predicted proteins | sample 48700789_MG_FD_165037 | JGI IMG/M metagenome (GOLD analysis project Ga0190311, IMG submission 165037) | Hydrothermal vent sediment bacterial communities from Southern Trench, Guaymas Basin, Mexico - 4870-07-8-9_MG | ecosystem: Environmental > Aquatic > Marine > Hydrothermal vents > Sediment ...
GTATTAAACGACGACTCCTCACCCATAGTATCGCCCACTAATATGGGCCTTATTCCAGAACAAAGATTAGAAAATCAGCAGTTCTTGGGGCATCATCACTACTCAGACTCCGCTGTCCTCATCACCAAAAAAGAAAAACTCACGATTTGAAGAAAGAAAAATTTGAGTGAAATTACTAATCTAAGGAAATGCGAATACCATACTTATCGGCAAGCATTTCAACTTCTTTCCTTAACGACTCATAGAATCTCTCGAAAAGTTCCTCGTTTACACCAACTATCCTTTCTTCCTCCTCATCAACAACAGCCCAACTAAACTTAAGCCTAGGAAGCATCCTAGTAGACTCCAACCCAGCAATCTCCTCCACAGGCACTCTCTCGGCAAGCCTAACCATAACCTCATAGTACCTCATAAACGCCTCAAGAATACGAGCTTGAATCTCAGGTGGCGTATAACGATCCACAACATCAAAAGCGTTTTGAACAAGATAACCATCCTTAAACATCTTAGTAAACATCAAGATAAAACGCTCCTTGTTCTGCAAGGCCTTCTCACCAATAATCTTACTGATATCCTCCAGCCTCATACCCTCCTCAAGAATCTTAAGAGCCCTAGCACGATAATCAAAGAAACGCGGAGCATTAAGCTCCTTCGCAAAATAATCCCTAAGCAAATCAACATATCTCGAAAACGAAAGCGTCCAGTTAATCGCAGGGAAATGCCTAGCAAAAGCAAGCTTCTTATCCAAAGCCCACAACGTACCAACAAATCTCATCGTCGTCGCAGTAACAGGCTCCAAGAAATCACCACCGGGGGGACTAACAGCGCCCATAATAGTCAACGAACCCTCGCGAGGACGCCTACCCAGAGTCAAAACACGCCCAGAACGCTCATAGAAACTCGCAATAAGCTGAACAATATACGCCGGGAACCCCTCCTCCACTGGAACATCCCCAAGACGACCACCAAGTTCACGAACAGCCTCCATCCAACGCGACGTAGAATCCGCCATCAAAGCAACATTATAACCTTGATCTCTAAAGTATTCGCCAATGGTAACACCCATATACACAGATGCCTCCCTAGCAGCAACGGGTAGATTAGACACATTAGCAATAAAAATCGACCTTTCAATAAGCTTATGACCAGTACGAGGATCATCCAACTCCGGAAAATGAGTAATAACATCAGCCATCTCGTTTCCTCTTTCTCCGCATCCTACGTAGATTATTATGTCTGCCCAGCTCCATTTTGCTAGGCTTTGTAGTGTTACTGTTTTTCCTGTTCCGAATCCTCCTGGTATCGCTGCTGATCCTCCCATTGCTATTGGGAAGAATGTGTCTATTACTCGCATTCCTGTTATGAGGGGTTTTGTTGGTGGGAGTTTCTTTTTGTAGGGTCTGCGTATTTTTACGGGCCATTCCTGCATCATTGTTACTTCGATTTTCTTTCCGTCTTTTGTTTGTATTGTGGCTATAGGTTCTTTAATCGTGTATTTTCCTTCTCTGATGTCAATTATCTTACCGCTGACTCGATGTGGGACGAGAATTCTATGTTGGATTACTGCGGTTTCTTGTACGGTACCTATGATATCCACGGGTTCCACTTCGTCTCCCTCTTTAAGTGTTGGTACGAATTCCCATTTTTTCTGCGTGTCTAGGGGCTCTACCTTAACACCTCTGGGCACGAATGGACCATGTTTAGACCAGACAACCGTAAGAGGAGTTTGGAGCCCGTCGTATATTTGTTTTAGTATTCCAGGCCCCAGTTTGGCGGTGAGAGGTTTACCCGTGTTTTCGACGGGGTCTTTAGGTCTTATACCACTGGTATCCTCATATACTTGGATGGAGACTCTGTTGCCGGAGATTCTTATTATTTCTCCTATGAGCTTGTTGTCGCCTATGTGGACGACATCCCCGATTTTTGGATTAGGTACGTTTTCGGCAATTACTAGTGGGCCAGATACTCTTATGACGTAGCCCGTTGTTATCTTTCTCACCAATCTAACCAGGGTTATTTCATAGTAAATCAAGCATTTATATCTAAATTCTATAAGCATTCCGACATTAGCTGTATTTTGAGTATTTCCGTCTCTCTTTAAATACGGAGAAAAATTGTGTTTTCCTTTAGTTGAAGGATGCCCTTGCATATTGCTTAGTATTCGGTGGTTAGGTGTGCCATATAAACGAAAGAATAGAGGAAGAAAAAAGGGGCGGAGCCCCGGACGCGTTAAATATGTGAGTTGCGCATACTGCGGAGCGAGGATACCCGAGGATAAGGCAGTGAAAAGGGTTTATTGGCGAGCCCCAGTTAGTGGGAGCATCGCAAAGGAGTTGGCGTCCCAAGGCACCCTGATAGCAACTCAGCGTAAGACTGTATACTATTGCATTCGATGCGCCATGTATTTGGGTATTGTTAAGATTCGCCCAAGGGATGAGCGAAAGAAGATACCCGAGGAGATGTTAGAGAAGCGTTTGAGAAGAATGATCGGCGTTTAAAATAACATTTTTCTTTTCGGGTTTTCTCCTAGTTGTGGTCATAATGCTGCCAAGTGGTTTTAGGGATCTGGAACCGAGACTGGCTAGAGTTTATGAGTATGTAGTCGATACTCTGAGGAATGTTTTTAGGAAGTATGGTTTTGAGCCTCTTTATACGCCACACCTCGAGTATTGGGACATTCTAAAGGGTAAGTATGGTGAGGAAGCAGAATCTCTTCTAATATGGCGTTTCGAAGACATTTGGAGTGGCGAGTGGTACGCTCTTCGCTACGACCACACGGTGCCGTTAGCTAGACACGTTGCTTCGAAAAAGTACACGCTACCGTTTAAGAGATATACTATAGGGAATGTTTTTAGGCACGAGAGGCCCCAAAGGGGTCGCTTCCGAGAGTTTCTGCAGGCTGATATTGATATCGTTGGTAGTCCATATCCTGAGGCGGATGCTGAAATATTAAATGTTGTTGTGGAGTCAATGGAGTCACTGGGCTTCCGAGATTACATAGTGAAGATTAGTGACCGCCGTATTCTCTCGGGTGTGTTGAGGTATGATTTTGGTGTGAAGGATGAGATACCAATATTTCGTATTATAGACAAGCTTGACAAAATAGGGCTTGAAGGTGTTAAAAAAGAATTATTGGAGCGCATGAATAGAAAAGCTGTGGAGAAGTTGATTGATATTGTAAATATTAAGAAGCCTATAGACGATGCACTAGCAGAACTAAACGATAGATTCGAAAATCCGATTTCCCAGGAGGGGATCCATCACCTAGAAGAAATTGAGCCCTTCTTATCCCCCCTCGCTAAGAGGAAAATGATTCTCTCCCTTGAGTTGGCAAGAGGACTAGATTACTATACAGGTCCCATTTGGGAAGTCATCGTGGAAAATGCTGGTGTTGGGAGTGTTGGCGGAGGAGGGAGATACGACAATCTGATTGGAATCTACTCTAAGGAGCAGATTCCAGCCACCGGGTCCAGTTTTGGTGTGGACCGCATAGTTGAGGTCGGTCTTCAAAAGGAGGTATTTAGGATCAATGTAAGTTCAACAAAGGTATTTGTTGTTGCAATAGATCGTGAAGTATTTCGGGAGGCATGGAGCTTCGCTCAAACACTGAGAAATGCGGGTATCCCCACGGAAGTGGACCTTATGAGGCGTAAACTCTCGAAGCAGAGAGAATATGCAAAGAAGAAGGACATCCCAATCCTCGTTTTTATAGGGAAGAAGGAGGTTAAAGAGAAAAAGGTAACTATTTATACCCAGGGAATACGACTTGAGATCGATCTTAAAGATGCCTTAGACAAAATTAAGGAGTTGATAGAAAAATTATAGAAGTTCCCACCAATTTCTCTTTAGAACAACATCGATAGCATCTCGTACCAGCACATAGAAGCATCGTTTCTTATCTTTTGAGTGAATAAGATCTGCCACTAAATAGCCCGAAGAGAGGTATTTCTCGAAAATTTCGCGGGTTTTGATACGCCATTCTAAAGCGAGATTAGGAGCTCTCTTTTTAATATCCGTGAAATTTGTTGGTATCTCCATAGCCAAGATTTTTTCCCGAAGTGAGGTGTCATAATCCGCTATGGTGATTAGTCCCTGCTCCAAAGTTTTTATCTTGTTAATCACGGTTAGTTCGAGATCGTCAGCCAAAGGTGGCTTAACCCCTTTCTCAACCCTATCAACAACTCTAGGGGAGGATATATACCATTCAACGTAGAACCTATCCGTCGGCAACCCTTTGTTCAGCTCATCCCTTATCTCGCCGTAGAGATTCCTTATGTACTCTCGATTTATGACCCCCAACTTAGTAAAATTGAAGTACGCATTCTTTGATTGAAGCGGGTCAAAGGTCCATCTGATCAGATCTATCCCAAGGCGCATCGCAAAGTCTCTCTGCCTTAATTTTAGGAGGTATCCTACCCCCCTATTTTGATATTTTCTCTTAACGCCTACTTGGTGTGAATGCAAAAATAGCTTACTATTATGGAGACCGAAAAATCCGTAGACATAACCTGCTGGTTCATCACCGCAATAAGCAATGTATACGCAATTATTGGCCATTTGAGCAGCTCTCAAGACATGGGCAGGAGTTACAGCTATGTCCTCGGCGTTCCAAGCATCCTTCTGTATCTCCTCCATTGCTTTAAATTCTTCAGGCTTTTTCGGAATTACTATTCGTATCCTCTGGACTCCCACCTCCTTCGCCCTTCTCAGAGCTTTTTGCTGGTTCTAGTTCGGATTCCGCTAGGACTTTCACTTCTTCAAATGGAGATATAGGTAACAGCTGAAGGAATTCTCTTAACGCTGCTATGTCGACAAGATATAAGATAAGAATATCATTCATCTCAAGTTTTTCTGGCATATATATTCTTCCTTTCCTTTTCACAGCAAGAACTTTTATGCGGTGATTAAAATCGTGTTCAATGTCTTCGGGCCTGCGTCCAACATAATCTTTTGGAACAAGTACTTCCACCGCATTCGCATACATAAATCCTATACTAAGTCTCCTTACAAGCTCCCTACTTGTCAGATCTATATCGTCGAGTACCGTTATATTCTCTATCTGATTCCCCACAAAGTCCAATAATGGTGGTTTGTTGCGAGACAGTATTATAACATCAGCCTGAGGGTTAACCTTACGTACATTCACAAGGATGCTCTGGGCAAGCTCAGAACTATCTACCAGGACCAACACTTTAAGTGCATTTTTAAACTCTATCTTTTTGTACAGGGTTTCGTCCATCAGAATCTCTGGGTTATCTAATACGAGTAAATCTACGTGATGCTTTATTTCTGCCATCCAAGGCTTTTCTTTTTCGGCTATAAGTGCTATTAGAGGACCAAAGCCAAAGTCACATATAGATTTTACGAACTGATGTGTAATTTCGTTGCTACCAAAGACATATATTACTGTCTTCTTCGATTTGACTCGAACAGCAAAGTGCTCAAGCTTGGGCCTCATAAAAGCCGAGAGTACTGCCCCAGACAGGAATCCGACAAAGTAAAAGGGGTTCATGCGGGAGGAGAAAAGAGTCTTAGCCATTCCGCTGAGAGAAAGAGAAATCATCTGCACATTGGTTATCTTTGAGAGTACGGGAACTAAATATTGATTATAGAAGAATACGGCTATGAGAACAGCAGACACTACAAATGATATGAATATCACGAAATAGAGAATCAGCTTTAGTAGATCCGCTATCTTAACAATATATTTCCCATAGTTTATTAGATGCTTGATAAAGCGCATAAGCCGGTTTTTGTATATCCTATATCTAATCTTATACTTCCTGAAGAGATCCGTCTTGAAGAATATGACTAAGAGGACTATTAGCCCAAGTAGTATCGCTAAGGGCGACCAGTATAATAGTTCCGATAGGAATGACATATGTATCACTTCAACAATCGAACTAAACATACCTAAAACAAAATTGAAATTAATATTCTTAGTTGTAGATGAACACCTATAACTCCTCGTGTAGTTTTTGTATAGTTAACAACATCTTATTTGAATTCCCAGCTTCTAATCTGATATTTCTCTACGAGCTCTAAGTCTACATCCACGCCAATACCAGGCTTCTTTGGAACATCAATTGTACTATCTGGATTGAGCTTGTGAGGTGGATTAATGATATCTTCTTCCCAGTATCTATCAGAAGCCGAGATATCTGATGGATAACCTATGTTTGGCAATGTCGCCACATGTAGGAGATGAGCTTTTCCTATACCCGTCTCTAACATGCCTCCAATCCAAGTCCCAATTCCACATTGTGTGCAGAGATCATAGATACGCAGTGATTCGATAATGCCTCCTACACGTGGAGGTTTTATATTTATAATGTCACAGCTTTTAAGTTTTATTGCCGCCCTAGCAAGATGATACGATGCTATGCTCTCATCAAGGCAGATAGGAGTTGATAGTTCAGATCTAAGCACAGAGTGGTCTACGAGGTCTTCGTAGTGAAGAGGCTGCTCTACCATAATTAGATTAAAATCATCAAGTCTGATGAGTATTTCAAGATGCTTGGAAACATCATAGGCTGCATTTGCATCAACCTGAAGATTAATATCAGGGTAAGTTTCCCGAACTTTATTAAGAACTTCAATATCATAACCTGGCGAAATTTTGAGCTTGATTCGCTTGTACCCCTGATCCAAATAGTATTGAATAGTACTAAGAAGCTGAGGAATATCCTCCTTTATACCTATGGAGACACCCACCAGAACCTTTTTCTTTGTTCCCCGATACAGCTCATATAGAGGCTTATCCAAAATTTTGGCATAAAGATCCCAGAAGGCATATTCAAGAGATGCCTTTGCAATCGGATGACCACGAATAACCTCTAGTGATTCCCTAAAAGCGTATGGAGAGTCAAACCTTCCTTTGAGTATACGCGGAATCAGAAAATTTCTAAGAACTAGAAGAACTGTTTCATGCGTTTCGTAGGAGTATCCCGGGAAGTTATCAGCGACAGATTCACCATAACCAATAATATCCTCCGAATGAAACTCAACAATTACGATATCCCTCCATAGCGAGACCCCAAAGCTTGTTTTAAATGGTTTGCGAAGTCGCATCCTAATGTGTCTAACAACTACTTTTTCGATAGTAACTGAGGTTCCCAACAAAATTTTCTCCCCCCTAGCAAACACCTTTATACCCATAAATTTAATTTAGGATTTTTGGTTCGTAAAGTTGGTGAGAGAGCATGAAGAAAAAGCCTCTAACCGAGCTGGAAGCCAAAGAATTCTTAGAGAAATATGGTATTCCTTTTCCAAGAAGAGCCGTAGCAAAAACAGAAGATGAAGCTGTTCAGAAGGCCCACGAGATAGGATACCCCGTCGTGTTCAAAATTTTGAGCCCAGATATTATCCATAAAACTGATGTCGGAGGCGTAAAGATTGGTATAAAAAACGATGACGAAGCCAGAGACGCATTCAGAGAAATCATGGAGAATGTAAAGCAAAAGATGCCAAATGCGAGAATCGAAGGAATCCTAGTAGAAGAAATGGTTCAGGGAGGCCACGAAGTTATCATAGGGGGCTTGCAAGATCCCACTTTTGGACCAGTAATAATGTTTGGGGGCTTGGGAGGGATCTATGTGGAGTTGTTCAAGGATGTCACATTTAGATTGGCACCAATTGATTATGACGAGGCTGAAGAAATGATAAAAGAGACGAAGGGCTACAAGGTATTGATGGGCTTCAGGGGAAAAGAGCAAGCAAACATAGAAATTCTCAAAGATTTGATAGTCAAGACCAGCAAAATCATTGCTGAGAACCAAAATATTCTTGAGCTTGACCTAAACCCCGTAAGGATCTTCAAAGATAAAGCAGTAGTCCTAGATGCTAAAATACTTGTGAAGGCTGAGCCATAGTGATCATGAAGAGACTCCCCATCTTCATTTTAGCCATATTTCTCCCTTGGGTAGCACTAGTTTTTATAGTTCCAGCAATAGCCCTAAGAATATTCCGTATTACAGATAACCAAGTACTTGGCTACGCGGGAGGACTCATAGGATTCGTGATCTTCCTAATAGCATGGTACAAACTGAGTGAGTATTATCTAAGAAGAAACCTGGAGAAAACCTAGTTGTTTTCATATTCATTTTTCGCCACACATCCCGCTAAAGCAGGAATACCCTAAACACCATGGACGCACTAGAATTATGGCTTCTACTACTGATCCCCAGAGTATTCTAATCAACGTAAATGCGAGGCAACCAATATCTAGCCACAACAAAGATACCATAAAAAACGAGATCCGCCCAGCACACATTCAAAGCAAATGTACCACGGCCATGAGATATAGTTGTGAATACGATATAGGAGATCCCAGCATCCATACCAACACAAATGTCATTACGAACGGTCAAAGAGTATTCGTTGAGCAATTCACTGATTTTTCCCTCCAGTCTCCCCAAGCCCAAATATTCCGTTTTTTCTTCGACATCTACTTCACCTATCGATGCAACTACCATTTCACTTCCCTAGGTATGTTTCCTCTATCACTAAAAAAGGACACCAACCAAAAAATGAAACTAAGAAGGGGGAAAGAGATACCAGAAGGCTATCACAGCAAAAATTAGCAGAAACGTTAAAATGAAAACGAATTTAGGACCGACTTTAACACCAGGCGTTTCTTCATCGTAGAATATCAATAGGCCGGCCGAGCCCATCGGAGTGGTTAATGTGTCTCTTTTCTTCTTTTTCTTCTTAGAGCTACTCTTCTCCGGCATACGCTAAACCTCTAAAGCGACTAGATAGATACGACCTAATTTTTGATAATAAAAAAAGATAGAGTGAAGAATAAAAGTGCTGATACGTTGGCCTGTCTATGCATATATCTTCTCCTTAACGCTTCCATAGTATATGTTCTCAACAATTTTGTTGAGTTCTCTGCGGCCGCCTAGTGCCTCAAAAACCTCCTTTATTCTGTTCCTAAGCGTGACTTCTGTGCAGTGTACAACCCGGGCAAAGTCCTTTTGCGATCTTGTTTCACCGGTATATTCGGTGGCTATGTATGTGCATGCCGCCGCTATAGATAAGGGGTCGCGACCGCTAAGCACTGTTCTTTGCTCAATAGTTTTTGCGACTTCTTCCGCAATCCTTACGCAATAATAGCTTAAATTCAAGCTCTCTGCTATGTATTGAACAAAATCGCTTGGACGCGCGGGTGGGAGCTTTATTTTAAGAACTGTTGTAAATACTCGTAAAGCCTTGGAGAAATCCCTTTTACTAACATTGGTTAGCTTGAGAATACTGTCAAGGGGAATCGGTCTGGATAGAAGTCGAGACGAAACATACATGGAGACAAGGACATATGCTTCTAGATCTTTCTGCTTAAGGTTCCTCTTCTGATTGAAATCGAGTAGCAGAGATATCGCTTTTTTTTCAACTTCGGGGTGAAGCTTCAACCTGTTCACAAAACTCTGGACAACCGACCTTATCTCGAGTATTCTTCGAGATCTATAATCCTCAGTCACATTTGAGCCTGAATATGGTTGAGAATTCGCCAGAGATGGGTGATCTTGCATAGATTTTACCAAGCGGCTCTGATTGTATAGTTCTTCGGGGTCAAAAAATCTTTGCTCGGATTCTGTTGAAAGGAGGTCCTCCTCAAAGACACGACCACACCCAACGCAGACTAAAGCTTCGGAACCATTAACATAAGCCCTAATCAGCAAGCAACCACAATAAGGACAAGTAGTACCGTCATTATCATCCATACTCATTACCTTTCAAGTGGGAGAAGACATTAGCCTTCAAGTTTTTAAGAAGAAAAGTGATGTCCTTTTTTAAAGATTATATTTACACATCACAATTTGAAAGCTAGTTTGAATGATTCTTATCTCTCGACGCATCTTATCGATATTCGGCAATGGGTATTTAGCCCTATGAATATATTCCTATTAAGAGTTGACTAGATATATGCTATTTTACGATTATATTCCATTTTGGGGAATATGATTAGCGGGGTGTTTTTATATCATTATAACGGAAGATAGATATTCTTGTATCGGAAGTAAGGATCAAACGAAGAATCGAGGGAATCGAATATGCCTCTCAAACCTGAGGAAGCAGAGGAACTATTGAAGACTCTACCACCCAAATGGTTGGAATTTACATATAGGGGGTACACACTGAAGGAACTGTTGACGATGCCCATCGAGGAACTAGCAAAAATAGCTCCAGCGAGAATCCGTAGGAAACTATTACGATTTGTGAATGGTGTTGGTGGTTTAACTTTAATGGAGAGAAAACTACTTGAGAAAATACGAAAGTATCGAGAGAGAAAAATAAAAAAGCCTATTAAAACGCACTGTAGAGATTTCCCTATATTACCCGAGATGGTAGGTATGCGCTTCCTTGTTCATAACGGAAAAGACTTTATAGAGGTCCGTGTTACACCCTGGCATCTATTCTATCGGTTAGGCGATTTCTCGCACACAACCAAGTTTACCCAGCATGGCGGAGTTAAGAAAGCAACAATAAGGAAGAAGTAGGTGAAATAATATGCCCAGAAATAGAGAGGGTTATACAGTTCTCATTGATGAGTTGCCTCGGGAAAGAATAGCAATAGCTAGGGGAAAAGATCTTCCAATAAAATGGAAGCACGCTGTGAATATATGTGATGCTATAACCTCTAAAAGAATGTTTATCGACGAAGCCATCGAGTACCTGGAAAAAGTAATTAAACATGAGGAATATGTACCCTTCTTTAAGCACAGACGCCACTACGCACATAGAAAGGGTTCCGATAAGTGGAAATGGCCACAAGGAGGATACCCCGAAAAGGCGGCCAAACACATCTTGAAATTGTTAAAAACCGCTAAGGCTAACGCAGAACAGGCGGGTTTAGATACCTCAAGAACCATAGTTTTCGTTATGTCTGCCCACAAGGGGCGTATAATTAGGAGAAGACCTGATAGGATAGGGCCAGGTCTGTTCAGAGGCTGGCGTATACGTAGGAGCTGCAATGTTGAAGTAATACTTTACCAACTGACCGACGAGGAATACGAGAAACTAATGGAGGCCCGCAAGAAGAAGGAGACAGTCAGTTAAGGTTTTTTATGCAACCTGTTTCCTCAACAATTTTAGCTATTATCTCTAGTTGCTGGTTGCTAAGATCTCTCACTCGAATTCTCGGCTGAATATCATACGATTGCATAGCTAGGACAATCTTTCTAACGCACTCGGAAGGAAGATGCAAGCTGAGGGCCTTCCTTAACATCTTGTTGGGCGTGCTGAATAGCAAAGTCACAACCCTACTGTAGGTTTCGAAGGAAACTATATGTTGGGTTCTTTTAGGCCGCATCCGAATAAGTGCAGCGTCAACTTCTGGTGTCGGAAAAAAGTTTTTGCGGGAGATTCTCATAAGGAGTTCCACATCAGAGAAGTATTGGATGGTTGCACTTATTCTACTCCTCTTCTCGCCGGGTTTTGCAATGAGTTTTTTGGCGTAATCTAGCTGAACTATAAGCACAGCAACCTTAAAGTTAGGTACTATGAAATATGTCTGAGCAAGCTTAAATATTAATGGCGATATTATATGGAATGGAGGATTAGACACTATTTTGGTAACATCTTTTGGGAGTTCTACCTTCAGCACATCACCAACTATAAGCTCTACTTTCCCCTCGTCTATATACCGCCCCAGCCGATGCCTAAAAACGTTCGCTATTTTAGTATCAAGCTCAATCGCATATACTTTCTTAGCGATGGATGCAAGCATCTCTGTTAAGAAGCCAAAGCCTGCGCCTATGTCCAGAACTATATCTTCCTCATTAATAGCCGCTGCTCTAATCTCTCTCTCGAATATATGCTTAGCATGAAGAAAATTCTGAGATAGATTTGGATCCAGTCTTATGCCATACATTTTGCAGAGTCTAATAATCTCACTAAGCATTAGCATGCACGCCATAAATGAGCTACTTAATGCGCTTATAGGAGGATCTCACAGCAAGAATTAATTTATCTAGAAACTGCTGAATATTCTCATCCACATAGATTCTAACTATATTTGGTCTTGCCACAACTGTATATCCAAGGTTAACAAAGAAGTTTGATAGTAGCATCAAATCGTATCGCTGAGACTGAACAAAGCATATTTTAGCATTCGAGTTTTCAGATCCAATACTTACGAATACTGGTGAGATATTAGAGGCCCTATAGAGAGTTAGTCTCGCAGCAAGTTTCTCTATTTTGTTCCTAACTGAGAAACGAACCATGGCAACGCCCCGTAGGAGCACCTGACACCTACTCTCCAACTTTTGGCTGAGATCAACAATATGTTTTGCATACATGGTCGAGGCATTTCTGTGAGCCCAATCAACTATGGCACTCCATGAGTTTTTCCTAATAAGAATAGCTAGCTTCTTCCACACCTCCTTATTTGGGGCCATTAACCAAGAAACCAAGAACTTCTCAGCTAATGTGTCTTCTTGGACATCCCTCACTGCTATTCGGTATATAGCATCTAAGATATCCTCAGGTACATCGAAATCAAATACATCCACAACAAAATCTGTGAGCGACCCATAGTTGTCATTACACAACATAAAGTTTGTTGTCATAGTCTCCCTAAAGAACTTCTCACAATTGATAATATCTATTATGAAACTCTGAATTATGTGTGCTCCATTAGAGATCGGCATACCTATAATTATACTGTTTTCTGCCCCACGGAGGAGAAGTTTGAAACGTATCGGAACATTAAATAACCTACTAATAAGCCCAGAAGCAAAAATCCCATCAAGATGTGGTTGAGCATAGATCCGCCTATATTTTTTCTGAAATCCAGGATCGAAACTCAATGGCTAACACCATAGGAATCATACATCTACTCTGGAGCGATAAACGTCCAGTCAGCTTCTTCGATCTTGAATTTTACTCTATCAATGACCCATCTTTCTATAGTTTCGCGCTTTTCTATATATATGAATTTATCATCAAAAGTGGTGTACACCCTAAAAAGAATTAACCCTTCGGGTGGAGCTGGAGGTATACCACTCTTATACGATTCTCCATGCAGGATTTTTATGTATGTTCTAAATCTTATCTTCCGCATACCCACACTAAGAAGTAAACTAACTATTCTTCTTACCTGTTCCCAATAAAACTTCTTTCCAATGACCTTGAAGTATATCCATCTATCGGAAACATCGAAATCAACAAAGATACGCATCCAAGGATTGTCAATTGTTTCACTAGGCCGCTTCACAAGATGATAGTAATTATGTGTTCTTCCGCTCATATAATATACAGCTTTCTCTAGACGCTCGAGATCCACATCGGGAAACAGAGGGGATATATACAGATACTCCTTCCCCTCAACAGCTCCAAACGTAAAGTTAGGGTCCATAAATAGCGCGTAAAGCTTTATGTCCTCTGGAAGCTCACTCATAGCGGAAAAAACGATTTTCTGATCATCAGTTTGCAGGAGAATTATCTGATCTACTGCAGAAACACCCGCATCCGTTCGGGAGACATACCTAATAGCCTTTAAATATCCTACTTTCCTCAGAGCGTCCTTAAGAGCACCTTGTATTGTAGGGACATCTGGCTGTATTTGAAATCCTTTGTAATTAAAACCCAAGTATGCACAGCGTACAACCAACATTTTTGCTCCATACTAACTAGCCAACCAACTCATAAATTGTCGGCGCATCATCAACATAAAATGTTTGAAGATCTCTTACAATCATGACTAGCCTGCCTGTTGCTGGGTGAATTGAGCCAGGCATCCGCAATAGCCTGTTTATATCGATCGTTACTTGTCTGTCGATTCTAGGTAGCCTCTTCCTTATTTCTTCCCAGATTTTAGCAACCTTCTTCTTAGCAGCTATATCAACAGAATACATGCTTTCTAAGGATTTGATATCGCTGAAAATCTTCAGTGCTCTCTCCTGCCAATAATAGGGGCGCAGAATCCTTTCACCTTGAGGAGCAATCCACTCGACTATGGCATCCCTTGCTTCCTCATCGAGCATCAAAACTTCTGGATCCGTAATCCAAGCATGAAGCCCTCTTCTCCCACTGAAGACCCAAGTTATCTTCCGAAAACCAAAATCCTCCCTGAGCGTCTCATCGATAAAAAGAGCTGCATCTCTAATGAGAGGCCAACACTTAGGACATACATGATCCTTACCTTTTCCACAGGTCCTAACATCATCATAATCTGTTAGGTCAAGATCAAAAATTAATTCATGCCCTAACCACTTTAGCTTAGTTATGGATTGCCCTTTCGGAGGAGGATCATAAATGCCCCCCACCATAATCCCTTGGGGAAGCTCTACTCTGACGTAATGTAAGAGATGCTCAGGGACATCAAAGGATTTATTCCTAGTAAATATCTCCTTTCCATTCCGAACAAGCAGAAAACCAAATTCACGGTGGGAAAAAGTACTCGGATCGATTATCCTAAACAACTGCGCCAAAGAAAAAACATTCCTATAGAACTTCTCTAAAAGCTCGTTAGATATCAATGTCGACCACTTAAACCGCAAGAACATGCTTCCTAGTTCTTGGTCGGGCCTTCACAAGAATAGTCTTATTACAGTTTGGACAAGCAATCCTATTTACCAAAGATAGCGCAGTCGCTTCTTCCCCAGATAGACCCCAAACATGCCCACAGAAAGGACATATAACCTTGCTCTTCGCCTTAGGGGGGATACCCGGACCTGTCCGCTCTTCCATCAAATACCACCATAACTAACCTCACAGAATTTTTATGAGAGTTTAAAGATAATTAATAAAACAAAAAACTGAGATTCACCTTAGTCATTTAGCTTCGGAGTTCTCCTTCTTCTCTGCTTGTAGATTAAGAATTACTGTCTTACCTTCTCCGCTTCTATAAGCGACGAATACTACGCCCATCTTTCTAAGCTTCTCCAAAAGAGTTTCTGAGGGAGGCGCATCCATCACAATAGCATAAATATTTCCTAACTCCCCACTAGACATACTTTCTATCAATGTGTCCAAGAGCATTAGAACACCAGAGAATACCTCCTCTAACTTCTCATTTAGCACCACGAACCTCTTACTACCAATAATTTTATCAAGCTTAGCCTCCAAAATTTCCTCCACATTCTCAGCTTTTTCTGGCCTATAGATCTTACCAAAATACTCCTCTAACAAGTACTCCAACTTCTCCAAGTCGAGCACCAACTTGTCTGTGGGCAATCTATTATCAAGCGCCTTCTTAATCTCCTTAAACGTTAATTCCTCCACCTCCTTCCCCCGCGGAGCTACAGCTACATAATCAATATCCGCCACTTGAAGCAACGACTTAAGCAACAATAATCCCGCACGATCTCCATCTACAAACACGGTCGTCGTCTTCTTCTTAGACAGCTCTATGATAGACTTAGGAACCTCCCCCGATCCTCCGATAGCTATGGCATTATCAAAACCGTGCCTCAAAAGATTAATAACGTCAGCCCTCCCCTCAACAATTATTATCTCATCAGACTTGAGCACACCAATACCGGCAGGCAACCTCTCTGGCCCATACGTAATAACCCTCGATTTCTTCATCTGCTCCTCAACAAGCCTAGATATTTTCTCCGGCGAAATCCGAGACTTCTCATACGCATACCAACTAGTCAGAATACTACTCGCACGCTCCACAATCAATTTTCTCCGCTCCTCTAAGATATTCTCAATAGCATCCAACTTGGTCTCAGCCTGAGCAGGCCCGATCTTATCGACGGTCTCAACAGCAGCCGCTAATATCGCAGCCTCAACCTTATTAAGGGAACAAGGAATACTTATCTCAGCAAACGTCTTGCCCTCTCTATGAGTAACAGAAACCTCAATCCGACCTATACGACCTGTATTAAGCAGATTCTGCGGATCAAGCTCAGGGGGCAGAATTCCCTCAAGTTGACCAAAAAGAGCTCCTACGATATCGTTACGTTCCACGAAACCATTCACAACCATCTTGAATTTTAATACATATTTCGTAAATGCCGCTCTACCTGGTCCTCTCACCCTTCTCACCTATAATATTAAGGATCGCATTTACTAGGAGAGGTGATACTGAAAGCTCATCATGGATAAAGGGATTCGAAACTGTATCTGAGGCGATAATTTCATCGACACCACTTCGGAGTAGCCGGTCAACCGCGTTCCCTAAAAAAAGGCCATGGATCCCCCCAACAACTATTTTGCCGTTGAATCCTTCAGTACGGAGCCATCGCGCTATGTTGGCCAGCGTGCCTCCAGTCGCTATGATATCGTCAATTATAATGAAGCAATCAGCATAATTAATAGCATTCTTTATAGATTCTTCGTCTGTTGGACTGTGACACACTATTTTTCCCGTGGTGAGGTCCCGACGTTTTTCAAATACATAGTAATCTGCTCCAAGGGTTTGCGCCACTTTTCTTATGAATTCTTCTCGCCCCTTATCCGGCGCTATTAGGGCGATTTTCCTTGCATTGTACCTTCTTGCTATGTATTCAGCCCATAGGTCTTCCGTTGTAATGTTAATGATTTTGCCTTTAAATCTTTTAAAGGCGGATTCGTTGTGAACGTCAACAGTTATAATATAGCTTACGCCAAGGAGAGATATCACTTTGACCAATGTGATAACAGATATTGCCTCGCCCGGTAGAAACCTCTTATCTTGCCTTGAGTAAGGCAGATAAGGCCAAACAACAATTATTTTTCGGGCACCAAAATCGCGTAAGGTGTCGATGATTAGGAGTCCACGAAGAATATTACTGTTTTGCTCTGGGAAGCCTCTAAGAATGACCACATAATGATCCTCCTCATTTATTTCGTCCAGAATTCTTATGTATTCTTCCCCGTCAGGAAACCTTTTATGCTCTATATTCAGCACCTTGAAACCTTTCTGCAGGAACGGTCTTATTCTTATTGAGTTATATAGGGGGTCTTTTGCGAGCCAGATCATTCCCATCACACTTGTAATACTAATCTTAATTAGTGCTGGTTCATTCAGTAGATAATGATATTGTCTTGATAAATTTGAGGGCAACCAAAGATGGACAAAGAGGCTTTGGATCTAAGAATACCTTCGAACCTTCAGTACCCACCACAATATAAAGACTACTTTGAGGAGCTTATAAGCAAGACACGAGAGGCATACATAGTAGCCCTGCAGGCTAGAAGAAAAGGGTATGATCCTCAAACCCAGCCCGAGATTTCAATAGCTTTTGACTTAGCGTCCAGAGTCGAGGCGATGGTCGGTCCGAAAGGGATAGCTAAGCGTATAAGGAAACTTCAAGAGGAAGGCAAGGAGCTTGAGGAAATAGCTGTGATTATCGCTAGAGAGATAGCATCTGGGGTATGGACACCAGATGAAAAGAACCTTGAGAATATAGCTGAGCAAGCTATAAGAACTTCTCTGGCGATTATAACTAATGGCATTGTCGCTGCTCCGCTGGAAGGAATTGTTAAGGTTAAAATCAGACCTGAAAAACATCTCGCTGTGTATTATGCTGGCCCCATCAGGTCAGCAGGCGGAACAGAGACTGCTATGAGTGTATTGTTAGCGGATATTGTTAGGAAGACTCTGGGCCTTAGGAAGTACAAACCTACGAAAGAGGAAATTGAGCGAATGGTCGAAGAAGTCTTTCTCTACAAACGTTATAGCAATCTTCAGTACCCTCCCAACAGGGATAAAATAGTATTTACTATGCAACATGTTCCGATCGAGATTAATGGCGAAGGAACAGACAAGGAGGTGCAAATCTACAGAAAGGTTAGATACGTTGATACACCGAAGATACGCGGAGGAGCCGTACTTGTTATTAATGATGGACTAATAGCGAAGGCCAAGAAACTCCTCAAAATAGTTAGGAGGCTTAACATAGAGGGGTGGGAATGGTTAGAGGAGCTTGCAACACTAGGGCACGCCGAAGAAAAAACAGACAAAAAAAATGAGGAGAAATCTACAACTAATATCAAGAAGATCGAACCTAATTACTCATATATGAGTGAGGTAGTCGTTGGACGCCCTGTATTAGCTGCTCCAATGAAATACGGTGGTTTTCGGCTCAGATATGGCCGATCAAGAAATACAGGTCTGGCAGCAGTAGGAATTCATCCCGCTACAATGTACCTTCTTGACGAATTTCTCGCTGTGGGAACACAAATAAAGCCAGAGAGACCAGGAAAAGGAGCAATTGTTCTTCCCGTGGATAGTATAGCCCCGCCAATAGTCTTGCTTGAAGATGGATCAGTAGTAGAAGTTAAGTCTGTAGAGACGGCCCTAAAGATTCGTGATAGAATCAAAAAAATTTTATTTCTAGGAGACATGCTTATCGGTATTGGGGAATTCCTAGAGAATAATCATATTATCCTTCCCTCACCAATCGTCGAGGAGTGGTGGGAACAGGAATTAAGAGAAAAACTTCGGCAAGTAGGAGAGAAACATAGAGCTGATGAATATTTGCGAAGAGCTACTGAGAACCCTGAGTTCATGGTCGACTTAGTTGAGCAACTTAATATTCCTTGGCACCCACGGTATACATATTTTTGGAAAAACATTTCCTGTGATGAGCTACTATACCTCCTCGAGAAAATCAATGCTTCAGAGACAAACAAACTTCCATACGATGATCGGCTGAAAAATATTCTAGAGAAGCTATTGGTAACTCATAGAGTTTCTGATAACAGAGTAATATTAACTGTCGAGGATTATACTGCCCTCAAACTTATAGCCGATAGAGTCCTAGAAAAACTTCAAACCACAAATAGGAAAGACCTCGATGCCTTGGGAATACTAAGAGAACTAGGACTCAACATATACGATAAGTACACTTTCTTCATCGGTGCACGTATGGGCCGCCCCGAAAAAGCAAAACATCGAGAGATGAAGCCCTCCGTCCATGTTCTTTTCCCAATAGGAGAAGCTGGAAAATCAACTAGGTCCGTTGTCAGAGTACTCGATAAAACGAAGATATTCGAGGTCGAAGCAGCCAGCATGTTCTGCGAGAAGTGCAAAAAACTTGTGTTCTATCCCTTCTGTCCTTACTGCGGCTCTCGGACAATCCAAGTCTATGTCTGTGCTAATTGTGGATATATCTCGAGAGACCCCCTCCAGAAGTGCCCTAGATGCGGAGGACGCAGAATACAACCATTCGCAAAGTTTAGGATCGATTTCAAACAGATATTAAACGAAATCGAAAAAAAACATGGTATAAGGATGCCTAAGGATCTTAGATGCGTAATAGGTTTGATCTCAAAAAGAAAAATGCCAGAATACCTAGCGAAGGGTCTGCTTAGAGCTAAATATAACCTATCCGTTTTCCGGGATGGAACAATACGTTTTGACGCTACAGACGCCCCACTTACCCACTTTAGACCACGAGAAATCGGCGTTTCCATCGAAAAACTTCGAGAACTAGGATACACACATGATATTTATGGCAACCCGCTAGAGCGAGACGACCAGATCGTCGAATTGAAGGTACAAGATATTGTGATCAATGAGGATGCTGCCGAATATCTGATTAGGGTCGCTCAGTTTATTGATGAGCTCCTTACTAAGGTTTATGGCCTTAAACCCTATTATAATATAAGTAAAAAAGAGGATCTCGTAGGACACCTAGTAATAGGATTGGCCCCCCATACATCTGCTGGGATTATTGGTCGCATAATAGGGTTTACTAAGGCAAGATGCCTATTCGCACACCCTTACTGGCATGCCGCTAAAAGGAGAAATTGTGACGGAGACGAAGACTCAATAATTCTTTTGTTAGATGGGCTAATCAACTTCTCCAAGGATTATCTACCAAAAAGTCGGGGAGGGCAAATGGATACACCACTCATCGTCACCACAATACTTAACCCCCTAGAAGTAGATTCGGAGGTCTACAACTTGGATACAATGCGGAAAATACCTTTGGAATTCTACAGAAAGTCCCTTGAATATCCCGACCCCGGTGATATCGAGTCCCTCATAGATAATATTGAGAAGAGACTGGGTACTCCTAGGCAGTATGCAGGCCTCCACTTTTCGCTTGATACAGCCGAGATAGACCAAGGGCCAAAAGTTACAGCATATGTTAAAGCACAAAACATGATAGACAAACTCAAAAAGCAAATCAAGCTCATGAAGAGGATAGTAGCCATTGACTACAGCGATGCTATAGGCAAAATCTTAGAAAGCCATATCCTCCGCGATATCTTCGGAAACCTAAGATCCTTTGGCACACAGTCATTTAAATGCACCAAGTGTAGAAGAACTATACGAAGAATACCAATAAACGGTAGATGCCCAAACTGTGGAAATCCTCTCCAACCAACGGTATATATAAACATGGTCCTCAAATTCTTTGGGATTGCCCGCGAAATAACATCGGATCTCGACGAGGAGGATTTCAGATCACAGCAATTCTATAGATTCTTAGCAACAGATTACCGGGTCCTACGGCAAACATCGATAACGGATCTAGCAGAAAAACTGGCGAATAATAGCAGAGAGAAAAAAGAAAGACGCGATAGTGTAATTAGGAAGGTCCGCGTAAACCTAGCAGATTTCTTCTGACTCCCTAAAAACAAATAAAAAGGATGGAATAGTCATTCCTTGAAGCCAGCAAGCTTGAGTAGATAGTTCCATTCGCGGTCAACTTTCTGCTGTATCTCATTAATCAAATCATCCCTACGCACAGGACTAAACAGATGGCGGAACCTTCCCTGAAGCTTCAAATACTCCTCTACTGGGACTTTCTTATCCGGATTCTTAGCAATATAGAGAGACCTATCAGTTATCCTGTATTCTCTAGTTTCCGGATCGAACTCCCAAAGCGGATGTAGGCATGTTTCGGTAGCTAACCTGGATATAGTCATTGTAAGTCTTGATTCATAGCGCCAACCTCGTGGGCATGCTGATATCGCGTGAATAAAGGCGGGGCCATCATACTCAGCGGCGGTTCTGACTTTCTTAACGAAGTCAGCCCAGAAATACGGGTTAACCGTAGCGACATAAACATTATGATGAGCTGCCACTATAAATGAAATCGGCTTCTTCCACTCAGGTTTTCCAGGGATTACTCGACCAGCAGGTGTAGTCGTTGTCGCAGCGTACTGAGGCGTTGAGGAACACCTCTGAATACCCGTGTTCATGTACGCTTCGTTGTCATATAGCACATAGATAAGCTTATGTCCCCTCTCCAAAGCACCACTCAATGATTGAAGACCAATATCATATGTTCCTCCATCACCACCAAAGACAACTATGGTTGGCAACTCATCTTTCCAAACACCCTTCCTCTTAAGAGCCCTAAATGCTGCCTCAACACCCGATGCTGTAGCTGCTGCATTCTCAAAAGCATTATGGATCCAGGGTCTGCCCCAAGATGTATAGGGGTATATTGTTGATGCTACCTCCAAGCAACCCGTAGCATTGATCACAACCACATTATCTGGGTCGGGCAGAGCTTTTAGTGTCAACTTAACGATCACAGGTGCGGGGCAACCAGCACACATTCTATGGCCAGATAGGAAATAGTCGGGCTTCTTAGCAAGCTCGATCAGAGTTGGATTCCATTTGGTCCCTACCATGTTTCCCACCCCCTACTCCCTAACACCAACATACTTCTTGATGAAGGGTTTCTCTTTGCCCTCCTTAATTCTTATAAGCT
>Ga0190311_1000201_pt1 | contig 21356 bp, 44 predicted proteins | sample 48700789_MG_FD_165037 | JGI IMG/M metagenome (GOLD analysis project Ga0190311, IMG submission 165037) | Hydrothermal vent sediment bacterial communities from Southern Trench, Guaymas Basin, Mexico - 4870-07-8-9_MG | ecosystem: Environmental > Aquatic > Marine > Hydrothermal vents > Sediment ...
GTATATAATTTATTAAAAAATATACAATTAAGTATTATAAAGAATTGTATAAATAATTTATTAAATAATTTTAACTACCGAAAATAAATTCATATATTCTTTTTATTTCTTCTTCAGTAAGTCCGTATTTTTCTATAATTTTTTCTGCTTCTCTTTTAACTCTTTCAGGTGCTTTAGGTTTCTGAGCTATAGCTACTGTAATAAGTTCATGAGCAGTTAATTGCTTCATACCTGTAGCTTCTTCTAGTTCTGGATATTCTATACGGTATTCTTTCTTTACTTTCTCTGGTGTTAAAGTAGCTAATTTCCTTCTAAGTTCTCCTTCTACTTCTCCTAGTACTATCTCGACAGTATCTTTGATACGTTCCAAGTCTTCTTTAGTTTCTTTTAACTCTTCAACTTCCATAAATTCTAGACTCTCAGCTACGTATTTTAGATCATCAATTATATATCTTAGCGATGTCATGATATCACCTCACGTATGTTATAGCTATCAGAATACTTAAAAGTATCGACAGTATCGAAAAACCTACTGTAATGAACTTAAAGAGTCTATTCTGACTAACTTTGATATGTTTGATGTCTTTCCTTGTGTCATATACGCAAAGAGCTAATAGTCGTATTTCTTTATTGTTGCAGTTTTTGATTAATTCCTCCAACTCTTTATCCAGATCTGTAAGGTTCATGCTATCACCATTTATGATTTACCTATTTCTAGAATGTAATACACATCTATTGTTCTATTTGCAGATACAGTTATTGGAGTGTCTAGAACTATTCTATCAACCATAGTGGGATGGGGATCTCCAATATCGTCAAATATATGCCATGCTAATCCTGCTTCAAATATTGTAGTATCTCTGTCAAATCTATACGGTTTGTACGCTTTGCATGTAATTTTAAATTTAGTGTTGTCATATATTACTTCACATTTTTCTACTCTATCCCATTTTGTTATAGGTTTGGCTAAATTGTAATCGTCAAAACTTACTGGTTTATCTCCTTCACCTAATGCCATTAGTGGTTGTACTTTGCAATCAACGTATAAACCACTATCCATTGCATGTACTTTACCATATATATCTGTAAATTTTGATGCTTCACCACTTAAAGCAAATTTGAATATTTGTTCGTATATTGTTAGAAAGTTTCTTATAATTGTGTTTCCTTTCGATTCTACTATCTTCTTTTCCTTTGTTTCATCTCTTACAATTATAACTATCTTGGATGTTATATTATGCATATTCTTTCACCTCCATTCTACTACTTACACTAGCTTTGCTTACTAACACTCCAGTTATATATAACTTTGACTTTATAGCTGTTTTTGATTCAAATATTAAAGGTATCTCTATTGTCGATCTAATCAACGTACTTGATTTAATACTTTGTTGTATTGGTTCTAAAATTTCTACACTTGATAGTACTTCCGTGTTAGATCTAGTAATTAATTGTGGTTGTCTTTGCTTATAAATACTCAATGCTATAGCTATTAACGCCATTCCTTTTGCTGTGGATATGAGATTTCTTACAAATCGTTCTGAGATCATAAGCTATACCTCCAACAATTTAGGTATTTTCTCTATTGTCTCATTATGTATTTCTATTGCTTTTTCTTTGCATTTTTCACTTAAATTCTGCCATTCTTCTTTTGGCATGTCTAAAGCTTGCTTTACTACTTCCTCTACTACTTTTGGATTAATTCCATACTTTATTACTTTTACTCCGTAGCAGAAACCTATAGATTCCTTCTCTGTAGGTATTTTAATTCCTTCTGCAAATTCATTATGTGCAGGACAATCTGTGTATATTGGTACACATCCTACAGCCATTGCTTCTAATACTGGCATTCCAAATCCTTCTACGAATGACGTCCATAATAGAAATCTTGATTGAGATAACAATCTAGCTTTAAGTTCGTCGGTTATTGATCCAAAGTCGTATTTAGTTATATTAGGTCTATTAGGTGTCCATATATCACTTATTAGACAATATTTGAATCCTAGTTTAAGTGCTAGCTCTCTTTGTAGTGCTAATCTTTTCCTATCACAAATGCAATGTTTACCAATTGTAATAATGTCATAAGTTGCTTTATCGTAGTTTGTACAGTAATTAAAGTGTACTGGATGAATTAATCTGTAAATTACGCCATCTACTGGAATATTTAGTCTTTTACAGTATTCTACCATGAATTCACTTGTTACGTAGTGTTTTTTGAATAATCCTTTGTCTAAATGTTCTTGCAGTTTGTGATAGCTTAAAGGTAGCATTCCGGGACTATCTGTCCACCATATATCTGCTTTTCTTTCGTATAGTACTGATGTTAAAGTTTCGTCTACTAAAATATTTAAATGAGTTGGTTTGTAGTCTTTTGTTATTGTTATTTCCTCTATTGGCTTTGGTTTGGTTTTAAGTAACCAAAGTTTTAGTAGTTCTGCACAGTATGGTAATGATCCGAAAGAACCAATACAAGTTCTAATGTTGACCTTCATAGTAAATCAGAATTTATAGTGTCTTATTTGATCTATATATAATTTAGCGTAGACAGTAGTGGAATAATATGTATATATTTGGACTTCTATTTTAACTGTATTATTTCCTGTCAGTGGTGCTAAACTTACAACTACGTACCCCCATTTGCCTTTTAGAAGTGGTATATTTGTGATATATTGATCTGCTATGTTTATTCTTGAGTAGTTTATTTTATAATACGGCTCATTTGTTCTAAAACCTATTGCAAGTCCTATAAACCATTCTTCCCCGCATTCTAGAGATTTAGAAGCTCTGTATGTTCTTGTTACTTCACGAGATTGAGAACCGTATAAACAATAACCACTACCGTCCAGATCTGCTACATCTGATACTGCTAAGTTCTCTAACGTCCATCCTTCTGGATCACCTTCATGAAATACATTCTCTTCGAAATATGTACATAGATTCTTGTCAAGATAGTAGACTTTTATTGTAAATTGACATTCTTCAAGTAACGTAGAGTAAGAACTATCCTTATAAATTTTTACAGCTATTACTACTTCCTCGTAAGTATGTTCCGTGAGAGGACTCGCTGTCATTTCAGGATAGAACGTCTTTTCAGAAGCTCCATCTACTTTCCCTAGCTCAACGTATGAACTACCATTAAAATCGTATCTTCCAGATACAACCTCCGCTTTTACGTATACTGGATTTAAGGCATAGTTCTTTACTTTAAATGTCGGATATATTTTGCATGTGTCTGGTAAAAAGTCTAAATCAAATCCGAATATGTTCTGAACTTCCTCTACACATGCTTCCACCATACTATATACTCACCCCCGTATCGTAATATGTAACTTTCCGTTCTTTAGGCATAGTAGTTGATGTTAGTATATACTCATTGTACATAGTGGTATCTGTGTATGATACTTTAGCTTCTTTGATCATTGAAACTTCAAAGTTAACTATTACTTTATACTCACTAAAAACTGATAGACGTTTGTATATTTTAAGTTCAGTAGCTACACTAATATGGTAATAAGTACCAATTCCGCTAGATTTGCTAATTGTAGCTGGTGCAGTTAATTCTAACTCGTAGCTAGGTGCTACTTTACATGATTTACTAACTATAGTAGGTGTAATTACTTGAATATTGTAGGATGAACCAATACTACTAGTTTTATATGCAACTAATGAAGTTAGAGCCTCTACGTTATAACTGCTAGCTATTATGTTTGTTGCTTTCGCAGATTTCTTACCTACTACCGTAACCTTGTATTTAGTAATTATGCTATTAGTTTTCTCTACAATTGGTCTATATCCTACTGCTGGAGGATACATGGGTGTAGATGGTATTTCTGTCGTAGGTGGAGTAGTAGGAATCTCTGGTTTTTCAATAGTAACTGGTGAATAAGTTAAAGTAGGTACAGCAAACTCTGGGAAGAATACTATTCTTTCACTTGAAGGTCTTGGTATAACTGCATCTGCTAATTCAGCTACTACTGCACCTGCAAATGGTGATATAAACATTCCTATAAGTCCTTCCTTGTGTTTACCTTCGACAAGTAAATCGAAACTCTTAAACATAGCTGGCAACGTAGTATTTACTAGAACAAAGTTCTTGAGCTTGTCTCTTAGTGATTTAATCCAGCTATTTAGAAAATCGTTTATGCCTTGAATCCATGAGTTTAGATAATTTACAATTGTATTCCAAATGTTTACTAGTCCCTCCCAGATCCAATTGATAAATCCTTCTATTGCATTAGCTACAGTTCTTGCAATCCATATTATTCCGTTCCATACCCATTGTCCGAATCCGTATAATTGTTGACCTATCCAGCTTAATCCACTACCAATCCATTGTAATCCTCCACTAATCCATTGTGCTATTGCTTCGTATCCTTCTTTTAGTCTGTCTCCCAACCATTGCAATCCTGAGTAAAACCAATTACTAAAGTTAACCCATGCGTTGTAAATTTGATCAGCTAGCCATTTTAGACCTCCATATAACCATGCTCCAAATTCACCCATTGTATCGGTGAATTGAGCAGATACACTACCTACAGTACCAGTAAGCCAATTCCAGAAATCCGTTAATGCCGTTTGTATATCTTCCCACGTAGTCATGGTACTACTTTACCTCTCAATAGTATGTAATCTCTTTCATCTATTACTTCAATACCCTTTTCTCTTATATTTGTTACTGAAACAAATGTGTTTATAAGTTCTTTTCTATCAATAGTAATCTTCACTTCTTTAGGTTCTAGTGTTACTTTAAGTCCTTGCTTTAGGAATATTTTCTCTAAGTCTGACATATCTACTTTTACTACAAATGCGTCTGGGTATACTTCTACTGATTTAACTTTCTGTCCAGCATGTTCTATTGCCTTCTTTAGCATATCTGCTAAATCCTTGTTCTTCAGCTTTGCTTCCATAATATTTCCTCTAGTTACTATTTCTAAGTTTGGAAACGGTATCATATTGGATCACACCATTAAAGCCCATACATTGGCGAAAAAGTATATCATTCCTCTGGGATTTGTCATAAAGTAATCCCATGTTCTAAGGAAAAATACGTATACATTGTTTGCCATGTTTCTAAAGAAATTGATGATAGTACTTACTATTCCCTCAATTCTATCCTGAATTGCTCCTACTATTTGGCTAATTCCTGCACCTATACCAGCAAAGAAACTCATTTCAGATCACCTTACGGATTGATTCTGAACGTATATTCTACTACCAAGCTTCCACCGTTTGGTACTGTAGTTGTACTAATTACATCTCTTGCTAGTAATGCGTAATAGGTATTAGTTTCTATTGTTACTCTACATACGTAACCTATTTCGTTTACAGTAACGTCTCCACCACTACTATTGTTGAATGTTCTCTGAACTGTTCTGTAATCATCACCAGTTTCTTTAACAACGCATGCTCCGTAATCCAACTGTCCCGATCCAGTTCCATGTGGTATTTTACTGTCTAATTTGTAATCAGTTAAACTAACTGGTGTAGTTCCTGAACCTACTTGTATTCCAAAAGTGTCATCATCGTCATCTGCTAAACTATCTATAAAGTCTACATTTGTTAGCAAAGATGATCTCGGTGTCCCATCAGTATCTATGAAAGATACTTCCTCAGAACCATTGTTCATTGCCATTCCGACAATAAACATCGTATGGAAATTCTTTACAAAGCTGTCCATTTTCTTTTTGAATTCTTTGATCACTTTTCCGTCTTTGTCCAATACTGTAACTTTTATTTCTCCACTTATTCCTTGATTTTCCTTCATACCTAACATCACCTCAATTTCTAGTAGATCTAATACAAAATATAACTCTTTCGTTAAAAGAGTACGATGCTGAAGTGGTAAAAATAGCTTCTCTTCCGTCTTTTCTTCAAAGTAAATATATCTCCAGTCTGAGGTTCTAGTAAGTAGAATTCTCTAGTCGAATCTACTATACAATTGTAAGCATGTCTACTTATCCAATCAATAACAATACCTATTGCATTTAATCCGTAATTACTGACACAAAAGCACTTGAAATTAGTTGCGAAATCATCACAATCGTATTTATCTTTTTGATAGGATTTAGCAGTTTTAAGAAAGTTTACGGCTATTTTACGCCATTCAAATATATCAACCGTCCAATAGTAGTTATCAGTAAGTACTTTAAATACAAGACCTTTTATAGCTTTACTAACTTGTTCTTTAGTTAAAATAGTAGATCTCATAAAAAATAGTAGTTGAATAAACTACTTTAGAACAATGCTCCGAGCCATCCAGTAAGTCTCCTGAAGATCGATGAACCATATCTGACCACCATGAACGTCAATGCTCCAAGCACAACAATACTTGCAATAACGCTGGCATTGTCAGCTATAGCACTGGCTACATTTCCCAGAACATCCTGAACTGCCGTTAAGATAGCGTTAAGAATGTCCTGCAACGTATAAGCCATATTGCTATCACCTCCAGTAAATAGTAGAAGTAAAGACTATATAAGCCTTACGACAATTAACTATATGCAAATCTTGAGAATCCTAGAAGAATGGGGATATGGAAAGAAAATAAAAGGTGGATTCATATTCTTCGCCGATAGAATCGAAATTGGTAAAGCTAGTAGCGACATTGTATCTACTGAAGGTCTAGCAATCCAATTAACAGTTACAGACCTAAGACTGCACATGGTTTACATAATTAGAGACAAAAGTAAGCTCATTGAGTTAAAGAACTATCTTGAAAAACTAATTAAACTGCAAAGTCCTGAAATAATTTGAGGTTTCCGAAGATTCTTCAGATTACCTCTATGGTAATATTTTACCAAAATAGTGGATTACAGCGAAAGTCTTGATTGGATACTTGTCTAACCTTTTCTTAAACTCCTCCTCTATAAGTTCTTTTATTTTCTTACTCCATTCCTTAAAAGTCTCTCTTATAAGCTCATTACGTTCTTCTTCAAATTCAGGTCTTAATTCTTCGAGTGCTATCATGTATGCTTCATCAAAAGGTATTCCTTCCTCTTCCGCTAACTTCTTAGCTAACTTTCTAGCCTTATATAAATATCTTCTTCTGGTTTTCCTAAGTATTTCTCTTAACGTCTTCTGTCCTTTAATTAGGTACTCATAATTTATTGCTAACTGTTTATACCAATAAGCAGTACCAAATTGACCTTTTACATAAGCCTCAACCGCTTTATCAACGTAATAATCAGCTATACCACTTAATTCAGCCATTACAATTCACCTTCTCTAAACTTCTTTATTATCTTTCTGATTTCTTCTTTCTCATCTTCAGTAAATTCTTCTATTACTTCCTCCTCCTCTTCTTCTTCTTTTCTAGTCGGTAACTTCAGATTGAATAGTTCTCCAAGAAATGCTAGTTGTTCTTTATTTACACCTACATGCTTACTTGCAGTCTTTAATGTATGTGTAGCACTCCTATATACACTCATGAATCTGTTTATAGTAGATATACACTGTCTTATTTCAGTAACACTAATGTCTAGTATTTCTTCGAATTCCTGTCTTAGTTCTTCTACGTCTATATCTTCATCTATACCCACTTGACCTCTATAAGCCATTGCCAATCTTAGCATACTATTGAAGTCATAGGGATTTATATTGTTAATATCTACTCCCGCCTTAGAAAGTGCAAATATAAGTTTACCTGCTTTCTCTCCAAAATCTACAAACTTCTTTATCTTGTCTACTGCTTCCAGAAAATCTCTCAACGTTACTTCCTTATTCTTACTACTACTACTTGGTTTTCCCTGTAGCATACAACCTCCACCTTTATCTTCTTCTTTCTAATAACTTCCTTACATATCTTCTCAAAGTATGTTACAACGCTGTCCATGTCTATGACTAGATAAGTTTCTGTAGCTTCTTTGTGTTCTACATAAATCTCTGCTCTGATACCTATTTTAGTCAAATCTTCTTTAGCTCTATTAACCGACTCACTGATAGATTGTTCATCTATCTCAGCTTTACCAATGACTTTAGTAACTAAAGTATCTTCCTCAAAAGTAGACTTAACATCTATGTTCTTATCCACATCTCTAAGATATCTTCTAACTCTCCTAGTGAAAAATTTACCGATATCCGTCTCGTTTACTAGTAAATAAGCTACATTGTCCTTTCCTTCTGGAACATATACTCCAGCCTTTATACCTAATCTGGTAAACTCTGCTAAACTTTCTTTAAGAGCTTTAACCAATTCTCCTCTTTTTCTTTGCAAAATAGCCATTTGCTGTCTTTTATCCTTCATGCGTATCCCCTAAAAATAAAAAAAGTAAGTTAAGACTTCTCGTACGGTGTTCTCCTTCTCTCTTCGGGTGGTATGTATTCTAGTCCTACTGCACCCATAATAACTCTTCTAATCTCTGGATAGTCGTTGATTATCGGATACTTTCTGTCAATAAGCTCCGATGCCCAGACATCGGTGATATACTTTCTCTCCTTGTACAACTCCTGTAAGCAACCGTAGAACGGTGCTCTCATCGATGGCGGTATATCCTGCTCATCCAGCATCTTCTTTAGCTCCATTCTTAGCTCGTGATATGTCTGAAATCCTGCTTTCCAGTGCTTAAGTCTGTTTCTTGCATGCTGTACTGCAACTTCAACAGGTATTCCATGCATTACGTGCATTTTCACAGCCTTCTCAAAATATCTGTCGTCCGACAAATCCGTATACTGCCTCTTCCTAGCTGGCATATCCTACCACCTCACTAGCTGTCTTGTTGTTCTGTATATATAAGCTTTTCTATCTCTCTGAACGTTTCGTTCAGTTTCTTTACTAACTCTGGTCTAAACTTCTCCTTTCTATTAAATAATACGTTAATCGGTGTATTTAGTACTCTTAGTCTTCTCCAGTTTAATGCTTCTCTTACGGGATCTGAACCAAATAGTAACTGGAAAAATATTCTATCTTCTTCTGTCTTTAGATAAGGACTTTGTACATCGAGTATTACATGATATCCCTTAACTGTTTCTGCTACAAATATACATTTAACTTTGCACTCTAGTGTAGAGATTATTAGTTTCTTTTGTTTAAAGAACTCTACTAGATCTATTTTCTCGTCTATATCTAGTTTTATTCTCATATTCGAACACCCTATATTCTGCAAGTGTATCTAGCTTCTCTCCATTTCTGCTCTGGCTTATGTTTCCACTTAACGTAACATTCGCATTCTCCAGCCATGTAGTATTCATCTGGCTCAATTTCCTCATCTTGCCTTAGTCTCTCTTCTAGTTCACATTCTTCTAGTACTGCTCCAAATCCTTCTTCTACAATATACATTGTTACTTCATCCTCTAGTTTACTTATAACTTCGTTTACTTGCTCTTCAATAGAAATTTCAGGATCAGGATCTAACCAATATGTACAAAATCCGTGTATCTTTATACGTTTGCGTGGTATGTTTTCGTATAGCTCACATTCAATTACTTTAGTGATTTTTATAGTATGCTTGCGAACGAATCTCTTGGTTATTCTGTCTCTCCATATTATTCTAGGATATCCTCTTATGTAAACTCTAAGGACTTCAAACTCCTTACATGGATATACTTCTACTAAACCTCTCCGAATCATTTTACCCACCGTCCGTCCCGTCCGAAACGTTCCGATGACGCCAAATTTCGACCATATGTGTGTCCTACCCCTCGAACCGAACACGTGTTCGCCTCAAATCTAAGACACACATATCCCCAAAAAATGGCGTCATCGGAACGTTCGGTCATTTTCGTCCCTCCCGTCCGTCTCGTTCGGAAGGTCATATTTCCACAATTTGGCAATATACTGTTTTACCCATATATTCATGTTCTTTAATTATACCAATTTCTTTCAGTTCTCTTAGAATTCTTTGTACTGTTCTTAGTGGAATTCCTGTTTCCTCTGAAATTTGTTTACTACTCTTACATCTGCAAGCTAAATAGACTTGAATCTCTTTTTTACTTAGTTGATTACCTAAGAAACCTAATGAATGTAGTGGATAGTATCTATATGCTTCCTCTACGTCTTCTTTCTTAATTTCTGTTCTGTCATCTAGAATAGCCAATGCGGTTGCTATTTTTACTAAATCCCAATATGCTCTCATGTAGTATCCTCCGTAGTCTTCAGGTACAATTTCTAGTCTAGATATCATGATTGCAAGATCTTTAGCTACTGATTCGGGTAATGTTACTTTCTCAATGTAATCAACTTCTTTAATCTTCGGAGTTTCTATAGGTTTTTCACCTAACAGTATTTCTATTGCATCTTCTTTGCTGAAGTAGTAATTTAAGTTGAAACAACGACTCATGAGCATTTCTGTAACTTCATCTACTTTCTTTTCTAAAATTGCGGTTGATAGAGCTAGTGAAGTTCTTATTTTTAGCATAAAACCGCTAGTTTCTCCATTTACTTCCCAACCTTCTCCTCTTTCGTTAATTCTTCGTTTACTGAATGTTTGAATAGCTCTTCTAGCCCATCCGTGAGACATTATTGTAAGTAAATGTCTTCTAGCTTTATCTTCAACTAGATAATACTCGTCAATTACGAACAATCGATTTGCACCGTTTATTATGTCTCCTCTGAAATACATATCTCCTCTTACAGTTCCGAGTAGTCCAGCTTCTGTATGTTCTGTGCAAATGTAAGCATAGTTGTTTTCTACTAGATACATCATTTCTGATGTCTTTGTAAAGCCAAATGGTGCTTTTAAGAAAATATTAAGCTGTGCTTTTTCTCTATGTGCTCGTTCGTCTCTTTTGTGTAAAGGAGATTCAATGTATCCTACTCTGCTAGTGATAAATGAGTAAGTTAGTAACTGTTGTAGCATAGTAGATCACTCCTAGATCTTTTTAATTACAACTACTCCTTCTTCTGGCACAAAAATTATTATAGGGTCTCCATATTTGATCTTTGCCATTTTTAGTGCTTTTACTAACACCACTCTAGGTTCGTGTTTGTTTCCTGATACGTTAGTTGTTCTACTCCATATACTAGTCCTAATAATCTCAACAATATCCGACTCCATCACAATATCACCTCCTAGTTTAGGCGGTCAGAAGTGTGATGGTTCATCATCTTTCAGTTGCCAAGTTACTCATCATCCCGCCAATTACATAGTACTAAACTACAAAAAATAACCCTTACGATTTTATCGTAGTCTTCTGAACCTGCCTATAATTTGTCTTAGACCCTCAACACTTCCACAACTTTGTATTTTTTAACAAAAACTCAGTTACATTATCTATTTTCTGACCTGCTAGATCCTTACCTCTCCATTTTACAATTACTCCATAATAGTATTTTTTACCATTTTTGATTTCTCTTTCGCATACTATAACTCTATCGAACCATCCAAAGAAATCCATTAGTTCCTTTAGCTTTTTAGGTAATTTACTTTCATCCATTTCTGTTAGTATTCTGTCTATACTAGTTAATCCCTTGTATTTCTTTTCGGAAGTTGGTATCTCCTCTAGTATTTTTATAGGTATTAGCTCCGTAATTATAAAGTGTACTTTTCCTTTTGCTAATCCTCTAATTAGTTCTAACTGCCATTCGTTAGGTAACTGATAATCGAATCCTCTTAAATGGAAAGTAATTTTGTCTTCTATAGGTTCTTCCTTTTCTCCTATCCATCTTTTTCCTTTCTCTAGCATCTTCTCTTTAGCTGTTATCCTTGCTTCCATGTTGAAGCTCAATGGATCTACTATTATGCAATCTACTTTATCTTGATAGTCTAGTGCATACTCCTTTAACTCTATGAAATCCCTTGGATGAACTAGTATTATGTTCTTATCGATTTCTTTAGTCAATTTACCTTCTTCAGCTAACGTTTCCCATTCATCTAAACTACCTTGCTCATTGTCAATGTATAGTACTTTTTTACCTTTTCTTGCCAAATTTAGAGCTATTCTAGTTGTTGTGTATGTTTTTCCATGATGTGTATGTCCAATTAATAGTATTTTTTCAATCTTTCTTTCTAATTTGTCTAGGACAGAAATGCTATCACCTCCTTACTCTTTTTCTCTTATAACTCTAATACTTGCAAAATCCACTTTCAATATATTTTTCTCTACGAATCTTGCCAATTCCTTTGGAGTGTTGAATTTGCGATAGAATATACTGTTTTCTTTATTGATTTTAAATCCGACAATTACCAGCTTCATATTACATCATCCTCCTTATTTCCAAGCGTCTATTAGCTCAACTTTAATAAAATACTTATCTTCTACAATTACTTTTGCATGATAACCTACTAAATTACAGTTAATTTCGGTAAAGGTAAATAAATGCCTTCCGTTTACATTTAAAGAAACTCCGACACCAAATGGTATTTCTGTCGTTCCTTTCTCGTGTTTTATTACAAGCCTTTTATGTTTTCTGCCTTTAGTAAATATTTTATCTACGTAGTAAAAAATCTGTTCTTTCTCCATACTACTATCACCTCAATCTTCCCGTTCTAGATACTCTATTATTTCAATATCTTCTTCAGTTAGCAGTTTTTCTTGTTCTATAGTTTCTCTTATTGCTTTGAACACTTTAATTACATCAAAGTACCATCCTAAACTAATGTAGGCATTATTAGCGTCTCCTTTAGCTAGGAAATATGCTGTTAGCATGTTTATGCCTTTTTGTACTTTTCTCATTCCTCTCTCTAAGTCTTTCCAGTCGTAATTTTTCATTTCTTCAATTGCTTTTCTAATAATTTCGTCAAACTTCATAACTACTATCACCTCCTTTAAGTAAAATAAAAAATAACTTAAAGTTTTGGAGTAAAAAATGGACATACTGATGCAAAATCTATGTGTACTCTAGGTGGTTTGTTAGTTGATCTACCATACTTTAGTATACTAGCAACAATTGGACATCTAATATATTCTCCTCTAATTTTAACAATTCTGATAGTTCCGTCTGGTCTCTCTATAACTGTATAATCTAGCATACAGTAGTGGCAGTTTAAGCATGTTGGTGCATACTGTATTATTTCCATTTTCTTTGGTGTAACTAAGTAACCCATAACATTCATGATTCATTTAACCCTCCTCCATATATGTAAATATTAGTTCACTACCGTACATTTCATAAATTTTTTCTTTTTCGGACATCGTATCACCTCCTCAGTAATAGTTTACTAGCTTTCTTTTGTAATTCGTGTACTCTTGTAGGATCTAGTTTCTTTGTATGATGTGTCAAGGCATCTGTAAGTCCTTGATAAGCACTGTAAACGTTTACTAATGTTACTTCTTGTCCATCTACAAATACCTTTACTTTCTTTTTCATCTCTTCCATCTTTCTCTTGTACTCTAGCAAATCTAATCCTGTATACTGCTTGATCTTTGCGTAAATCTTGAATTTTAGCTTATTGCTTACGTCAAATTCTTTTTCGATGAACTCAATTAGCTCATAAGGTGATACTGTTTTCTTAGTTGCTAATGCTAATACTGTTTCTATTTTTGTTAAACCTCCTATTACTGCTCTTATCTTCTCCTTTAGTATTTTAAAGGAGAGTTCTGCAATAGGTTTAAGATGTTTTGCGTACTGTCCTAAAATTCTATTAGCAAATACCATTTGATTACTGCAAGCTATTCTCATTCCATATCCATTAATGTGTATTCCCATAGTTCTATCGTAACTATTGGTTATTCTGAATCCTAAATGGCATGGATCGTTACCTACTGATACTTCCTTTAGAATAACGTTGTAGAATAGCTTACTTCCGTCAAGAGAAACTTCTGCCTCTACTTTTATCGGTTTTATTTCGTATTCTTCTAGTATTTTGTTTACTGCGTTTACGATTTCCTCGTGTAATACTAGTTGATATCTATCACTTACAATGTCGTATACTTGTCCGTTTTCTCCTACTATGGCTTTGTAGTTCTCTAGTTCTCTCCATGTATTTCCTCTTTTAACTGCAACTTCACATTCAAAAGCTCTAGGTAGTCTAAACTTTCCAAACTCCATATTACCTCACCTCCTATTTCTAACTATTACACAAGCTACGTACTGTGGATTTATGTATACTTGTTCTCCGCTTTCAGTTACGATTTTTATATACTTCCCAGTATCTACTAGTTCCCCTATAAATTTCTTTGGAGTTTCCTCCTCTACATCCCCTAACCAGTATATCTCAATCTTTCTCATCTACAACACCTCCTTTTAGTTTGTACTCAAATTTTGGTGCGACAATAGCAAAAAAAGTAGGATATAGCTTATCCTGTAGTATTATAGGTGCTATACCTTTTACTGGTGCAAAGTATCTTAATTCTTCAAATGCTTTATGCCATGTCATGTTCTCAATCTCATAGTGTATATCGTATATACCATAGTATGTCAATAGCTTAATTATTATCCAGACATCTAATAGTACGTTAGGGTCTATACCTAAGTATAGTTTCTCTATTTTATTTAGATCATATCCCAACTCGTTCTTAAGATACTTTATGTCGTTTTTGTCTAAATTCTCTAAATCTACATCTGTTACATATATGTAGTCAAATGTATGCCTTATAAGTACTTCTTCCACTTTAGTATACTGTACTATTTTAGTTCTAGTTCTTTCTAGGTTAGCAAAGACTTCCATTTCAAAACTACCCTTAAACTCCTTTAAGTTCCTTTTGTCAATCAATCTACATATTGCAAATATGTTTTTATTGTCTACTATAGCCATATAGTCAGAAACTAGGATTACCACTTTTTACCACCTCCTCAATCTTTTTTATAACATTCTCATTCTTCAAACGCTCAAATAATAAATCAAAACTAATTTTGTTGCCACAGAAGTTGCATACTATGTATTTAGCAGTTGGTACTAGTTCTAGGTTCATTCCTATTTCTGACGGTACTAGTGTATACTCTACGTATATACTTCCGTTGCTTATGTTCTTTTTAGTGTCTACTATTATGTTCAGACATTTCTTGCACTTAATCCTTACCATTTCTTTCCCTCCAAATATCTATAACTAAAGATATAAATGCTACTAGCCAAAACAATATAGCTTCAATAGCTATTATTGCCAGTTCCTTCTTCTCAGCAACGTTGTACTCTTTCTGTACATATCTTATACTCCCTACTGCTACCAATACCCCTATAAGTAAATAAAATGTTATAAAATATAAAACTATCTTCCACACTTTAAATCACCTCCTTTAGTTACTTAGCAAATTCTATTTTAAAATATACATATAACTGGTTATCTCCGACCCACTCATGTTTATATGATCTTAGTCTGTTAGTTGTTCGTAGTAGGTCTCCTACTCTTTTACAAGTTATATGTACATACGTTCTTCTGTAACTGATTTTATATGAGTACGGTGTAGGTTCTTTACTGAATTTGATTACTAGTAGGAATCCATCCTCTGTGCAAGCATAGTATAATTCAGCATACTTGAATCCTTTTTCTGCTATCTCCTCGTAAAGTCCCTTACTAAAATGTATTCCTTGCTGTGATATTGTAACAAAATCCACATGACCTAAAGATTTTGGTGTAATTCTAACAAATTCCACCTTAATCACCTCCTATCTCTTCAAAAAACATATCTAAAGTAGCTATTTCATTACTTCTAAACGCTTTCTTATACTTACACTTTTTGCATACTAAAAATTGTGTAACTCCTTTAATTTTGACTATCCTATGCTTGTTTTCTGTTTTACATCTAGGACACTTCCATTTTATCTCTATTATGTTAGAACAATTTCTCAACATACTCCTTGATTTTCTTAACGGTGTTTACTAGATCTTTTTCATCCACATACTTCGAAGCTTCGTCAAGTATCTCATCATACTTCATTCCTACTGGTTTAGGTAGGGTATGCAGTAGAAACAGTAGATGCATTAGATGATCTACTAGTATTTTAAGCTCTCTGTTGGATTTATTGTACAGTACATCCAATGCACCATATGTGTGGTTATACCAATGAAACCAACAGTTATTTCTTTTCGCAAGTAGAGTATCCAGACATAAATCGAAGAGTATTTTATTAATATCCTCGTTTTTTATGTAGCTCACGAAGGAATATATATTTAAACCATAGCTACGACCTCTAATAAATGCTGTAAACATTTTCTTTAATGCTTTTACTTCTGAATCTATTGCTCTTAGTGCTGTTACGTAATCCCATTTTTCTAGTTCATTGAAGTATTTAGAAATTTCCTCCCAACTCTTAGTTTTTAGATCATCTACGGTAATTTCATTAGTATCCATCTTTTGCTTCTTCTTTTCCATAACCACCATCTCCCGCAACTACATTTAAAAACATAAATAGAACTACCATCTTTTGGTAATTTTCTTCCACAGTGGCAATATACCATTATTTGACCTCCGTAACATCAATTCTCGTTACCTTTACAATCCTAACATTGTTTTACCTCTTTCTATTGCATTTCTTATTGTTCCCTTGGCCAGTACTTCTGCTTCATCTTCTTTGAATCCCATTCTTATGTATTCTTCTTTTACTCTGAGAAATTCCTTGTACAATCGTTCTACTATTTCTTCAGTTGGCATTACTCCTATTTTCTTTTGAAACTCTGATCTAATGAAATCTTTTATCATTTTATCATCCTCTAAAAATTATAAAAAATTAAAGTAGTACTTCTTCGTCTTCTCTTTCCTCTGTTTCCTCCTCTTCTTCTTCTTTCTTTTCTGTTTCTAGTTCTTCTGCTAGTTGTTCTACGACCCACTGGTATACTGTTTCTTCGTCTTCTCCCTTGAGCAATCTCTTCCACGCTTTCTTGTATATTTTCACTCTCTTCTTTACTTCATCTTCTGTCAATTCATACAATTCCAATGCATCCTTTGGTATTACTTTCTCTGGATATAGTACCATTGCTTCCAACTTTAGGTTTAATCTTTCCCTTAGTGCTTCAAGTTCTTTCTCGCTCATTTTCATCTTTTCTATGCAGTAGTCTTTTATTGTCATTTTCTTCCACAGTATTACCTTAGACTTCAGGAACTCTTCAAGTTCCTTCTTGGTCTTGAATGGAATTCTGTTTACCATTATTGCATGTTCCCAGACTCCTCTCCTACTAACCCTAAACCTCCTTGTCATATCAATGTACGCATGTTGCAACTTTACGTAGTTGCCTAACGGTGCAATTACTATGTGCAATTGGTTTCCTCTAGTTCCTTGTCCTCTCTCTTCCAATGCTTCCTTTCCTTTCTCACAATACCTGCAAGTGCATGGATATCTGACATCGATGGCAATTCCTAAAAATTCTATCTCTGGTTCTTTCTTCAAATTCTCAAATCCTACAAACCACTCTTCCACAATCTCACCTCCCTCCTACCTTCTACCCTCAGGCTATATAGCCTTCATCGGTCTATAGAGGTAGAAGGGTTAAAAAATATAATAAGATTAGAGAAATGTATTAAACTTGTCTATGTATACTATTCTTTCGTTTGGTGGTTTTCTTGAAGTTTCTGGAGTAGCTATTGGACTTACTACTGGAAATCCATAAGCTTGTGCTGAAATAATACTACTAATTAGTAGTACTGGCTTATCAGGATTTCTTATATTATGCTCTGCTATAGTTGCCACAAGGAACTTACCTTCTTCAGTAGTTTCAAAATCAGTTCTTACTAGTTTAATACCCATAACTTGCCTTAGTTCAGTTTCTACTGGTTTAGCTCTTAATATCTCTGCTAATTTCTGATTACCTTGTAAAGTAATGCCATTATTAAACTTTAATGGATGTGGTGTACAGTTTACCAATAGTACTCCTGCATATTTTATCATATACGGATATTTCTCATTTCCGAAAACCGCTCTAGTTATCTCGGTAATTGCACATTCCAGTTCTTTAGGAAGGTATTTGCACAAAATACATCACCTCCGATTATCCTACACCTAACTATACCTAACCTTACTCAACTTCTCAATTTCCCTATCACCCATACATGCCATTATCTTCTGTCTTTTCCTTGTGAAGTTCTCCAGCTACTGCACTTAGCGGTATAAGGTATGGTACTGGTTCTTTATTTGAAACTATTTTATCGTAGAATGCTACTATTGTATCTGCGATAACTATTGCTTTAACTAGTAGTTCTTTTGTTATCTGCTTTTCGTCTAATCCTAATACTGTACTAAGCAGATATTTTCCAGCATCACTTCTTAGAGGTATGTACCCTAGTACCCCTAGTTTAGCCAATGTATCAATGTATATTCTGTCAAATTCTTTCTGACTCATTCCTAATTTTTCATATAGAGGTTTCTCACTCATTACTACTCACCTCCGAAAAATAAAAAATGAGAAAGTTACTCGTCCTTTTTGATTCTCACTGTGATTTCTGCTTTTCTCAGATTGTTTATTAGTCTCTCTGCTTCTTTGACTATCTCCAAAGCAGTTTCCAGTGTAACGTCTCCAGAACTGTATATAGAAATTCTACTGCCCTTTCCTACACTATAGTCCTTTTTTCTAGCTATTCTGTATATGGCATTATCCAGTTTAGTACTTGGTGTGCTTACTACACAATATATATTTCCCTTTTCGTCTAGCTTTTCCTCTATCTTAACAACAATTTCTTCAAACGATGATGGTATGATTTCTACAAACTCCATACTATCACCTCCTAAAATATCTGTCTAAAAAAATATGTTAGAGTTTACAGTAGTTCCAGTAATTCTTCATCAGACTCTTCTTGCACTTTTATAAGATCTATGACGTTGTGTGTAAAGATGACTTTTAGTGTTATAACTGGGTCAGCACCATAGAGTCTTCCTGTTCTTTCAATTATGAACTTTGTACCATCTTTGACAAGAAATAATCCACACTCTGAAACTCCGAGACGACCTCTTGGTGAATGGTAGTCTGCTCCTTTGAAAATCTCCTCTCCATTCTTTATGTCAATACTACTCGATCCTCTGTAGCCACATTCAGCTACCAGATATATCACTGTTTCTCGTTTGTTTTCTGAAGGCATTAGTACAATGTTACCCTTCTCTGTCCTTCTATATGTTAACCAGTCGTTTATTTGGTATGTTACTTTGTCATTCTCTTTCTTCTGAATGATTGCTTTTCTGTTAATCCAAACTCTTTCTGTTCTTCCGTGTGCTCCAGTTGGTATACTGATATAGAAGTACCCTTGGTCTGTCATGTTTGGAGTAACACATCCCTTACTTATGTATCCCGACCTACTAACGCTAAAGTACAACATCCCTACCATCTCCTAGTGTTAAAAAATTTAAGGATCGCATTCTTCCCAGTCAATTAGCAGTTTGTAGTTAAAGCCATTGGAATACTTACTAATACCTATACCGTAATTAACTAGTTGCCAGTCTGTTTCTAGTTTTTTCTCTTCTTCACTGTAACATCTCCTTACAGTAAGCTCAATCTCAACGCTCTCTGGGTAGCACCCAAGATCTAATAGGATATCTTCCGCAATTTCTACGGGCTTTCCGTCTCTAACAACTCCTGTAGCCTTGTCTACTGTTACTCTCTCTGGCTCAATGCCAAATTCCCTTACAAATGCTTCTCTCATCTCTCTCTTTTTCTTTTCTACTCCCTTTAACTCCTTTATCTTATCCAGCAGTTCTAACACCTTCTTCATACCATCACCTCCTTTTTTTTTTACAATTCCGCTAAAAAAAATAACTACTTTACTAACTCATTCCAAAGTTTCCTATACTTAGGTAAGACTTTTTTCTTTACTCTAGGTGAGTAGTTTTTATAGTTTCTTCTTAGTGCATCTAATATAGCCTTTTTCTTCTGATCTAAGTTTTTGTACTTGTATATGTGAACTACTTTCAAGTCCTTGTCAAATATGACTTTCCTAACTAAACATCTAAGACTGCAACAGTATCCATAGTATCCAATTATCTTATTTTCAACTGTGTGAACTCCTTCTACATCTAAAAGCTTTTTCTCATAGATGATTATTGGAAACACACCAACTAACTTAGTATGACATATTGGACAAGTTAGTAACATTTAGTAACACCTCCTAGTTATAACCTTTATAAACTAGTAACACTTATATCCTATACACTAGCAAATGCTTTTGAAAAAAAATGTAGTTAATGTACTAGGACATCAAAGTACATACCTCTTCTTCTGATTTCGAAAATCATGTCGCTTAGCTTGAAAACAAACGTATTTTTGTCCCAGTATATAAATTCCTGTAGTCGCAAGTGCTCGTGTTTCCATGAAATACTAACCGACGGAAGTATTAATGCATCATGGCACATAACCTAACCTCCCGTTTGAAAGAAAAAAAAATGGAGAAAGTTATTCTATCTCTCTTAGTAGTTGGTCAACATCAATCGTTTCTGTGGTTTCTAAGGCTTCAAGCTCTTCATTTACAGAAACAATAACATCCATGATCTTCTCCAAGATTTCTATGTTTTTTGCGATTGTTTCAAGAAACTCCTTATGCTCTTCGTTAGTCAACGTCATAGCGTTTCTAAACGAACCTTGTGGTTCGAATCTTAGACCACATCTTGTGTTTCCACCTCTTGTGGTGTACTTTACTATCACCACTTGGCCACCATTAATTCTCACTGGTGTTCTTATCCTTAGGTCTCCGTCTTTTTCCAACAATATTTCCCTTACTTTGTTTAGGTACATCTCTATTTTCTCCTTTTTTTCACCACTTCTAGCCAACTTCACCACCTCCATAAAATTGGAGAAATTGGGACATTATAAAAATTAGTTTATTAAATCTTTTTTATAAAAAAATTTTATTTTTTCAACCAATAAAAAAAAGATTTAGATGTTAAGTTTCTGCAGTATTCTTTGAACTGTGCTTTTACTCAATCCAACCTCTTCGGCGATTTTTCTAATGCTTAAACCTTGTTTTCTCAGTTCTATGATCCTTTTGATTTTTTCCTCTTTTTCTTTTCGTTTTTGCACATCTCTGATCGTCCAGTGCGGTTTTGAAGCTTTTTTCTTCATTTCTTTGCTCCAGCAGTAGTAGTACAACAGAGTATACTGCTCTTCAGCATCCGTTGTAATTTTGCACAACAATTTTATAAATTTTGCTAGATTATCAACCACAACCGTTCTAAAAATCGGTTTTACTGTCCTGATTCTTCTTTCAACAAGTTCACCATTCTGCCATTCGTATTCAATGGTTAAATCCTCGATTTCTCTGATTTTTACTTTTGTTAACACAGTTCTTTTGCTAAGTCTTGTTTGGTATGCTGAATACAAGGCTTTCTTGTATTTGCTGTAAAATCTCAGTATTTGTCCGTAGTTTGGCTTTATTTTGTGCTCTATTGGCTCATACTCAAACTGTTCTTTTGTTGTTTCAGTTTCTTCTTCGAAAAATTGGCTTATTTCTTCCTCATCGATTTCTTTAGCGATTTTACTCCACAACTTTAGTAGTTCCTTGTTTTTTGCCTTTATTTCACAAATTCTCCACAGTTCCATGTGGTTAAATTCGTTTCAAGATTTAAAAA
>Ga0190311_1000203_pt1 | contig 21229 bp, 27 predicted proteins | sample 48700789_MG_FD_165037 | JGI IMG/M metagenome (GOLD analysis project Ga0190311, IMG submission 165037) | Hydrothermal vent sediment bacterial communities from Southern Trench, Guaymas Basin, Mexico - 4870-07-8-9_MG | ecosystem: Environmental > Aquatic > Marine > Hydrothermal vents > Sediment ...
ACCGTATACTGTCCAGTATGAGATTGGTGGTTGTTTTCTTCTTTTTCTTTCAGCGTTAATTAGACCTGTTATATCTCTTAGGGGTTCGGGTCTTATGATATTTTATGGTAAGTGTCATTCCTTCATTTTTGTTCTCCTTCATCCCTTCTTGGGTTTGCATTTGGTCGGGGGCTTTCAGGGTTACCCCAGATACCCCACATTTCGAGATTAAATTGTTAGGAAAAAATTATAAACACCATCCTACAGCACCCCAAAATAAAAACACAACAAACAATATAAAAAACCACAAACACCAAAACAGTTCGTTTAGGCTTAGTGTTGGATATTTTCTTAAATAGTATTCTAGTTCTTCATCGCTTATTTTAGGTGGTCTCCCCTTTTGCTTTCTAGCTTCCCATGCTGCTAATTGTCTTTCTCCCCTAAGATGCCACTCTATTTCAGTTAGCCATGAGAAAATCGCTACGAGAAGCTGTCTTAGTGTTTTACCTTTTGCTTTTAACCATTCATCTTTAACTGAAAACAACTTTTACCCCTAATTCTTTCTCAAGTTTTATGAGGAAGTTTAGCATGTCTAACATGTTTGCTCCCAGTCTTGCAAAGTCGAAAACAATTACCTAGCCTACTATGTCTTGACCTCCTTTTTCGAGAAACTCAATTAGCTGTTTTACTGCTGGCCTATTTTTCCACTTTCTCATCCTGCTTTCCTCCTTATCAACAAAATACTTTAGTACTTCAATATTATTTTCCTTCGCAAACTTCTCTATAGCATTAATTGAACTTTCTCATCCTGCTCCTTAGTACAGAACAACAGATAACTCTAACATAAGCAACAGCCCTAGTACTCATAACCTTTCCCTTGGTTAAAACACTATAAATACTTACTATTAAAAAATATTGACAAATAATATAAACAATCAAAACATTGTGAAAAGAGAACTTACACCAATACTATTCTAGGTTAACGGTTAAGATGCTTTGAGACCGGTAAGCATGAGCTACTATTTTAACATAGTTAGGAACAATATTAACCTTTAGTTTTTCCTTTAACTTATATGTAATTAAGAATGATTAATATTTACGTTAAGAAGCTAGAAAACGAGCATCTCAACTATTAAATTATTGATGCTAATGAGGAATTAGATAATGTTTCTTTAGATAAGGTGGGTAAGGGTAAGTTATTAAAGGCTTGTTATCATACTCTGTGTTAGATATTTAAATAAAGACCATTAATGGTGGAAAAGGTCGTGAAAAAGGCAGGTTCTCCTCTATGGTTTTGGATAGGGGCATTAATCTTAGCCTCGATTATCTTTATATGTTCGGCATCCATTATAAAGTTCGCTAAGACCTATAATACAATAGTAGAATGGCCTATTCGCGGCATGCTTGTCGTCATAACGCCCTTGTTAATACTCAGCATTTACTGTCTAAAGAAAGGTAAAGGTGAAATGTATTCATTAAAAGCAGATTTACTTCCCTTACTAATTGTATCCCTACTACTAGGTCTAGTCGGCTTAATTCCCTATACCTTATGGTCTATGACGCCTCTTCTAGCTTTCGTCCTTATCCCAGTTTACCTCCTTCATCGACGAGCACTTAGAAAAATGGGTATAGCAAAGATCCCCAGAAGCAAACGGAATAGACGAGTCATCGAATTACAATGCCCATATGACGAAGCTTTTAATCTATGTGTTTCAGCTCTCAACATAGTTAGAGGAAAAGCGAAGATTTTAAGTAAGGATAGATCTATGGGATACATCATTGCAAAAATAAGTATAACTAGAACTAGTTGGGGAGAAACTATTACATTTAATATACGCAGAATAGATGACAAGACACGAATAATAATATCAAGTAAGTCAATGATGCAAATATTTGATTTCGGAAAAAATTATGAAAATATTGAAAAAATTACCAATTTTCTCAAAGAACATGAGACCAAGTAAAGCTCTAATTCCTTAAGGCCATGTTTATGGATTACTCATAACCTGGTGAAGAGTGTTATGGGGGCCGCAATACGTGTTTTTATCTTTATTAACCTTTAATGAAAAATACTACTGATAACCTAATGAATCCTAATTAATCACAACTTGGATTTTAATTGACCATTTACTTATTTCACCTAAACAGTGTCGATACGTGTAATTATGCATAATTATGTTATCTAACATATTGTAATAACTATACAGTTAGCATAGTAAAGCTCCTGGTCTCCAAACTTAATTGGAGTTAAAGATGACCATAGCTATTCCTCGACTTTAACAGGGATTACTATAGGTTCCGTGTAATGTATTACTATAGGCGCTCCTGGCTTAACGGGCGTAACATATATTGTTAGCCCCAGCCACTTCTTAAGCTCTCCTGGAAGTCTGAACCTATAAGTTATTGAAAATTCGCTTTTAGGCTGTGGAAGCCTGGTTGAATTCTCATATACCAGCGCTCCGTCACTAAGCCCGATCACTACAACGCCCCTAGGCTCCTCGCTACATGAGTAAGCCCTAAACACGATAGCTGATACCATAAAACCCTCTCTTCCCTTAGCAGAAACCTTCACTTCAACTTCTTGCCCGGAGCTAACATGTTCAGGGTAAAATACCTCAACCTCAAACACATCACTAGAAAACACCTTTCTATTAAGCGAAGGATTTTCATGAGATCTATCTTCAATACTTGATAGTGGTAAAACTGCAGCTACTAAAGCTACTGCAATAGCAAACGCCAAAATAAGTAATGCTTTAGACACAGTCAACAGCTAAATCCCTCCTTCCCTGTATTAGTATTTCTATTTCTGCGGAAAACTAACTACTGCACTTTTATTCTTTGTCTAATATAAACTTTATAGAGGCTTCTAAGGAAGTTCGGAACACGGTCTCGAAGTAAACCGTCTACAGAGCATGTGGGAATAGTTATTGAAACTTCATGGATTGTCACGGATTTAATCTAAAGTAAGGTGCTTCCTTATGAAGAAAATGGGCTTATTCGCGATTTTTATATAGTGTTTATTGACGCAGAGGTTGTTTCAAAATGTACGACATTGTTAACATTGTTTTAAGTATTGATGATGATTTAGAATCGTTGATTATTACCGGGTATTGTAGATGCTTCTATGTTTTTCTAGAACCCGGAAAAGGTTTTATTCTTAAGGAAGAGGTTGATGATTTTCTAGAAGTTTTCCACAGAGAATGTTTAGGGTTTTCCATGTTAAACCTAAAGCTACTGTAGTAGGTTGTTTCTGCAATGAAATACCTAGTGATGTAAGGAATGTTCTTGAAGAATACTTATCTAAGCTTTCTGAGAAAGCGGCTGCGGAGTTTAGAGATGCTTGGACAGAAATTTCGGTTATAGAATACCTCTTTACTGAAGCATCGATACTTGGTTACGCTAGGAGCAATGACGGTCTAGTACTTAGCTTCAAGGTTAAAGAGGATACTGGAAAATACCGTGTTTAAGCTGTTAAAGCAGCAATATACTTTGGTGGAAGCGTATGCTACCCTATGAGCACATATGCTTCTGAAACACTTAAAAGTGGAGAGAAAAAAATACTCTGAAAACACTATAATCCGAAAACGTTTATGCCAAAGACTATTCAGTTATTTGAGTACCAGTAGATCTAACCAAGTTTAGAGGCGCTAAAGCATTGATAACAAGCTCCACCTCTCCTCACGACAGGCCCTAATGGCACTAACTATTTCCTTAGAAGGAATTTTCTTCAAAATCTTCTGAGCTCACACCAGCGCTTCCTTAATTTCTTTTTCCTCTCTCCTCTTAACCTCCTCCTCTAAAGCCCTCCTAATAACATCGCTAACTACTATCCTATACTTTCTTAGCTTCTCATAAAGTTCTCTTCTAGTTTTAGTAGAAACATTAACATAGCCCAAGCAAACCACTACAAGTAGTATGGTATGCAATAGTGTAAAAATAATACTACTAAATCACGTAATACAGGGTAAAACAAGTTAAGAACAGGTTTCTACCTTGACCTAACCATACTGAGTTATCGTGTTCAAAGCTGCTTTCACAACCATCTTCTCGGTTCTCCTCAATTTTCTCGTACCGAATCCTTTCCTCCACTCTTCACCGTATAGTTCATCTGATATTGCTGCTACTATGGCTAATTTTACTTTACGATAAGCTGCTACAGTCATTAAAGCTGTAGACTCCATATCAACACCTAAAACACCTATCCTAGAATACTCTACAACCTTATCTCTCGTTTCACGGAATAAAGCATCAGTGCTCCAAATGCCCCCGCGAAGAACCCTTATCCTCCTCTTATCCTTAACCCCTCTTACCTCACGAAACAGCTTTCCAGCAAGTCCCCTATCAGGCTTTGGAACGTAGTTAGGGGGCATGTAGTGGAAGCTAACACCCTCCTCCCTTAAACCCCAAGTAGGAACTAAAACATCGCCAATACGCAAAACAGGGCTTAAAGCACCAACCGCACCAACTACAATAAAAACCCTACCACCACCAGCAACAAGCATTTCCAAAGTAGTTGCAGCAGCTGGAGCACCAAAATAGGGCCGGGCAATAAAAACCTCCACACCACCATAGCGTCCCTTAGCAAACTCCGAAGCAGGAGCATAATACTCAACCCTCTCAACACTCTTCAACAACTTCATAGCATATTTAAACATGAAATCAGTAAGCAACATAACAACCCTACTACAAGGCAAACAAAGACTTTTCTCGGAAGCTAGTCGGAAAGGATCAATAACAGGCGTGCCTCGGCCCGGCTCAAACATGAAACATCACCATTCCTATAGTAACCTAGTTAAACTAGTTAAAATAGTAAATCGTAGCTAAAGTAAATGATCTTATATTAACCTTAGATTGTTTAAGCTATGGTTAGGAGGGAAATCCGAAATTTTAAGGGAAAGAGCTTTTCCCTCTAGATGCAATGATGTTCCTGGTCTCTAAGCCTTTTTGATGTTCTTCTCACTAGCTAAGTTTCCATACGAGCTTCTATATTCCCATTTAAACAAACGCTCCTTAACCATGCTTTAGTTCTACTCTTCCCGCATCCATGCTGGCTCGAATAATGTAGAGGAGCATGTGTGATACGTTAGCGTACTGAGCATAGTGTTTTTAACTATGGTGCGAGTTCTTTATTATATTTGGTAGCGGGGGTGTTTTAGCGGGTTTGGGAACGTTTTCTGCCGTGTTTATGGTGTTCGTCTTGTTAGGGCTTATTACTGTTTCTTGTTTTGCCTCTCATGGTGATGCGGAGAGTTGGGGCTTTGTTATTGGTTTTAGGGGCCGTGTTTTCGGCTCTTTTGTAAGTGATGGTTTTCTTTATTTTTGCGGTTATGTTCACCGTTTTATTGCTGGTAAGTATTTTCCCATGGTTTTCGTAGCTAAGTACGACATTGGGAAGGGAAGGCTTGTATGGTTTAGAGTTGTTGAGGATGTTAGAGGTTGGGCTTACAGTGTGCTTGTAAAGGACAGTTATGTTTATGTGTCCGGGCTTTTAGCCGATGTAGGCAGGGGTTTCATTATTTGCCTTAGCAGCAATGATGGGAAGTTTCTTTGGGGTTACGTTGCTGAGAAGTGTTTTAAAGGGTTACTTGATTTAGGAGACTATGTTTTAGCTTACGGTGAAGGACAATTCACTATACTGAATCGAGAAGGTTATGTTGTCAAAAACGTTATTGTTGAGTTAAGAGATAGTGTTGGTGAATGGTTCCCCATAAACGTTATGAAAGCTATTTACGTTGGTGGAAAAATTTACGCTGTAGGCTACCAATGGTATTTGGTTTCTGAGAGAAGGGTTTTTGACGGGTTTCTAATATGCTTTAGTAAGGATCTTGAAGTAGAGTGGGCTGAAGGTTTCGGTACTGAGGAGTTTAACGAGTACTTTACCGACATATGTTTTCACAATAAACACCTCTACATGTCAGGTTTCAGTACTAAAATGGGGAAAGAATCTACTGAAGTGGAAGGTGTTATTGCTGCTAAGTTTAGCCTCAACGGAACACCGCTATGGATTAAGGTTTTCGAAGATAAAAGATGTGTAAGTGCCCAGTCAATTCACGTGTTTAACGGGGACATTTACATTGTAGGCACATATAAGGGTAACATGTCGAGTCTACATGACATCCTAGTATTGAAGATTAGTGGGGAAAGCGAAGCCTCAGCATGGACTATTGGAGGTAGTTTAGAGGAGTTTTGCTGGAAAAGCATTCCCTACAGGGAGGGGATCGTAGTGTATGGTAGGTCAGCTACATGGAGTTTCAACGAAACAGAACCATACCCTATAATAGTTTACTGGCCCCTAGACAGTGTTGGCGAAGTTAAGTGGAATATTGAAGGCTGGGAACCTATTAAAGTAGAGAAGAAGCCAGCACCAATACCTAGCACACCATATGAAATGGTTTTCCAAAATCTTGAGCTAAGAAAGCGTAAAACATATTGTAAGAAATATGTTTTCAAAATTGCAGGGAAAGAAATTACCTTAAACTTCGCTCATGGACTACTTTCTTCCGAGAGGAAAACAGCTGAAGCAGCTAAAAACACACCAATTAGCCCTACAAAAACACCTATACCTCGAACACCTAAAATACCTCCAATCACCATGTAAGTAGAAAACATTAGGCCATTTCAAATCTTAGTACGGTTTTCTCTTTAAGAACTTCATCTTCTTTTTCAGGATGCTTAAGTCTGGATAGAAGTAATTCTTTCCTCAACGCTTTCAACACAACGGTATTATCTTCCCTAAGTTCAGCTACTAATAAGTCACCCTTACCAACATTTAAATGCTCTAATATCCTCTTCTTTAAGACCGTATGGCCCTTATCATCATATATTTTAACTATCTCAACAGCCAAGAAGTATACACCTAACAGTATATAGGATAACTTAATATATAAAGTTATCCCATTATATTATAGGTGTTCCCATTGTCTGAAAGTATTTTACTCGATACTATTGCTCTTTGGGGACTTATTTTCGCTAACTCCAAGTACCATAAACCTATTGTTAAGACTATCAGAGGAAAGCATATTATTATTCACTCTATAAGCTTTCACGAATTACTGTATCCTGCTTACAAACTTGAAAGTCATGGAGGAAAAAATATTAGAGAAGGTTTAGAACTTATTGAAAACCTTATGAAAGCATACAATAGTATTGTCGGAGAACATAGAGTGCTTTTCGAAACAGAAAAACTAACAATAAAACCTTTAACAGTAAATGATCTAATAAAAGCATATAAGCTCATAATAGATGAGAAAGAGATATTCATAGAGGAAAGGAGAGGATACTGGCCTAGCGTAGTAGATGCAGTAATAGCCTCGCTCTGGACAGAGTTGAAGATAAAACTACTAACCGACGATGAAAAGCTAATAAAATATGGGAAGAAACATAAATTACCATATCTGAAAATATTAAAATAAATACATATTTGTAATATTGCAAGAATTACGGAAGAATTTACTTAAAGTGAAACATGTTTTGAAACATATATTTCATCACCCTTTATGTTCTCTAGGTGATTAGGAAATGGTGAAAGAAATTTTTGTAAAGACAATTCTAAATAAACATCGAAGAAGAGGTCCATGGTTTTTAGATGACTATTCCTTAAACCCTTATAAACTTTGTGATTTCAACTGTATTTACTGCTATATTCGCGGTAGTAAGTATGGAGAAAACATGGGAAAATGTCTAGCAGTAAAAAATTAATGCTCCCACCTTACTTAGGAAAGAGCTGCTAAGAAGGGCTAAGAGGAAAGAATACGGGTTTATTGCTTTAAGCTCTTCAACAGAACCTTGGATGAATATTGAAAAAAGTATAGGTTAACAAGAAAATGTTTGCAAGTAATTGCAGATTTTAAATTCCCCGTCCATTGCCTGACAAAATCAACTCTAATTTTAAGAGGTCTAGACATATTAAAGCAAATCGATGAAAACGCTATTCTACCTCGAGATCTAAGTATGTTAAAGCATGGTGTGTTAGTAACTTTTTCTTTATCAACGATAGATGAGGGAATTGCAAAAATATTTGAGCCTAATGCTCTGAAACCTAAAGAAAGACTAAGAGCATTACAGAAAGCCAAAGAGTTAGGATTCCGCGTAGGTATAGCTTATATTCCAATTCTACCTTTTATCTCAGATCCCGATGAGCAATTAGAGGAAATGATAAAGACCGCAAAGGAGCTTCAAGCAGACTATGTTTTTGTCGGAGCTTTAACACTATACGGTATTGGTAAAAAGCTCTACTATAAGGTCATAGAGAAATATTTTCCAAAACTCCTTCCTAAATATAAGCAACTATTTAGGATATATAATCAGCCAAGCAAAATATATCAGTTAAAACTCGAAGAAAAAGCAAGAAAACTCTGTAGAAAACACAGGGTAAAATATAAAATTTTATAACTAAAATAACGTATAAAGGCGAAACTTATTCTTCCTATGTAAAATATAGGTAAGCATTATTGCCCAATACAGGTTTTAATAGTTGCTTATGCTAAGTTAAATACTGTGATTTAGTAAAGGTTAGTGGAAAATGCTTTTGTTTAGAGTGCGCTGGGTTACAGCATTAGATGCTAAGGTGTTGGGGAAAGTAGCTGACTATGTAAGGTATGATTCTAAGTTCCGCTTCAGCGTTTACCGGTTGAATCCTGTTAAGTCTGCTAAATATGGTTCTTTAAGAACACTTAGTTTCTTATCGAAAATAGGTGTTTACGTTCCGAAAAACATTAGGGAGATTATAGAGGAAATTTCAAGGGGAAACATAGACGTTTACATTACTTTTGAAGGACAGGACTTAGCTGTTTACAGTGTAGAAGAATTCGTAAATGAGGCTTCTAAAAAGAGGTTAATTGTTTGGGATAGGAGGAGCGGCGTTTGGAAAGCTAAACCCTCAACACTACATGAGATAGTTGATTTAGCTTCGGGGAAAGGTTTCAAAGCGAAAACGTCTTTCAAAACAAACTATGAGCTGTCTTTTAAACCTAAACTCCAGGTTAAGCTAAGGGATTATCAGGAGGAAGCATTTAGAGAGTGGGTTAGGAACAATTGTAGAGGGGTTATTGTTTTACCTGTTGGTTCAGGTAAAACTCTTGTAGCTCTTAAGGCGGTAGAGTATTTAGCTGTAAAAACCATTATCCTAGTACCTACAATAGACCTGCTACATCAGTGGAGAAAAATTCTAGCGGAGAAGCTGGCGGTGAGTGAAGATAAGATTGGTGTTTTCGGTGGTGGGAGGAGAGAGGTTAGGGAATTAACTGTTATGACATATGATTCAGCATACATAAACCTTGACAAGTACCCAACATATTTCGGACTAGTAGTTGCTGATGAAGTACATCACGCTGTAGCTCCAAGCTATAGGAAAACATTTGACCTTATAACGGCACCTTACCGTTTAGGTTTAACAGCAACACCCTATAGAAGCGATGGACTACATAAACACTACGGGGAAATTATTGGTAAAATAGTTTACACCCTAGAACCCAGGAGGCTTCAGGAGAAAGGTTTTCTAGCCAAACATGTTGAAGAGAAAATATACATTGAACTTTCAAGAGAAGAGCTTAAAGAGTATTTTGAGCTTATGGACAAATACTTCAGCTACTGCGAAGAGAAAATACCTGAAATAAGAGACCCTAAGGAAAGGTTTAAGAAGGTATTAGAGCTTGCAGCTAGAGACCCTAAAGCACGTGAAGCTCTTAGAGCAAGAAGTAAGGCCAGGCAAATAGCTTTAAGCGCTGAAAAGAAAATTAAGGTTGTCGAAGATCTTCTAAAAAGTAATCCTGAAGAAAAGGTAATCATATTTTCAAGATACACAGACATTATCAGAGAAATTTCGAGAAGATTTCTAATACCTAGAATACTCCACGACTCACCTAAGGATGAGAGGAAAGAAATACTTAGAATGTTTAAGGAGGGGAAAATTAGAGTATTGGCCACAGCAATGACTCTAGATGAGGGAGTAGACGTACCGGACGCGTCAATGGCAATAGTTATTAGTGGAACAGGTAGCCATAGAGAATACATTCAGAGACTAGGCAGAATTCTTAGACCTAAAAAGAAAGTAGCAAAACTAGTTGAAATAATAACTAAGAGAACCATAGAACCTCACTTAGCTTGGAGGAGAAGGAGGGAAGAAGTTTTCTAATAAACTACTTTAGCCAGTTTAAACATTTTTCTCTAAATACTGCCATGTATTCCTAAAGGGCCCTTTCCTTCTTCCTAGGATTGTTTTCAGACCGCCTTTAAATGCTTCCACCTTACTTACAACCCTAAGGGGAAGGGTTATGAGCTCATGGGTGGCAGTTGAGCTCAACAGGTTCGCCTCTTTACATGTTTTTATGTGAGTAGTCATCGGCTCATCTCTGAGATATCCGCTCTCCGGTCTGGTTTCATCGGTCATCGGGTGAGCATTCCATAACCCAAGGCGTGGGGCTAGGCTTCAGATACCCTTTACTCTTTCCTTGGAGAGCCACCCTAGATAATGTTGCTTTAGGAACAGATAGTTCTGCAAACAACAATACTTAAGTGCAGACTATGAAGTTTGCTACAAGACTACATGAAGTTAATAAGCTTAGCTCTTTAGCTCCTACTGTCTGAGATATTCTTGAAATACCTGCTATTAACAGGGCTAAAGCTTTGGGTTTAGAAAAAGAGCTAAGTTTCTCTAGAGGTTGGAAGGAAAGCTGAACGTATCAATTATTAACCCAGATAAAACCCTTATCTAACCTATACATGGTCCTATCAATAAAATTACTACCTAGCTGCAATGGCGTTGAGATTGTGATTGTCGACGGTAAAATAGTTAACGGAAAATATTAATACTAGGTGTGAAATTGTTTGCGGAAAAGCAGAAGCATATAATATTAGGAAAGAGTAAATGTTGAATGCCCTCTGAAAACATATAATTTAATAACGGTATTAGTTTATGAAATATTATTAGTTTTCATAACTACAGTGCTAAAGTTTTTCATTTTCCACGTAAGTAGCTGATAATACATAAATGTTACCTATTCCTGAAGAACCTACACAGTTTCTATGAAATCAATCACTGCTTACGCTTTTATTACAATAAGCGAACTATAAGGCTTATATGAAGTTCAGCAGTGTTATCCCTAATATTGTAAGTAATATTCCAATAATATGTTTTTCACTTAACTTCTCTCTTAACGCTATTTTTGAGAAAATAGGTGTTAGGGCTGGTGCTGCAGCTGATATTGCTGCTCCAGCAGCTGCTCCTACAATCTCTACTGCTTTAAGTAGGGAATAATATCCTACAACTAATCCGAAGGTTCCTCCTGCAGTAAGGAACACTAAATGTTCTCTTTCATATTTTCTAATATTTCTCAAAGCTATCGGTGCTAACATTGATGCTAGAAAAATCCCTCTTGAAAACTGAAGTTCTGCTGCTGAGAATATTTGAAGTGGGATTTTAGCTATAGCGACATAGAAACCCCATATAATAGCGCATAGAATAGCTGCTAAAAACCCTAAAAGCACCCCTTTAGGAATGGTTAGGTATATTGTGAAGACGCCTGAGAGGACAAGAAGTAAACCTAGAATTAAAGGAAGCGATACAGCTTCTCCCATAAGGGAAACCGAGAAAATAAGTGTAAAAACAGAGTATGTACTACTTAAAGCCAGGGCTAATGAGGGCCCCATTACCTTAATAGACAAAATGAAGAGACTGTCTCCAATAACATTTCCTAAAAATGCAAGAACAAAACCCCAAAATAAATAATTCATGCTCATGTTTGGAAATATGTTACCTGTAAAAGCGGCATAGAATATGTAAGCTATGGGAAGGGAGAGTACGGCCCTAATAGAATTAGCTTCCAAAACACTAATACCCTTACTGCCAAGCCTATAAAATACAGGGGAAAGAGCAAAGGAGATAGCAGCTAACACACCATAAAAAACACCTAAAGAATTCATCGGAAACCACTGTTTCAACAGCTTAAACACTTAGGTAAATTAAACTTATTCTCAAATATTCTAAATAATATCCAATACTTCGCGCAGCAAGGCAGTATTAGCGCCTATATAAAGCTCTAGAATTAACTGCTATGATACTAAGAGAATAAGTATTTGTTTAGTAAAACTAATTTGTAGGAATGGTCTTAACTTGGATGGAATTAATGAAAGTTAAAGACGTAAAACCCGGAATGAATAACATAACCCTCACTGTAAGGGTTGTATCTGTAAGTAAACCTAGAAAGGTAATGACGAGATACGGTGAAGCAATGGTTGCAAGTGCTCTTGTAGCTGATGAAACAGGAGAAATTACCTTGACCCTTTGGAGAAACCAAATAAACATTGTTAAGCCAGGTTACATTATAAGGATTGAAGGAGCTTTCGCGAAAAAGTTTAGAGACAAACTGGAGCTAAATGTCGGCAGAAGGGGAAGAGTAACCCTGTTAAGGTAAGAGGAATAAACACGGAACATCATTAGTGTAGGCTAGGCTAACATTACTGCAGCCTAGCTTACAATAAGCTAAAGGATCGGTTGTTTTTTCTCCTCAAATGTGATATATTTGTTGAGACGAATAAACATATTTGAGGTGTTTATAAGCAGTGTTTAAGCTGGGCGAAGAGGAACTTAATGTTTTATTTAATGCACTAAGCCATGAAGTACGTAGAAAAGTTATTAGAGTTCTCGGCGAGAAGAAGAAAGCAACTTACAGTGAGCTTATGAAAGAAGTCGGTATAAGCGATTCAGGAACTTTCGCTTTTCATCTTAGGAGAATGAGGTATATAGTTAATAAGGATAGATATGGTAACTATTTTCTCACAGACCTAGGTAAAATAGGCTATGAAATACTCGTAAACATAGAGAAACCCAAAGAAGCGGTTGAAGAAAGAGAGGAGAAAGAGGAATATGAGCCCACATTTGAAATTATTTCAGATAGACTATACTATTTCCTATCCAAAGATAAACTGGAAAAGCTTAGAAAAGAAAATAGGAAGTTGCTGTTGAAAGATATTTTAGCATTAGTTGTAGACAAAAATGTAACACCAGACCTATTCAAAGACGTAGTATTAGAAATAGATGATACAGCAGTTGTACATTCGCCTAAACACCTACTTTTAACTGTTGAATCAAGATGTAAAGATGTACTATATGTAAAGGAGTATGAAAATAAGCCTCCTAAAAGAGATGAAGTAATATCGAAAACTATGCTAAGTATTTCTAGGTTTTTAAAAGAGTCTTGGGAATAGAGGAAGATTAAAAACTATAAAACATTTTTCAGAGAACACGATCATGTAATTTAATTTTCCAGAGACCTCTCTACAACATATTCGCGCTGGAAAAGTATAGTCTAGGATTTTTGTGGAGAAACCTCCACGAAATGAAGCATGAATGTATTGGATTTTCTAAGCAAACAGTCTTATATTTGTTTAACCTCTCCCCGTTAAGGATGAGGAGTAAGTGGAACATGAGATGTGCTGTTAAGGATTGTGAAAAAATATGTTACTAAAAAGAGAAAAGGGTTTTCAAAAGTAAGACTGAAGTAGTTGAAGCATTGAAAGGTATATCTTTTAAAATAAGGTATGGTGAAGTAGTTGGTTTACTTGGCCCCAACGGTGCAGGTAAAACAACTACAATAAAAATAGTGTCCACACTGCTTCTACCTGACTCAGGTAAAGTGTTTATAGATGGAGTTGAGGCTTTTAAAAACCTATCCTATGTTAGGGAGAAAATAGGTGTAATGTTAACTGTGGAGAAAGGGTTTTTCCCTAAACTTATCGGTCGTGAAAACCTCATATATTACTGTACGGGTTGGAAAGAAAATTTCTTGAAAGAAGAGCAGACTATCTTCTAAACGTACTTGAACTTAGGGAATTAGGCGAGTCAGATAAGCTTTATGAAGAATTTTCTTTAGGAATGAAAGCTAGGCTAGCGTTTGCAAGAGCATTACTGAAAGATCCTCTAATAATTTTACTTGACGAACCAACATTAGGCTTAGACCCTGTAAGTGCAAGGAAAATAAGGAGGATGGTTAAAGCTAGCAACAGCTTTAGCCTTACTATATGCTCCAATATCTATTAGAAGTCTAAGAATTTGGGAGCATAGAGTTTTAATTAAAAGTGCTAAAACATGATAGCATTATTTGATAGGTTAGTTGAAGCTACTAGAATAGCATGGGTTTCTTTTAAACTCTACACAGTATCCGATATTATCCGCGGTAAAAGTGGGATAATTAGCTTAGCTGGTATTTCTCTTTGGCTAACACTGTTAATCTTACCTGTAAGCCTTTTTGCTAATCCTCAAATAGGTTTAGGTAGAGTAGCAGCTTTTATTTTTGGAGGAATACTTGTTTTCAACGTTTACTCTGTAGCCACATGGGATTGGGCTTGGGAGATAAGGAAACTAATAAACTATAATGTTTTAGAATACCTTATTGTGAGCGGTAAAAGCCCATTAATGGTTTACTTAGGGCTTATACCGGCGTCTCTGATATGGCTTTTAATGATTATCGTCTTAGGTTACGGTATTGTAAATGTTTTCATTGCACAACCTAGAATAGCCATCTCTGATTTTAAATCGTTCATACTAGCATTTGCTCTTCTCATAATAGTTGTTTTAAGCTATGCGCTTATTTTAGCTTCAACAACACTAATAAGTGGAACTTCAGGAGCAGTAGTTGAAATATTTTCGTAAATTCTGCCTTTAGCTACAGGAGGTTTCACACCTTTATCGCTCATGCTTGAACCCTTAAGAACCATAGCGTTACTTACCTCATTCAGCTATCCTGCGGAGCTCCTTAGAAAAACACTAAACATATATGAAACCATATTACCTATAGATACCATGTTCATCATAGGATACATCTATGGTTTAGCATTTCTCACGTTCTCCATAACCCTTTTCAAACTCGGCATAAGGAAAACGTTAAAAGAAGGATTAAAAACACTTTCCGCATGGTAGTTCTCATACTTAATCCCATAAAATGCTACGATTTAACTTTTAACATGTCAGCTATGACTAATAATGCATAAGCGGTTAAATTTAAAATATAAATTGTTTCGAAAGCACAGACACCTTTACGTACGTTATTAGAGATCTATCCCGAAGATGTTCTTTCTTTTTTGCAAATAATATATCTATGAATTTTTCTAAACATAGTATCGCTAAGGTCGTACATTTTTCCCTAATAGACAATACATGCACCTACAACACCACGTTTCCATAAATTAGGGGTTTACTTACAGCTAAAAACGTCGTATATTCTCCATAACAATAGAACTCTATTTTCGTTCACTATGTTATTTTCTAATACTCTATTTTGAAGGAGAAATATTAGGGTTAATGAATAGGGATTAGGTGGAAAAACATAGAAGCTTTAGAAGAGCTAAGTGAATGGCACTGCAAGTAGATTCTACGGCGTGACAGCTTTACCTTGTTTCCTCTAACTGTTGCTCCTCTTATACATGTATAGTAGTGTAAGTAGTGAAGGAGCTATTAAGATGATCCATAAGCTCCAATAGAGAAATACCGAGTTGAATCCATATAGATCTACCAAGTACCCTGTCGTAGTATTTAATATGAAGGAACCGAATGATCCCATTGCATTTATTATACCTATTGATAAGGGTATAATCTTTTTACCAATTAGAGCAGATGGAACTGTTGTTATTAGTTGAGCATCTATACCATAGATTAGTAATCCTATAGCTGCTAACGCTATTCCAGCATAAACCATGTTGTGTCCAGCTATAACAGGGAAAACATATAATATAGCTGCTGTTAATGGAATTGACAATAAGAGAGGTTTAACTTTCTCTATACCGCGAAATCTATCAAGCGCAAAACCATATATTATCATCCCTAACGCACCTGCCATGGGATATATTGAAGCAGTTATCGATGACACTGCAGTTGAATATGATATAGTATACAGGTATGATGGTAGATACACTATGGCTGCCTGCAGCACCCCTGTTGTTAAGAGGTATGCAATCGCTAAAAGCAGTATTGGTTTCCAATATTTGACCAGATCCTTCGATATAATGTAATTTGCTAAAGACTCTTTCTTATAAAACACTTCTACACTATATTTTGTCTGCTGTCTTAATATAAGTACGAAAATAGGGCCTAAGATCAACAATATTAGCCCATTCACTATAAATCCATGTCTCCAATCTATAACTGATACTACATAGCCTGTAATAATCCATGTAATAGAACTTCCCAACGCCCAGCTTGTATTAAAGAAGCCCATATATCCTCCAAGCTTTTCCCTTTCAAACATAACGGTTAGTATTCTGATGAGAGACACCCAAGCGGTAGACTGGAAATAACCATTAAGAACCCATAAAACCATGAAGCCCATTACATTGTTTACATAGCCGAACAGTATGTTTGCTAAACTGGAAAGTATTATTCCAGCAAATAGGAGAAGCCAAGGCCCTTTTCTTGTAACAATATATCCATTTACCACCTGTCCTAAAGAGTATACTAAGGCAAACAACCCAGCTATAACTCCCATTACATAGTAGTCAAGCCCTAACTCCGCTACACCGTAAGGGAATGCTACTGAATAATTTACCCTACACAGGTAAAATAGTACGTAGATAAACCAAGAAACTATAATTAGCAAAGCTGGTGCTTTCCGAGCCAACTTCACTCACTCTTGTATCTAAATAAAATAAGATATTAAAAACAATTAAGATAAAAAGGAGCGCAATTACTACTTCTTTACCAGCTAACTTCCCCTCATAATTTTCTGAGATGTTTTAGAACTATTTTAGTTGTTTTTAACAGTACGTACGTGTAAACTGATATTTTTCGACTTAGCTACAAACCAATTTATTTTATAATAATTAGTTTTATTAGCGTTAAAAGCTAAAGTATAGCCTAATTTACTTGTTTATTTTAAGGATTATATGTTTAAGAAGCAATATATGAAAATGGCTATAACCTAAGATAGTGTAAGAAATAGTCTAGTGAAAAGCTTAGAACTAGGTAAAATCATGGAGCACACATAGGTACTTAACTTAGTAGGAACTTATTCCTCCCTGCTTTAGTTTTCCAATTTCCTCACTGTATAGGCTTAGTATTTCTTTTACATGCTATCCTAGTAGCAGTGCTTTGACTGTTATTTTAGCTCTTGGCTGAGTTATTTAGCAACCATTTCCCTGATTTTAACCAAATTAATAGAAAATAAAAGATCCATGCTTAGCCTGAAGAGAATAGAATTATTCAAAATAATAGAAAGCTCAGTTTTCAGCCATCTCGAGAATTCTCCTGTATGGTAAAACGGGTTTACCTCTAACTAAACTATAGTATACTATGTTAGGTATTTTTAATTTAGAAATATAGGGTTTAAGCTTCTCATCAGCTAAAACAATAAGGTTTTCCAGAATCTTACTTACCTCTGAAAGCTTAAACACTTTCTTCTCAACATATTCTTCCCTCCAGAAACCGGCAATTTCAACTAGGAACTCTTTACTTCCTTTCGAAATTTTAAAATCCGGAATGTAAAGTATGTCCCCTAATGCGACGGGTTCAGGTTCCCTAACAACATCAAACCCTAGAGCCTTCAAAGTATAGTATATTTTCTTCTCAACTTCACTATCAAAAGCAAGCTGAGGTTTAACATTCTCCGGAATATCTATTTCCGGAAGTAGGCTGTTAGATAAAACCCTAATGTTTAGTATTCTTCTTTTAAAATGTGTTTTAGAGTAAACAGCCCATTCGCCAAGTGTTTTAAGAGTAGAAATAATTTTACTAACTAAAATTGATAGTCTAGAACCATATCTCGTAAGTTTGCCGTAAAGACCATGAGGCCCTTCAACAGCTATCCTAAGAGTGCCTTCTCTCCTAAAGTACCTAGCATCATATATTAAACCGTAGAACTTACACAACCTACCTACTTTCTTAGCTAAACCAGCTAAAACCCTTGAATCACCCCTACACCTAACGAAAACCCTTGAACTATTAACGAAAACAGTATCTAATGTTTCAAAATTATACAGGGAAACAACTTTTCCAACATCTGGTTCTCTAACCTTAACCAAAGGCATGTTTGAAACATCATCAGACCACATAATCTCGTCAACAAAGGGTATTTTCAGCTTCTCAGAAATAGTTTTAACAGCAGAATCCCTAATCTCGGAAGGTACAAAGCCTCCGTAAAGCTCATTAACTAGCTTAAAAACCTTAAGCCTAACATCCCTAGGATTAACAACAGTTCTCAACCCTCCAGGCTTAGGCCTGTAAAAATATGACATAACCTTCTTTAAACCATTAAAAACCCTATCATCACCAACAATAACCCTTAAATCATCCCACCTAACATCCCCAAAACACTTACCAACCCAATCCTCATAAAAACCAATAACAGCCTCAACAACACCACGATCCCTGAAAGAACTTAAATACACTGGTTCAAAAACACCCCTACCAACATACTTCAACCTTAAATTACGCCTACCATAAGTCAAACCTAACCATACACCCCCAACAACCTATGCTTAAAAAACCCTGCACCCAGCATTATAGCTACTTTACCTCAACAATGAACTATCCTATCACACTTTTTCTTTTCAAGCTCAAATTCTTCTTTAAGAAGCTTCTCAACAAAACTGGAGTCAGCATCAATAACCTTAGGCTTCAAGTTCCCCACTAATACCATCCTCTACCTTATCATCCTTAAACTTAACTCTCAACACAATGCTCAAACATTATCCTAAATACGAAAATAGAAGGCATCTTTAGAGAAAAACATTACTTTACATTTATTTCTTAGTTTCGACAACTACTATGTTTCTCCATGGATTAAGCAGTATTTTCAGTTTGTTAAGTACTTCTCTTCCAACAAGTACTTCTTCGGTTATTAGCTCAGGTTCTGTTGGTACGTAGATGTTGTTAACACCTATACTAACATATTCACCCCTATGGTAAAGATGGGTTTCAGCAGGGTAAACTTCGAACTCGCTAACCCCAAACATTGGATGTTCAAACTCAACAACTTTAGAAGGCTTTAACCCTTTAAGAACCCTTATTATGTCCATGTTAGCGTATATTCCACCATCAAAACCTGTATCGACAATTGCAGGTCCTCTAGCAATAAACCTACCAACTTTAACAGCTAAATAAATAACCGGAACATCGGGAATCTTAGCACCGTAGTGGCTATACCCGTTCTCCAAGTAAACATATTCGAAAACCACTACTCAGAAACCTCCTTAACAACCCACCTACACTTAACCCTCCTACCAACAAACCTAGGAGACCTTAACCTAAGAAAACCATAAACCCTAAGCTTCCAAAGCACAGAAGGATACTCACCAACCTCAACCATAGAGCCAAGCTTCTCCTCAAGAACCCTAGTAATAAACTCACTCCTACTAACACCAAGCCTCCTACACAAACTATCCAACCTCTTCAAAAGATCCTCAGGAATACTAATACTAATCTTCCTGGAAACCAAAATACCACCAAGTAGTAAAATATACTACCAAAAATAAATACCTTTTCAACAAATTAGAGAGCAATCCCTCCAATATGCTTCACATAAGAGTGGAATAAAGTACATGAATAACATTATCCTCCAAAGATAGAACTCTAATAATAGATATGCAATAACTATATTACATAAGGAAGATATAGAAGCTTTAGTTCTGCAGGCCTTAAACAGCAAGGTAGGATTATAGCTACTGTTATTCATGCAAATTCTAAGGGCAAAATAAGGAAAGTACGATATAGTTTCGGGAACAAGGAGGTTATAAGGGGAAACTAGTAGAGAAGTCCTTGTAGAAAAGAGAACATTTCTTATTATTAATTATATCATTTTCTGGCCGCCACTATAACATATGCTATATCGAATTAGTTAGTGTGATTTCTTGTTCGCCATTTAAGTTGCCAGTTTGTATTACTCATCACATAAATTTAATTTTTAATATTAAAAATAGAGTTATTATTGCTAGCAAGAAGCCAATTATCATGAATACTGAAAATAAGCTTAGCATTATTCCTAGAAACGTAGGCCTAATATTCTTTCTAAATAGTATAGAGAATAATACTTTGACCGATTCTTTAACAGAATAGTTGTTAATAGAATGATCTTCATTGTTTTCTATTCTCCTATATAGAAGTCCTGATCTATGGTCTATCCATGCTTTATCTGGATCCTTTTTATTTTTAAATTTATCAAATTCTTTTTCATCATATATGGTATCTGGATAAAGGTCTTGTGAGTATAACTTAAGTTTTTTCCTAATGTTATGAACTACAAGTACGTTTGAAAATAAATGACGTGTTTCTCTATAAAGGTTTAGCGAAGCAAAATATGAAATAAGAATAATTAGTACATTGAGCGAAATATGAACGATACCTAGAGGTATAAGAAACCCGTCCAAATTAGTTCTGTTAACAACACTTAAGATAATAAATCCACTAGATATAGATAATAGAAATGTAACAATGCTTGTATAGTATTTAACGCTCTCCCATTGTCTAGTTCTATAATCTCTCCATTCATTTTCAGCATTTCTAAGTTCACTAAGCAGAATCTTAATCTGTTTCTGTTCAGGACTAGACTTCGCCAAGCATACACCACTTTATAGGTATACTCGTAATTCCTCTTATATATGCGGGCTAATTATATTTTTCTCAATTGATAGAAATAACGTAAATTCAGCTACTATTCTTAACGATAAAGAATTAAATAGAATTACTGATGTTACTTTAACTATTAACTAAAATATGTATTCTTGAAGCACCAGATTATAATTGGAGAAACGTCTTTCATTATATCATGGTTATGGGTACAATAATTGGAAATTAGAGCGTATATGCCCCGACTGCTTAAGCGTGGAAAGGAAGGACATAGACCTGAGAGAGCGGAAAGGTTCTTTCGGATTTATGATAGGGGTACGGATGTTTGTTTGTGGAAGACGCCTGGTGATGATGATGATGGGGAGGTTGTTGAGAAGACTTGAGTATGGCTTTTTAACTTTTCTGTTTGTTTTCTGCTAGGTATGTTTAATGGCTTAGTAATGTAGTGTTATGGTAAAGTATTTTTCCCGTAGAAGGTAAGATTTTAACCAGGTTCTTTTTGAAGGAGGGTTTAGGTTGGTTGTTAGGGTTGGTGTTGTTCAAGCATGTTTTGGTACTAATGTTGTTGAGAACGTTGGGAAAATAGAGGATATTGTTAGGAGGGGGTTTAGGGAAGCGGATTTCATTGTTCTTCCCGAATATTCTATGGTTAACGTGTTTGATTTGAAACCAGGCGATGTTTTCAGGTTATCGGAAAGTATT
>Ga0190311_1000205_pt1 | contig 21154 bp, 22 predicted proteins | sample 48700789_MG_FD_165037 | JGI IMG/M metagenome (GOLD analysis project Ga0190311, IMG submission 165037) | Hydrothermal vent sediment bacterial communities from Southern Trench, Guaymas Basin, Mexico - 4870-07-8-9_MG | ecosystem: Environmental > Aquatic > Marine > Hydrothermal vents > Sediment ...
GGCCATCTTAGTGCTTGCCTGCCTTCTCGTCCTCTTGGCCACGCTAGCTGGGGCTAGGAGTGCTGCTGCGCAAGAGGAAGGCGAAGAGGAAGAGGTCCCAATATGCACTCTAGAGGTCCTCGTACATGATTTTGATGGCAATCCCCTTGTTGGGGCCTCAGTAGAAGCCCTGAATGCCACTGATACCGATAGGGAGCTAATAAATAGCACCCAGACGAACTCAACTGGCTGGGCCAAGCTCTGGGTACCAAATGGCACTACCTGCGATATTGAGGTCATATGGAGGGATGCACTAGTCGGCTCCCTTGAGGGCATCCTCGTTAATAGGAACATGACGGTTGGCCCTATAACGTGCTCCGTCTGCGACCTGATCGTTAGGACGGTAGCTGAGGACGGTAGGCCCATAATAAGGGCGAGGGTAACCTTCAACGGCAACTACACGACTAGGTACGGCAACTACACGACCTTCAAGGAAACGCTATTCACAAATGCATCTGGCATCTGCGTCCTTGAGCACGCCCTAATGGAGTGCAACTACACGCTCCAGGCAACTAGGCATGGCCTGACTGAGCCCTTCGGCGAGCTTAGGCTATGGAAGCTCAATGAGACGACTACCGTGAACATAACCTGCCCCTTCCTAATCGTGAAGGTGAGCGTTGTTGATGAGCAGCTTAGGCCACTTACTGGGGCTAAGGTAGAGGCCATAGACTGGGGAACTGGTGAGCTAGTATCTAGCAGCGTAGTGGATGAGAGGGGGATGGCCTCCCTTAAGGTGCTATTCGGGAGGAACATAATAAGGGCGCTTGAGGATGGCTGGGAGGTCGGTAGGCAGGTAGTAGATGTAGTTGAGAACAATACTTGGTGCCTCCTCCCCTGTAGGGTTCTAAACCTAACACTGAGCATTAAAGTACTAGATGCACTTGGGAACCCCCTACCTGGCCTAGAGGTAAGGCTGCTAAGTGAAAATGGCACGCTCCTCGCTACAGCTGGGACTGGGGCAAGTGGCCAGGTAAGCTTCACGGGCCTTAGGCCAGGCTATTACATCATTGAGGTCCTAAGCGGTGGTGAGGTCCTAGCTAGGCAGGGGCTTAACCTAGCCCGCTCCATGAGGATTGAGGTACGGGTAGGCGATAGGGCACTGCTGCTCGGCACCTTAGTTAGCCTACCTGAGATCCTAGCCTCCTCAGTCATCATAATCACAGTCCTTGCAACCTTATTGGCCATCTGGCTGTGGGGCAGGGTTGCTAAAGGTAAGAAAACCTTATAAGAGGGCATACATAATCTCACGTAGACGGGGCCGTGCTCAAGTTGTCTGGCCCAAGGCCGTGCACGCCCTCCTGTAAGTTCTTCAGATGTGCGAAGAAGGCATTGGTCAGGAGAGGCGATAAGTTCTGGTGCCTCTGGGTCAACGCTGAGTGCAGCGTAAGCGATTGCGTCTTCGCTACCTGTGTTAAGCGTAAGCTACTGCCAGGTGGCATATGTGGTGAGACTGTTAAGCGTAAGACGAAGGAAGTAGGGCCTGAGGCTATTCCTGCCATAAAGGTTAGCTCAAGGATACTGAAGAAGCTAGGTGAGAGGGAGATAGTGCTCTAGGGCGCCATGCCTAAAGCCTAATCAGGGGGAGGAGCTCCAGCCTATCCCCATTGCTTAGCCTAGCTGAGAGGCCACCAAGGACATCTACATCACGCCCATTTAGGAGTATGAGGAAGTTGGTCCTTGGGTCGCCCGTATCAGGATCAAATATAATGGCCTCTAGGCCCTCCACCTGCCTGCAGAGGGCCCTGAGGGCCTGGAGCACGCTAGCCCCCTCCTCAAGCCCTAAGCTCAGCTCATCCCTACCAACGAGCCAGGCTAGGGGGCCGTGGAGGCGAACTAAGACCTGCAAGGCCATCACTCCAGTATTATAATGGGCTCCTCATACCTACGCCCATCCACTACGCTGCCTGGCGGTAGGCACCTGGCCCTCTTGGAAGCCACAAGCTCCCTGAAGGCCTCCTCTAGAGCCTGCCTTGGCCCCCCAGCCCTCAGGAGGCCTAGGGGCACGTTTAAGAAGAGGGGCCTATTCGGTATGATGTGCCTAGTGGTCTTATGTGGGAACACCTGGCCAGAGAGGGCTATTGAGAGCACATCCTGCTTCAGCACCTTAGGCGTCATTAGGACAGCATCTACCTCACCAGCTGAGAGCCTTCGCATAGCATCTTCTTCATCCTCAAATTCAACTTCAATGCCAATTTTCCTTAAGGCTGTTTCAAGTAGCTCTACTAGCTCCCAGGCCTCACGCTTATCATCAAATTCTGCTATTAGGCTAATGAACCCCCTCCCATCTGTTAGTGCTAGGGCTATTGGTGGCACTCCTACCTCATCTGGCCTTAAGCTCTGGCGTTCCTTAAGGACAAAACCGAACTCATGACTTAAGCGATCTACTAAGGCCCTGAGGGAGCTTAGGCCCCTCAGCGTCCTATACCAACAGCCTAGCCTTATGCTTGGGTCCTTGTAGTCCACTAGGCACGCTGCTGCCCACCTGCAGTTCAAGGCCCTAAGGGCCTCTACCCTATGCGTTCCATCTAGGACGACCAGGCTAGCCTCATCTACTATGATTGGGTGCTTTAGCACGCCATCATGCTCAATTTCACGCATGAGGGAGAGGAGCAGCTCTGGCACGGTTTCCTCATGGTGCTTAACGTCATCTATGTCCACGAGGGCTAGCTTGAGGCCAGAGGGGCCAGGCACCACTATGGGCGAGGACCCCTCATCGCTCACCCTTACCCCTCCCAAGCACCCTCTGGACGACACGGGCAGCAAGCTTAACGGCACTAGAGGCCAGCCTGTAGGCCTCAGCTGGATCATCTGTTTCAGATATAGCCTGTATGAGGCGCTCTGTGGCCATGAGGAGGCCTATTACCCTATCTGAAGGTGCCCTGTGCTCAATGATGGCATCCATGACCAACATCTCAAGGGCCTGAGCGCTGCCTAAGCAGTGGTAGATGCAGGCCTGTGCCTTCCTAGCAGCCTCAAGGGAGAACATGAGCGAGAGGGCGGGCTCATCCTTGGCTAGGCTTAGCTCAGCCCTAGCCTCCCTTAAGTACCTAAGCGCCCATCCCCTGCTAGTTAGATCTATGAGTTCCATCCCCGAGCACTCTTCCCATAAGGTGCTTAAAGGGGAGCTTAAAAGCCTAGCTACTCCTCCTCGGCCCCCGCCTCGCCTACTGGCAGCTCAACGAGGCCCTTAGATATCAGGCGGGTTATGTAGCCAGCTATTCGGTTCCTCACACGCTTAGAGGCCCCCTCAAGCAGCAGGGCCACCATGCGCTTGTTGTGCTCAAAATCATTCGTGAACTTATCTGGGTAGGTAGCTAGGAGCTCCTCAGCCGTCCTCTTTATCAGCCTTGGCCTGACCTTGCCCATCCACGCTCCACCCGCACTACCGCCCCAACACGCTAGCCCTTTTATCCCTTTCGTGCTAGGCACCAGCTCCATCAGGATGGTGATCCTAGTAGGCCAGGCCTCCTGCTAGGGGCCTGCAGATAGCCAAATGGTGCCACGCCATGCCATGCCCATCCTACGTTTCAAGTGCTGAAACGTAGTATTGTGTAGCTTATGCTAATCTATGGCAAGGCATAGTGCTCTGCGTGTAATGTTACCCTGTGAGGGGCTGTGAAGGTCTAGAGCACATGCACTAAGACCAAAAAACTTAAATACCCTTCCTCTCCAAGGGATATGCGAGGAGGTAGATGGGCATGCCCAGGGGCGAGCTATCTAGGGCTGCTGCCTGGAGGCTCTGCAAGAAGGCTGGTGCTGAGAGGGTCAGCCGTGCTGCTGCTCGCAAGCTAGCTGAGATATTAGAGGAAGTTGGCCTTAGGATCGCCCAGGAGGCCCTCGGCTACGCCACGCACGCTGGCCGTAAGACCATCAAGGAAGAGGATATAATCGTAGCTGCCAAGAAGCTAGTCGGTATCCCTTAGGCGCTGGGCCATAGCTGACCAAGCTACCCCTCTATTTTTTATTTGCCATGTCCCCACCTGTGGTATGTAAGTGATATTTGGACAGGGCATCTGCTAGCTCCCTGCCAGCGATCGTTAGTACATAGGGTCCTCGCACTTTCTTATTTCCACCGGTAATGAAATCTAGCTCCCTGAGCTTCCTCAAATTCCACTTAACCGTTGAAAGAGGGATGCCGTGGCGTGCCGATATGGCCTTAGCTAGGCCCGTGAGCGTGAGGCCCGAGCCCTCCAGCCTCCTGGCCTCGATCAATATGAGCTTCTGAAGTGGCGAGAGCTTGGATTTAGCGAGCTTGAGGAACATGCGGCGCCAATAAGTAGCCTCGGTGTCCCACTGCCCAAGAAGCCCGAGAGCAACGCCCTAAGGGCGCCCTAAGGGCCGATGACAGGCTTGACCCTCATAACGGCCACTAACTTCCTCTCCAACTTTGAGGTGGGCAGCTCATCATGAAGTTCTTCGAGCCAGCAGGACGATGGTGCGAGAGGCGGGGGCCGAGCGGCTCGAGCGCAAGGCTCGCGTGGAGGGAGAGAGGCTGCCACCCGCTCGCCTTCACCAGCCTCCAGAGTTCGTGGGGTGCGTAGAGCCTAAGGGTCGTTTCCACCTCGCCTCTCACGGCTAGAACAGACCCCTTACGCTCGCAGAGCCTGTGGCGCACCTTAAGAAGGGAGTTAGTGAAATCAAATTCCCTGAAGCTGTGGAGTTCCCAGGCACCCATCGTCATCGCAGCCGTGGCCTGGAAGTTCGCCACGATCCAGTCCCTGTTCACCGTGCTGATCACCAGAAGGGCGCCTTTCCTCGCCATCTGCCTAGCACCGGAGAGCATCTGCCGGTCCCCCTCCTCACCGAAGTAGCCAATCGATGTGCCGAGGCAGATCACGGCATCGAAGAGCTCCTCGCCTGCCAACACAGCCTCCAGCTCACGGACATCTCCTAGGAGGAAGTTCGTCCTGTCCGCCAGCCCCCTCTCAGCAGCACGAGCCCGAGCCTCTTCGATGTAGGCGGGCGAGAGATCCACGCCCACCACGCGGTAGCCAAGCTCAGCCAAGGGAATCGCGTGCCTCCCTATACCACAGCATAGATCTAGCACCCGACCCCCCTGAGGCACACCAAAGCGATCGAAAACGGCCTTAAGCTGTCTCGCCTGCTCCATGCCCTTTTCCACGATCTCAGGCCTGAAGAGGAACTTCCCGAAGACATCCCCGAACTCCACGAAGAGGTGCCAGGTCCAGTGCTCGCGCTCGGGCCTGCTCAAAGCAGGATAGGCTGGCCCGGATGCTTCATAAGGCTTTTTGAAGGTGGGCAGCTCATCACGGAGCCCCTCGGGCCACAGGCCCTCAGGACCCCACGGCAGCCATCATGGCCTGTCGCCTGCCCGACCGGCCCCCCATCACAGGCGGGAGCCCTCAAGGGCCCTCAGGGGGCGTGGGAAGGCAGGCCCTATGGCTCGTGCTCTACTTAGCGGGGGGCATGATAAGATTTTCCCTTCTTAGCACTCCCCTTCCTACTCTAGGACGTCTATAACGACCATGTCCTTGTCCACTAGGACGCTTATTGGATCGCCAACTTCCTTGGTCAGCAGTAGGTAGACATCCTCTGGGTCTAGGAGCTCTACCTTAGCTAGCACGTGGACCACGCTGCCGTTCTCAAGCCTTATGTCAAGCCAGATGCGGGTGTTCCCACCTTCAACGTACTCGTGCTTACCGACCAGCGTGCCACTCACCGTTATGTAGCGCTCTACCTCACGGCCAACTAAGGAGTAGGCCATCACAATGGCCTCCCTTAGGCCCCCGACCTCCGCACAGTCCACCCTGATGAGGCGCCTATCCGTTGCCCTAACTAGTGCGAAGTAGGTTGGGTAGTAGTGGCCATCCTGTACTATGAATATCGGTATGTGGTAGTAGAGGTCCGAGCCTATCCTGTAGAGCAGGGCTAGTGGCGTGGAGTAGTGGCCAGTTGGTAGCTCTGGCAAGCCTGCCTTAGCAACTGCCTTGGCCTCAGATGGCGATATCAAGGCTAGGTGGTCTAGGCTATACAGGTATAGGCCATCCCGCCTGGCGATTATGACGAGTTCCAGCAGGCTTGGGTTCCTCTTGTTCTGGAATAAGTAAACGCCCACGAGTTCGCCATTGGGCCACAGCTGGTACCTAAGGCCCTGTGGCTCAGCTGGCTCAGCAGAGCGATCTGAGTAGTACGGTAGGCCATTCCAGAAGTTCAGCTCATTATCGGCTGTCCACCTAAACGAGCCGAAGGCAGCGCCCATGGCCTCAAGCCACTCCTCATCCCAGCGCTGGACGACCCAATCTGGTGCTTCATCTGGCCTGTACTGGCCCAGCAGGGCACCCGTCCTTGGATCCCAGATGTGGACCATTGGGTCCGTGAGGGGGCCAAATGGGACCTCGTAGTAGCTGGTCGTAACGTATACAAGGCCATTGTGCTCTGGGCTCCAGGTTAGGTAGGCCCTCGTGAAGGTTCGGCTTGGGAATAGATCTTGGGCGTGAACCCTTATGTCCCTATCAAACCAGAGGCCCTCCCCGCACATCGCCTTAAGCGGTACTACCTCTGCCCTCTCACCAGTAGCATCTGTTGTGGGTACTACTATGACCTCCCTTATTCTATTGCTATCGCCGAGGAGGAGGGAGCCAAATAGCGGGGGCTCGCTTATGGTAGCTATCCAACATAGCTCACCACCGTACATGCCTAAGTGAACGCTTGTTACCAAGGAGGCAGCGCTTGTCTTCTTCACCTCAGCTATTGAGCGTGCTATCTCACTCGTAGTTACCCTAAGCTGATCTGGATCTACCTCTGGGAATATATCTACGGAGCCAACCCCGACCTCCTTGAAGTAGCTGAGCATGTGGTTGGCCCTTGAGAAATCCACGGCCCTAAATGCTAGTGGCACGCCTATTGGGCCAGCTGCGATGATGACCAAAATAGCTAAAACTACAATCGCCTTCACTAGCCTCTTGCTCATCACCTTCTTTATCGTCTCCCTTGCTGGCCTCTTAGCTAGCAGCCCCCTTAGGCTTGGCACGCCTAGCTTTGCCATCCTCCTCGCAAGCCATCGGCCTGCCAGTACTATGGCGGCGAGGGCGAGCAGCCTAATGGGCACGAGCCAGAGCAAGTATATGTGGATGGGCATGAATATGGTAGAACAGCCGTGGAAGTAGCCTATGATGGCTAGCATGGCAGCTAGGCCTAAGGAAGCCCTGTAGCCTAGCCCCTGCCCTGGCCTAACCTCGCTTACCAGGCGGGCTACATACCATATGTCAAGCAGCAAGCTCAGCCAAGCTCCCATGGTGATGAATAGTAGGGCTAGCATGCTCCCTCCCCTTGGGCTAGCTGACCACGCCATCCTTATAAGAACTAACGGGCAACACCACTTGCCCTAGAGCAGCCTTAAATGGCCTTAGAGGTGGCCAAGGGGTGGTGGAGCGTGGTGAGAGAGCTACCAAAGGAATACAATCCAAAGGCCGTGGAGCCCAAGTGGCAGGAGTTCTGGGAGAAGGAAGGCATCTACAGGTACGATTGGGAGGACACGGAGAGGCCCGTGTTCTCAATTGATACGCCACCACCATACCCATCTGGCGACTTCCACATGGGGAATGTGCTTAACTGGACGTATTTTGATGTTGTAGCCCGCTACAAGCGTATGAGGGGCTACAACGTCTTCTTCCCACAGGGCTGGGACTGCCATGGCCTGCCGACTGAGGTGCGTGTTGAGCGTAAGTACGGCATAACCAAGACGCAAGTCCCTCCCGATGAGTTCAGGCGCCTCTGCGTGGAGTTCGTGGAGGAGAACATAAGGGCCATGAAGAAGGATATGAAGCGCCTTGGCTTCTCCATGGATTGGAGCCTAGAGTACAAGACCATGGATCCCGATTACTGGCGTAGGACCCAGCTCTCCTTCGTGCTCCTGTACAAGAAGGGCCTCATCTACAGGGCCAAGCACCCAGTGCTGTGGTGCCCTAGGTGCCGAACGGCCATAGCAGATGCCGAGGTTGAGCACGAGACTAGGAAGGGCAAGCTGTACTACATACGCTTTAAGCTCGTTGGTGGCCAGGGGGAGCACTTGACCATAGCTACTACTAGGCCAGAGCTAATACCTGCTTGCGTAGCCGTGGCCGTCCACCCAGAGGATGAGCGGTACCAGGCCTACGTTGGCAGGGAGCTCCGGGTCCCAATCGTGGGCCGTAGGGTGAAGGTATTTGCTGATGAGATGGTGGATCCAGATTTCGGCACTGGCGTCGTAATGATATGCACGTACGGTGATAAGGAGGACGTACGCTTCGTGGCTAGGCATGGCCTACCAGTGATCGCCTGTATTGATGAGGATGGCCGTATGACAGCTGAGGCTGGTAAGTACGCTGGCTTAACGGTAGCTGAGGCTAGGGAGGCCATAGTAAGGGACCTGGGGGAGGCTGGCCTACTTGAGCGTGAGGAAGAGCTGATCCACGAGGTCAGCACCTGTTGGCGCTGCCACACGCCAGTTGAGATACTGGTCAGGGAGCAGTGGTTCATGCGTACCCGTGTGCTAACAGATGAGGTCGTGGATAAGGCCGTGAACGAGGTCAAGTGGTACCCAGACTACATGAAGTGGCGCTTAGTTGACTGGGCCCGCTCCCTGGACTGGGATTGGGTGATCTCACGCCAGAGGATATTCGCAACGCCAATACCAGTTTGGTACTGTGCTCGCTGTGGCCACGTGATAGTTGCTGAGCCAGATTGGCTGCCAGTGGATCCGAAGAAAGAGCCACCAAAGCTAGATGCCTGCCCTAAGTGTGGCTCAAGGGAGTTCAGGCCAGAGACAGACGTGCTAGATACGTGGTTTGACTCATCAATAACGTGCGCCGTCCATGCTGGCTGGCCAGATAGGCCCGATTGGCGTAGGAGGTTCCCAGCTGACCTACATCCGTCTGGCTACGATATAATAAGGACGTGGGCCTACTACCTAATGGTACGGCACATAGCCCTCTTCGGCGAGGTGCCGTTCAAGGCCTGCCTAATAAATGGCATGGTGCTTGGCACCGATGGTCGTATGATGCACAAGTCCTACGGCAACTACGTGCCAGCTAGCGAGCCCGTGGAGCGATATGGTGCTGATGCCACCCGCTGGTGGGCCATAGCAGGTGGTGCTACGGGCTCAGATGTGCCATTTAGGTGGGAGGAGGTAAGGCATGGCTGGCGCTTCCTACGTAAGCTCTGGAATGCAGCTCGCTTCCTAAGCCTCCAGCTGGCCGACTACCGACCAGGTGGGCCAAGGCCAAGGCTCAGGGTAATTGATAAGTGGCTGTTGAGCAAGCTAGCTAGGACCATAAGGCTTGTTACAGAGGCACTTGAGGAATGCCGTTTCAATGTGGCCCTCCTGGCCATAAGGGATTTCACATGGCATGTCTTCTGCGACCAATACGTAGAGGCCGTGAAGCACAGGCTGTACAGCCCAGAGAAGTATGGGCCTGAGGATAGGAGGGCAGCCCAGTACACGCTCTACACAGCGCTCTACCGTATCATACAGCTCCTAGCGCCATTCTGCCCCCACATAACAGAGGAGATCTACCAGGCCCTATTCAGGCCATTTGAAGGCCACAAGAGCATCCACGTATCGCCCTGGCCAGAGCCACCAGAGGGCTTCCCAGATGAGGAGGCCGAGGGGGCTGGCGACCTTGTGGTGGCGCTGATAAAGGCCATAAGGCGTGAGAAGGCAAGGCGCAGGATAGCACTAAGCGCTCCAGTAAGGCTTGTTAAGGTATTTGCTGGCTCAGCGGGAAGGGCAGATACCATAAGGGCCTGTGAAGATGATATAAAGGGCACCTGCAAGGTAGGCGAGTTCCAGGTGCTACCTAGCAAGGGCGAGGGGCTTGAGGTAGAGGAATGGCCCGACCTAGCTTTTACTCTAGAGCCCTAGCAGCTAGGAGGCCGTGAGCTCCACCAATCCGTGGATGGTAATGGCATGAGCTCATAGAGAGCTAACACCTGGCCAGTGCAGAGCAGCCTCATGGGCAGTAGGGGCTTTTCACCAGGCATGACAAGTAGGAGGACGTGCTTGTATCGTGTGAATAAATCAGGGCTTAGCTTCTTAGCGAAATCACAATCAAATATGTATTCAGCCCAGTAGCCTAGGGCCTGGTTTGGGGCTATGACGACGGAGCGCTCAGGCACGATGCTAGCCATTGATACTAGGTCGGAGAGCTCTACATCGCTTAGGCTTGGTCCTATGAACATGGCATTTAGCCTAGATAGGGCTAGCATTGGGAGCATGAGGTAGAAGGCAGCAAGGGAGAACGTAAGCTCATGCCTTACCCTACGAGGCAATATAGGTGCGATATCTGAAAGCACCCTGACCTCATGGGCTATCATCGGCACTAGGAAGGAGGTCGGGAGGAAGCCCATGAGGGATAGCCTTTGGTACCAAACTGGGGGCGTAATGGGGGCTGATATGAATATGCCAATCAACGAGAAGGTCATTGTTAGGATTGCCTTTTCCCTCTCGCAGAAGGTAATGTGCTTAATTGATGTGAAGAAGCCGATCACCGATAGCCCTAGGACGGTGTAGGCCATCCACTGCTCAGCTAGGAGGGGCATGTAATAAGATGATGTAGCTGATGGCCATAGTAGATCAGTTAAGAAGGCCTTTACCTTGAGGAAATCTGAGAAATACATGGGGAATAGTGGGAGGCCTACCAATATGATTGTAGCTGGAGCTAGGGAAACCAGTATGAATGCCTCTAGTGCCTCAGCAGCCCTCTCCCTATGGCAAATCGCAGTAAGGGCTACGAATAGGATAAGGAATAAGAGGCTCGTACATAGGGCCAAGATGTGGGTTAAGCCCGAAGCCACTAGGAATATAGATGAAGCTATTAGATCCCCCTTCCTATTATGCCTAACACCACGCACGAAGAAGAATACCGAGAACAGCATGAAGGTAGAGCCCACTAGGTTCTTCAGCCACTCAGAGGATAGCCTAAGGAGCTGTGGGTTGATGGCCAAGGCCATGCTCCCAAGCACGGCCTCTGGCCTCCTACCGACCTCCATCTTAACTAGGCAGTAGGTGGGGATGGCCATAAGGGCAACCATGATGGCTGTCCCTAGCTTTACCCCAAGCGTGATATCGCCTGTGAGGACCGAGATAGCGTAGAAGTAGTAGAAGGCAAGAGGTGGGTCCCCGTGCTTAAGGAAGCCCGTCCTAGCTATGTGCCTTACCTGGACTAGGTAGTAAGGCCCATCCCAGCCATATATCAGGGGGCTCCGAGTTAAGAAGGCCGTGTAGAGGGCTAAGGTCAAGCTTGTGAGGGCAAGCATGAGAATTGCATCTACCTTATCTAGGCTTTTAGCCCCTGAGGCCAAGGCCACAGGCCCATTAATAAGGGCTGTTTTTAAGGCTTAAGGGAAGCTAGGCCCTACCTAAATGGGGGCCTTGAGGTGGCCTTGCTAGGATGGGACGAACCTCAGGATGCCAGCTACGCCACCGAACGTCTCCTTAAGCATCTGCCCCTCTTCCGTGGCCAGCGAGATGACCTCAACTCTAGTCCCCATCTCCTCAGCAAGCCTAGCTAGGTCCTCCACGAGCTCCTCCTGGCTCTCAACCCTAAGCGTGGTCTGGCCACACTTTGGACATGGCCTATATGGCAAGGAGCTCTCTAGCTTAGCTACCTCATGGTCCTTGAGGAGCTTGGCCTCCTCATAGCCACAGTTTGAGCATTTTATAACAACACGAACTAAATCAAGGCCCTCTGATAGAAGTAGCACATCAACAGACCCCATCTTGAGGCAGCGCCTTACCTCACGCTCCCCGTAGACAGCAAGGCCAGTATCGTGGCCTATGTGGTACAGGAACTTCTGCATGAGGCGCTTCTCCTCTATGTAGCGTACCTTGGCCATGACCTCAGGTGCCTTCTCAACTACCTCCCTGACGCCGAACTCCTCTGTGTAGGCAGTATCTAGGATGGCTATTATCTTCTGCTTAAGCCTGTAGTCTAGGTAATCACGCTCAGCGAAGTCGTACTTAGTTGGGCCAGGGCCAGCTATTATAATGCCCTTTAGGTCGGGCACGCCCAGGAAGATCTCATTTGCATGCTTTCCTACTCTAGAGAAGTAGTTCAGCAACTTCATCTCCCTAAGCCTCTGGAACCTCCTAGCCGATTGGCCACCCTTGTGGTGCTTGCCAGGCACGCCAGATGTAATGTGCTTTACTATCTCAAGCCTCCTGCCCCTTAGAATAGCGTATGTAGCCGATTCAGCATCCATTACTATTATGCCGTAGGCCTCCTTCTCCTTAAGGAGCTCCTCAAGGGGCTCTACGTAGAACTTGGAATCACACCTGTAGAGGTATATGTTTATGGGCTCAGGTGGTATGACTACGTAGGTTTCTAGGCGCTCTGTCCCAGGCCCGCTCCTCGGTATAGCACCACAGAATATGACAAGGCCATTCTCAGGTGTTTCCTTGAATAGCTTAAGCCTCTGCATGACCCTTACTATGGCATCTTGCACGTTCTTCCTCGTCGTATCCGATTTTATGTTGGATGCTGTTCCGTACTCCTGCCTTAGCATGGCTATTACATCGCTTATCCTCCTCCCAGGTGGGACGTATAGGCTTATGAGCTGTGTGCCCCGACCTTCCCTGGACTTCAGCATGTCAAGTAGCTTCTTCAGCCTGTACCTGGCCAGCGATTCACTTGATGCCCTCTGCCCTTTCATTTCAAGCCTAGCGCTTACACGGGAATAAATAAGCTTAGCCTACGTGGTGGCTGGGGCAGTAAGCTTATATGCCCTCTACCCAGCCCTAATCGGGAGCCATAATGCCTGTGAAGCGGAAGTCCAGAGGTAGGTCAAAGGGCTCAAAGGGCAGGAGTGGCTACGTGCAGTGCTCCATGTGTGGTCGCCTAGTCCCAGCGGATAAGGCAAAGAAGATAACTAGGAGGAGGCCAATAGTAGATCCAGCCTTAGCCAAGGAGCTTGAGAAGAAAGGGGCCTTCGTTATGTATAGGACGGAAACACGCTACTACTGTGTATCATGTGCTGTTTACCATGGCATAGTGAAGATAAGGTCTGAGGAGGAGCGTAAGATGAGGCCTAGGAGGCGTAGGATAAGGCCAAGGCTACCTAGGCCAGAGAAGCGAAAGCCAGCCATAGAGTTACCATTAGGCATCTATTCTAGCGAAATACCAATTGGGGCAGAGAGAACTAAGCAGAAGCCATCCCATGCTTAAGGGCTATAAAGGCATAAGCTGCCCTTTGGGCAGCCGTCATGTGCGTTATGAAGACCAATATCAGCATGCCAAGCTGTAAGGCTCCCCTCCAGGTAAGCTCAATCCAACTTGCTATGACTATTAAAGCCAGCCTCTCTGGCCTCTCAGCTAGGCCAACGCCAGCTAGATCAAGGCCAAGGCCTCCAGCCCTAGCACGGGCATAGCTAACGAGCAGGGAGCCAATGGCAGCTAGCATAGCCGATTGGGCATCGCAGAGGCCACCAGCCCAGATGCCCAAGATGAGGGCGATATCAGCATAGCGGTCAAGCATGGAGTCAAGCATGGCACCTGCCTTGCTCTGGAGGCCGTAGAGGCGGGCCATTAGGCCATCTATTAGGTCTGAGTAGCCAGATAGCAGGGCCAGGAGGGGGGCTAGGATGGCCATTAAGGGGCTTAGGCTCCAGAGCCAGTAGGCAAGCCCGGATAGGATGGCGAAGGCAAGGCCAAGGGCAGTTACGTGGTTGGGCCTAAGGCCAAGCCTATAGGCTAGCCGTGCTTGCCCCTCAAATGCCTTGACCACAGATTGCTTAAGCCTGGCTAACAGGGCCTTTCACCTCTCGCCCCTGGCCATTTTCTCGTGAAAACTTAAATAGTGCTCTATTCCTAGCACGAGGGGACAGCACATTGAGTGGGCAAGCACCACCTCATATAGCGGGCAAATACGAGAGGCGAGGGAACCACAGGCTAGAAGTATCATGGGTTACGGCAAGGGCTACATCTATCCAAGATCTAGGTAGCGTCCTCTCAAGGCTTCAGGAAGAAGTCGTAAACAAATTGCTAGTTGAAGGATATGAGGTAGACATGGCACAAGCCATAGGGGCATTTATATCAAGGGAGATAATCCCCCTGATGTCTAGGGAACTTACATCCGTAATGAGGAGGTCCAGGGAGTATGGCTGAGGAAGTAGGCAAGCCAGTTCTTGAATTCATAAGCAACTTCCTAATGGAAGGCGAGAAAATAGAAGGGCCTCCCATTTTAGCGGAGAAGGTGAGAATCTACAAGGACATAGATAGAATAACTGGCGTCCCAATGAGGAAGGCCGAGCCTCTTGCTGAGCTGAGGAATGTTTACGTTATAAACACGAATAAGCGCATCCTTATAGCCTCAAGGGGGCTGGCGAGGAGGGGCTCCATCCTACCTACAGCTGCATACGAAGGCTACCAGGAAGGGCTTTGGAAGGTTGAAAGGACAAAGGCAGTTGTAATGGAGATTGAAGATAAGACTGGCATTTTTCCCATAGCAAAGGGAACGGTATCGGTATCCTTTAGGATGGGGCTAGCTGCTACCAGCACGTTTACAACTGGCATAAGCAAGCCCTACATCGCCTTCTTGCTAGCAATGATATTTGGCTTCATCATGCTTCTAGCAGCGCTAGCAACAGCCCTCATGTGCTACAGCTACACGATATCAGCATCGCTAGCTGTTATAGGCGTGATACTCCTAATAGTAGGTGCCCTAATCAACCGTATTCGCAAGGCCCTCGTATTCAATCCAGTAACGTCCGTTGAATCGACTAGCGAGATTTACATATTCAATAAGCTCTTCGTGCCAAAGGAGAGCACAGTTAAGAAGAGCGGTAATGAAGTAATGGAGGAAACCACAACGTCTATCTTGGAGTTCCTAGGGATACACATTGATTTACACCCTGCCGTGGGGCCAGAGGAGGTCCTGGCGTTCACCAGCCAGCTAATAAAGCCACAGTAGGCATAGGGTGTGGCCATGCAGGCCCCATCCGTCCTAGTGGGGCAGGTAGAGGTAGATGGCCAGAAGGCCCTGGGCGTTAGGGTTGAGCTGCCGAACTCACCACCGCTGCTCATCCTCGTGGCTAACAGGGGCTTCATCATGTGTGGCTACCTAGCCATAGATGTAGCAGAGCGCCTTGGCGTCGCAGCCTGTGTGATATCAGGCGTCCGCACGTTTGAGGACGTGCTTGAGGGGCAGGTAAGGGCCTGCACCAGCAAGGCGAGGGAGCTTGGCATAAGGGAGGGCATGAAGGGGCGTGAGGCCCTCAAGCTGCTCATGTGAGAAGAGCCTGGCCTGGCTTAGTAAGTCCTAGCCATCCTTAGGACGGTCTTTGCCTCACGACCACATATTGGGCATGGCCCTATGGGCTTGGGCTCAACGTCCTCTGGCGTGCCGAGGACACGGGCATCTACTTCCTCCTCTAGCCGTTGGCCACACTCATCATCACCGCACCAGGGTAGCTCAACTACACCGCCCCTAGCCTCAAGGAACTCCCTTGCCTCCTCTACACCCGCTGCTGGCTTTACCCGCTCTTTCACCCACGACCAAGCACGCTCCCTTAGGGCCTCAGTAAGATGCTTTAGTAGCGCCTTAACTGCCTCTGCTACCTTAGCTATGGGCACCTCACTCCTGTCCAGCGTATCACGTCTGACGAGCGTTGCCTGCTGCCTCTCCACATCCCTTGGCCCTATCTCAACACGAACGGGCACGCCCTTCCGCTCCCAGTAGTAGAACTTCTCGCCTGGCGTTACATCAGCCCTCTCGTCCAAGTAGGTCCTTAGGCCAGCCTCCCTCAATCGCTCAGCAACCTCCCTGCTCGCTTGGTAAACGGCCTCCTCAGCCCCCTTGAACGGTATTGGTACTACGACGACCTGTATGGGCGCAACCCTCGGCGGCAGGACTAGGCCATGGTCATCCCCATGAACGGCCATCACGGCTGCTACTACACGGCCAGATATGCCATAGCATGTCTGCCATACGAACTCATGCGTGCCATCAGGTCGCTCGTAGGTTATCTCAAAGGCCCTTGAGAAGTTCTGGCCTAGGTTATGGACCGTGCCTATCTGCATGGCACGCCCATCTGGCATTATGGTATCAAAGGCGATCGTGTATACGGCCCCTGCGAACTTATCCCACTCAGGTCGCCTTGATATGAGGTAGGGCACGCCGAGGGCATCAAAGAATCGCTTGTATATGCCTATAGCCTCCCTGATGTTCCGCTCAGCCTCCTCAGGCGTGGCATGGCAGGTGTGTGCCTCCTTGAAGGTCAGGACCTCACGCATCCTTATGAGTGGTCGGGTGGCCTTCGTTTCATAGCGGAACATGTTCACGACCTGGTATAGCTTCATGGGTAGGTCAGCATGTGAGTGTATCCAGAGCTTGAACATAGGGCCGAAGGCCGTTTCGCTAGTTGGCCTTAGGGCTAGCTTCGTGCCCAGGGGCTTGAGGCCACCATGTGTTACCCAGAAGCACTCCTCCTCAAATCCCCTTATGTGCTCCGCCTCCTTAGCCAGCATGTCCTCTGGTATCAGCGTTGGGAAGAGGACCTCCTGGTGGCCAGTGCTATCTAGGAGCCCCCTCATTATATCTAGGATGAGCTTCCTCAGCTTGAACCCATAGGGCAGCCAGACGCCACAGCCCTTCACGGGGTAGCGGTAATCCATGATGCCCGCTTCCATCAACATGCGCCTATACCACTCGCTAAAACGGCTTGACCACTCCTCACGGCTCACCCTTACCTTGGCAATAATTACCACCGCTTGCCCACTTGAGCAAAGGGGGCTTAAAAGAATTACCCAACCGACAGGGCTTGGGCAATCCTTATCCAGCCTCGTGGGCAGGCTGCTGGGTGGCTAGATTGAAGGCCCTCTTCGTGGTGTGCGATGGCATGGCAGATAGGCCAGTTAGGGAGCTAGGCCGTAGGACGCCTCTCCAGGTAGCAGAAACGCCCAATATGGATGCCCTAGCTGGGCGTGGCATAACTGGCATAGTGGATCCAGTTGCCCCTGGCGTGCCACCTGGCAGTGATGTAGCTAACATGGCCCTGCTTGGCTACGACCCCTACGAGCACTACACTGGGCGAGGTGGGCTTGAGGCCCTTGGTGCTGGCCTAGATCTAGGGCCAGGGGATGTGGCCTTTAGGTGCAACTTCGCAACCGTAGGCCCATCTGGCTTAATCATGGATAGGCGTGCAGGGCGGATAAGGAGCGAGCATGCTGCTGAGCTTGCTGAGGCCCTAGGGCCAGTGGCGAGGGATGTTGGCTCTAAGTTCAACGTGGTTGTGGAACTCGTGCCAACGGTAGAGCACAGGGCCGTAGTGGTCCTAAGGGGCGAGGGCCTATCAAGGGCAGTTTCCGATACGGACCCAGGTGAGGTCGGCAGGCCCATAGTGGAGTGTAGGCCACTTGATAACAGCCCTGAGGCCAGGAGGACGGCTGAGATAGTAAATGCCCTTTCTAGGGCCTTTAGGGAGGCCCTTGAGGCACACCCACTGAACAAGGAGCTACCTAAGCCAGCAAATGCCATCTTATTTAGAGGTGCGGGGATCAGGCCGAGGTTGAGGACGCTAGGGGAGCTATACGGCATAAGGGGGTCCTGTATCTCAGCTGTCCCCCTCGTAAGGGGTGTCTGCAGGGCTGTTGGCCTAAGGCCCCTTGATGTCCCTGGCGCAACGGGCTCCTATGATACGGACCTACATGCGAAGTTCTCCTGGGCCGTGAGGGAGCTAGAGGGTGGTGCTGATTTCGTATTCCTCCATGTGAAGGCAACCGATCTAGCAAGCCACGACCACGCAGTTGGTAAGAAGGTAGAGCTGATAGAGCGTATAGATGAGGCCCTTGGCCATGCCCTAGGGGCCCTTGACCTAGATAGCGATACCTACGTGCTCATAACTGCTGACCACACGACATCGCTTAGGACGGGGAAACATGAGGGCGATCCAGTGCCCGTTGTCCTAGCTGGGCCAGAGGTGAGGCCCGATGGCGTGGAGAAGTTTGATGAGGTATCCTGCGCTACTGGTGGCCTAGGTAGGCTAAGGGGGAAGGACCTCATGCCTATCCTGATGAACTTGCTTGGGAGGGTTGGGAAATTCGGTTTCTAGGTAATGCTACCTCTCGCCTCTCAACTTCCTCCGTTGGGCCAACGGCTACTGGCATCCCCTTCATCCTCAGCTCCTCTATTGGCCTGCTTAGTATGATCACATCACCTATCTTCTTTATCAAGGTCCAGGGGATGTCTAGCGTCATCTCCCTCATGACCCTTGTCTCCCTCTTCTTAGGTATGGGTAGGTTCAGCCTCTCGGCCCAAGCTATTATCTGCTCCTTACCTACCATCTCAGGCCTTATGCCAAGATCATGAGCTACCCTCTTTATGAGCTTCTTAGGCTTCTTGTAGTACCTAAGCAGGCCCTGGTAGAGGGCTTCAAAATCTACTTCCTCAACCTCCTTGACAGTTTCAACTGCTATTCTAAGGCCAAGTGGCTTGCCTATCAGTATGCGTTCAGCATGGCCGACTATCTTCGCATCACTATCTATGACCAACATGCCCTTTATCTCAGCCGTGCTCTTGTACGGCACGAAATCCATAAGCGGTAGGCCACGCCTCTCAGCCTCCCAAGGTGTCTTAAGCAGTATGCACTTCCCAAGTGGTGTTTCATTCATGCAGTCCACCATATCTAGGTCTACTGGCTCCTCAACTGGCCTCTTGGTCTTGGTCGTTACGACCTTCATAGGTATATCCAGGGCCAGGAGGCGGGCGTAGCTTACTAGCTCTGTTTCACCTATAACTGAGTCTGGTGGTAGCTTTAGGTCCTTCCTTATCCTCTGGTAGAGCTTTGGCTCAAGCCTTGGATCTATCTTACCGAACAAGCGTAGCATCAACTCTTGCTTTAATTTATCAAGGTCAACTACCTCCCGCTCCTCCACGACCTCCTTATACAAGCGCATCATCACCTTATCTGGAGCTATCTCAAAGGATGCTACCCGCCCGCAGATGTAGCCCTCGCTATCTACCACCAGCGTATCTAAGAACTCTTCCTCCTCTATATAGCCCATTGGCTCTCCCACCCTTCATGGCTACCTCACACTCAGATTTATGTTTTTATGTTATTATAATCATGTTAAGCTCAATAGGATGAGGGGTTAGCTGAAGCCGAGCGGTTGCTCACGGAACCCAAGGGGTGTTTAAAATGGAGTCCCATCTCCCAACAGCTTAGCCATCTGCCTCATGCCTAAAGGCCGAGGGCCCTTGCAATCCTATGCCCAAGCCTCTCACGGGCCTTCGAGGTCCTCTCCCAGCTCTTGATAAGGGGAGTGCATTCTGAGAGCCTTGCTTTCCCACGCAAGACATCTATTGCAAATGAATAGCAGGTCTCACGGCCACACTTACCACAGTTCTCCCCAGGTAGGACATTAAGAACATCTTTCCAGCTGAGCCTCAAGGCCTTCCTAAGTTCTTCCTCATCGGGCGGGCCGTAGCGCAAGAGTTCCGCATAGGCCTCATTTACCATCTTCACTACATCGTCTAAGGCCCGCCTCGCTGCCTCTTCCGTCCACGCCCTGTTGAGGCTTACACGTCCATCGGGGTAGAAGGTTATCAGGCGCCCACCCTCCCTGATGGTCAGCACTTTCTCGCCTGGGATGTAGGAGGCCTTCCCAATGTTCATCAGGAATAGTACGGGCATCACATCGCCCAGCTCTGCATCAAGCTTAGCGACGACGCCCCTGCACGGCACGAGGGGGTTCTTCTCAAAGCCCAATATCTTGTAGCCCCTCACGAGCTTCTTGCGCCCTTCCTCACGCTCCATCAGGGCGAGGATATCGACTTCATCTCCCAAGGCCCACCCCCCTCCTGATTATATGCGAGCTACATGAGGACTTCAGCCCTACCCACGCCGCCCCCGAGCTTTGCCTGTGCTGGCGCAAGTTTTTCACGGAGGATGCGTATCCCGTGCTTCTCATATTCTTCTCTGTAGACCCATAGGTCTCTCTCCTCCACGAGGGAGGCCAGCTTAGAGGCGCCTATCCACACAAATATCTCCCTTAGCTTTGGAGTTACCACCTTCGGCGTGGTCCTAATGCCCCTCTCCCTAAGGCCATTTACCAGCTCCTTCATTAACCTCTTGGGGAGGCCCTTAAGCATGCTCGTCCCACCGCACAGGATTATATGCTTTATCAGCTCTTTCCTCAGATCTATATCACACGCCATGATGCTATCGATGATGAGGCTTGGTAAAGGCTTGATGTCCGCTCCGATCAGCGATGGATTGAAGAGGACTTCGGGTGCGAGGAATACCTCTTCTTCTAACCTTATCACGGTCCCATCGACAAGCCTGTACGTGCCCTTAGCCCTCTTTATCTCCGTCCCTTCCTCGGCTATACCAGTGTAAAGGTCCTCTGGCCACGCTCTCCTCCTCATCCTTTCAGCCTCCTCCCTTGGATTTAAGGCTACATAGCATAGCCTCTCCTTGATCTCCTTCGCTATCTCCATCCCCATTATAGTAGTTAGGTAGTAACCCCTGTGCATCAGCAATCGTATGAGGTACGTGGTTATATCCTGGCCGCCGAGCGGTACTATTCTTGCGGCCTTTGGGATGATGAAGCCCCTGTATATTGGGACCAACTGCGTAAGCCCATGGCCTATATCCACGATCATGCCTGTGCTCTTCCCGTACGCATACAGGGCGAGCAGCGGTTGAACCTCGATTTGAAGAGCTCTGACATTAAACTCCTCAAACATTATCTTAGCGACTTTTTCCCTCGTTTTATCAGGTGTGAAGAGGGGCTCCGTGAGGAGCACCTTGCACTCGGACGGCGTAACCTTCAACAGCTTAAATGCGAACTCCCATAACGTCTTCATCACATCCCAGTTCTCAATGGTGCCTCTCTTCACGGGCCTTGATAATTGCAACATGCTCTTCAGGCCTACGACCCTCTTACCAACTACGGGGGTGCCCAGCATGGTAGGAAACACGCAGCTGGGCTTTTTCTTCCCAGCGAAGCCTACCTTCATGAAGCCCGTGCCGTTATCAAAGGCTAGTATATTCCCCCCCATCGCCCACCATACTTGCTGTTAAACGCAGGTTTAAAAAAACTAACGAAGCCAGTTCCGAGGCAGTGCCCGCCAACCGACTAGGTCCTCACGAAGCGTGGACTTAATGTGCCTCTCATTT
>Ga0190311_1000206_pt1 | contig 21148 bp, 21 predicted proteins | sample 48700789_MG_FD_165037 | JGI IMG/M metagenome (GOLD analysis project Ga0190311, IMG submission 165037) | Hydrothermal vent sediment bacterial communities from Southern Trench, Guaymas Basin, Mexico - 4870-07-8-9_MG | ecosystem: Environmental > Aquatic > Marine > Hydrothermal vents > Sediment ...
CTACATACATATTACTATAGATTTGGTGATAAGATATGTCAGAAGAAGAAACACTAACAAGTAAGTTAGAAAAGCTATTAAAGGAAATGAAGCCTTGGGAGAAGAAGCCTATCCTAAAAGCTGGTAAGATAATAATCGAGATCGTTAAGCTTCCAGAAAGACAGACTAAATCGAGATTAGAGCCGGAGAGATTAGTTGTTCATATTAGGAGAGAAGATGCATTCCGGGGTCTCTTCATAAAGGAGCTAGATGAACTAGAGGATCTGTATACGGCTATTACTACTGAGAAAGTAAAGAAAATACTTGAGGCCCTTGAGGAGATTAGTAGGAAGAAGAAAGTTCAGGAATATGAGCTATAGAATGGTTTTATCCATACAATATCCATAGTTTTCTTTAACATATTCTAGGCTAATTCTATCTTCAACAAGATCCCTCTTAATAGACTCATTATCTCTATCACATGGATCACCGTAGCCTCCGCCACCAGGAGTGTTTATGTATACTATATCATTTCTCTTAAGAACAACTGTAGATTTAGAGCCAATATATATTACATTATTACCACGTACAATATAGTGCTTACTTGGAACACCGGATCCCCCGCCAGCAAGCCCCCATGGCCTAAGCTTTTCCCTCTCAGAAAATATTGTTAAAACCACATTATCCTCGAGAACCTTAAATGCCCTAGTAATACCCAGCCCACCACGATACCTACCTAAACCGCAGCTGTCTCTTCTAAGCTCATAGGCTATGAATAGTATCGGATACTCCCTCTCAGCAATTTCTATAGGTGTATTAAGTGTATTAGTCATATTAGTATGAACACCATCAACGCCATCAGAGAATGGTCTAGCACCACTACCACAACCTATAGTCTCATAGAAGGCCCAGTTACTGCCTCCAAGCAAGACATTTGTCATAGTACCACAGGATGCTGCAGGCACTCTATTAGGAAATGCCTTTGACAGAGCTAGATGTACTACATCAACTATTCTCTGTGAAGTCTCCAGATTTCCACCAGCAACTGGTGCTGGAGGCTTTGGATTTAGAATAGATCCCTTTGGAGCATTTATCGATACAACTCTATAGAATCCTTGATTCATAGGCATGTCGGGATCAATTATTGTTTTTAGAGCATAAGTTGTTGCAGCAACCGTTACCCCATAAACAGCATTAAGTGGTTCTTTAACCTGCATACTGGAGCCAGAGTAATCAACCAATATGTTATCTTTTGCAAGAACTATTCTAACATTTATCTTCAATAAACCATGTTTTCTAGACTCAAGATAATCTGTAGCAGTATATTCTCCATCGGCATTGTATCTACTAATGAGTTTTCCAAGAACATTCCTTGTATATCTCTCAGTGTATCCTATGATCTCGTTATAAGACTTATATAAGACTTCATGGCCATACTTAGATATTAATTCCATTAACCTAGTCTCACCAGTTTTTAAAGACGCTATTTGAGCCATTATATCTCCTTTAAAATACTCAGGTGTTCTAATATTAGCCATAATCTTTCTCAACAAATCTTTTCTAACAACATTCTTCTCAACAATCTTCATAGGCTCTATTACAAAGCCTTCCTCATAAAGAGACTCTGCATCAACACTAATACTACCTGGTACTTTACCGCCGATATCAACATGATGCGCCTTATTAACTAGATAAGCAACTATTTCATCCTTATAGAAAACAGGTTTCAAGAGCATTACATCATTTAAATGAGTACCAACTATATATGGGTCATTAGATAAAATTATGTCCCCGGCTTCTAAATCCATTTCATGTTCATTAATCCATTTAATAATGTTCTTAGCACCTACTACCATACTACCTAGATGAACAGGTATATGTTCAGCTTGAGCTACTAGATCACCGCTTGGAGCTAATATGGCGCATGAGAAGTCAAGCCTATCTCTTATATTAGGGCTAAATGCTGTTTTCCTAAGAATCACGCCCATTTCCTCAGCAATATATATCAATGCATACTTTACTACTTCAACAATTATCTTCTCCATAGCCATAGATCTACACCTCAACAACAATAGCTTTAAACTCATTAATTATCCCGTTATACCCTGGCGGTATGAGTATAGTTGTATCAATACTTTCTATAATGGCTGGCCCATCAATGTGTGCACCTGGATATAGTTTCTCCCAATAGTAAATGGGTGTATTGATCCATCCTATCTCTTCAAAATATACTTTCCTAAATAGATCAGGTCTTGGAATATAAGGCTTAGCCATGTATTTTCTAATTACTGGCGGCTTCTTCGATATTCCATAAGCCGTTAACTTAGCTGCTACAATAATTACTTCTTCATCTTCATGTCTATAGCCATATTTAGCTTCATGTACTTCATGGAATAATTCAACAGTTTTACTAAATGGCCTTACATAGGGTATCGATAGTTCATATGCTTGCTTAGAATATCTCATATCTAATTCTCTAATAATCCTTATATTATCCATTGAAAAACCCTCACTATACAATGTATTTAAGGCTTTCTCTTCAAGTTCTCTAAAGATATCCTCTATCATTTCATTATCAATTTCACTAGCATGTTTCATGATCCCCTTTCTATAATCATGTCTATAGTCAGTCAATAATAGTCCCAAGGCTGAGAAGACACCTGGCATAGGAGGAACAATAGCTTTCTTAACCGATAACTCCCTGGCAAGGTAGGCTATATGTAGGGGCCCTGCACCACCAAATCCGAATATAATGAATTCTCTTGGATCAAGTCCTCGCTCAATACTTACTATTCTCAATGCCCTTGCCATTAACGTATTAGCTATTCTTATAATTGACAATGCCGTTTCTTCAATAGATAATCCAAGTTCTTGAACGAGTTTATCAATAGCTTTTTCAGCAAATTCTTTATATAATCTGATCCTGCCACCAGCTAGAACTGTAGGTAGTCTACCCAGTACTAGATTAGCGTCTGTAACGGTTGGTTCAACTCCTCCCCTACCATAACATGCCGGCCCTGGCTCTGATCCTGCACTTAATGGACCTACTCTAATAGAACCCCCGTGATCGATCCATGCTATCGATCCTCCTCCGGCACTTACTTCAACAATATCTATGTGCGGAATTCTAACTGGGTATCCGGATCCCTTGATCAACCTACCCATATGAATTTCTCCGCCCACTTCATACTCCTTAACAATTAGTGGTTCTCCATCAATTATGGCTGATGCTTTAGCTGTTGTACCACCCATATCTAGTGCAATCACCCTATCGAGATCCATGATCTTGGAGAAGTAGGCTGTAGCTATTGCACCAGCTGCAGGCCCGCTTTCAATGAATGCAACTGGTGTTTCTAGTGCATATTCTACTGTTGATACGCCACCACTACTCTTCATAACAAGTATTTTACCATGAAAACCTCTCTTCAGCAACTCTCTTCTTAATATATAGAGGTACTTTGCCAATACTGGTTTTAACAATGCATTAACTACTGTTGTACTAGTTCTCTCATACTCCATAGGCTCTGGATCAACTATATGGCTTAAAACAACATCTGCCCCTGGACAGTAAGTCTCTATAATCCTCCTAGCCGTTTCTTCATGGACAGGGTTTATGTAGCTATGTAGGAACGATATTATGAATACATCAACTTTACCACAATATTCTCTAGCAATATTCTCTAATATCTTGACATCTAGAGGCTCTACTTCTTTGCCAAAAGCATCTATTCGACCCCTAATACCAATCCTCATATTCCTTGAAATGAGTGGCCTAGGCTTACTAAAATAGGGATCATAAAGACTAGGTCTATTCTGCCTACCAATCTCAATAATATCCCTAAACCCCTCATTAGTTATTAGAAGCCCCTTTGGAAGCTCAAGTCCTTTCTGGCCAAAGAATATATTTGTACCAAGAGTAGATGCATGAACAATTATATCAATATGATCAATAGACAGGTCCGAAGCCTCTAAAGCACTAATTACACTAAGCCATGCCTGTCTAGGCCTAGTGGGAAACTTTAGATACAGTAATTCACTAGAAACTTCATCAAAAATAACGAGATCAGTAAAAGTACCTCCTACATCAACACCGATTCTAATCAATACAAACCCACCAAGACTATCTCTATACAACAATAATAAATCTACACAAGAACACTAAAATAAACTCAAACAGGGAAGCTAGAAAATAATCATTAGAATAAAAAATATAACCTGCCCGAAATGGAAATTAACTAAGTAGAAGCCGCCGTAGCTCAGCGGGTGGAATCTCCGTAACTCTGTATAAATAAGGGTTACGGAGGCATTAAGCGCCGCCCTGGTATAATTTGTTGTAACAATGTTTCGGAAAGGCGGAGGTCCCGGGTTCAAATCCCGGCGGCGGCTTTGCTTTCTCTGATCATATACGATCTTTTAATTATATATGTAGAGAGACTTCTTGACTAGTTTTCCTTAAACATCTCATATAAGTCTTTATATAATTCATCACATGCTTTATTCTTATTGTATCCATGTTTTACCATTAAAGTGTACATCATCTTTTTAATCTTCATATCGAGATCTTTATCATAAGTTTTCTTTATGATTTAATTCCTCAACTAGCTTAACTAATTCCTTAAACAATTGATCTCCTATCGTATCCTCGTTTATACAAAATGTGAATGCTGCTAACTGATTACTTAGTTCTGGTTTAAAATTCTTTATATCTTCGATCACCATTTTATCAATTATATTAAATATAGGAGACATGTAGATATCCTCCATCTATTTAACCCATTATATAGAGACGGAGTAAAAGTCATATTTCTACATACTTATAATATTGTCTCTGCAAATTTCCTTAAAACCTTTAATAATACTGTAATACTATTTTAGCCGCAAATACTTTATAACAAAAATGGTGAGTCTTGTGAAGAGTTTTTCATTAAGATACGGCCGTACCAAACTCTATTTTGGAGTAGGAACCATAGATAAGCTAGCCAAGTATGTTAAACCATATGATAATATAGCAATAGTTACTGGCAAGAGATCTGCTAAATTAAGTGGTGCAATTAATGATCTCTTGAAGATACTAGGTAATTATAGCTTATCATATAAGATCTATGATATAGTGACCCCTAACCCATGGGCTAGTCAAGCGGATGAATTAGCTAAACTGTTTATTGAAGAGAATCATGATGCTGTTATTGCTATTGGAGGTGGAAGCGTTATTGATGCTGCTAAGGTTGCTTCAGTAATTGCATTATCTGGCGGTAAAGCTGTCGATTATTTGTATAGAAGAATAAAACCAGCCAAAATGCTCCCACTATATGCTATTAACTTAACTCATGGCACGGGTACAGAGATTGATAGATATGCGGTATTAACTGTTAATGAAAATAAAGAGAAAAGAGGTATATCTATACGTTATAATGATATAAGTATAGATGATCCTAGATTCACCTTGTCCTTGCCAAGAGAACAAACATTATATACTACACTTGACTCATTCTATCATTCTTATGAGGCAGTTACCTCGATCGACTCTACCCCTTTCAGCGATCAATTGAGTATGCATGCAATAAGTCTAATTAATAAATGGTTAGAAAGAGCATTAGATAGACCAAGAGATATAGAGGCAAGATACTGGCTTCTCTACGCATCTATGATTGCAGGAATATCCATTGACATGTCTTCAACACATATAATACACGCTCTAGAACATGTACTAAGTGGTCTAAATCCCCGTCTTCCACACGGCTGCGGATTAGCTATTATAGGTCCTCATCTTATAAAGTATATTCATAAAGCTGTACCAGAAGCTTCGGCTTATGTTCTAAAGGCAATTGATCCATTAATCAAACCTCTATCTGAGTATAGCAATTATGCATCAAAGGTAGTTATAAAATTTCAAGAAAGACATGGATTTAATAAAAAATTAAGTGATTATGGCTTTAGTGAAAATGACTTAGATGATATAATTAAAATGTTACTTAATGGACTTAGGTACTTGACTGAGTCTACTCCATTTAATATAACAGAGAATATCATTAGAGAAGTTATTATAGAATCACTATGATTAACGTATACGAGTACATATTCGAAATATATATTTAACTAATTCACTAAACAGATATTTTTTGATTTTATCACCACCCGATATTGATAATTCCATAACTCCTTTCTTAATCCTAATGCTTAATACTTTTATACCAAGCTCCCTAGCTAAATCATATACTAATTCTTCATCGATTGTAGGAGGCTTTAATCCTTCAACAACTATATTTCTTGAAATCATTTTCCAACATACATATCCATGTGTATAAATATTTGCCATACAAGCTTCAGTAAATGGTATAAGGCCCAGTCTCTTAGCATAACTAAGGACCATTTTCTTGAGATCACTAGCCATGATAGTTACTTGTTCATTACCCCTGGGCTGTCTGGGTAAACGCTTAACAATCTCATCAATGGGTACACCTATACTTTTTAAACGAGATAGTATCAGTTTTGTAATTCTTAATGAGCCTGCAACAACCCCTACAGCACCAGATTTAAAAGCCTTTTTAATGATCTCTTGATACTCATACTCTACGATTCCAGGTATAAGCGGTCTATAGAAGAGAATCGGTTTGAGTCCAGCTTTAGATAGATTTTTAATAGTTTCAAATCTCTCTTCAGGTGATGGTGCATAGGGTTCTAATTTAGAAGCATACTCAAGTGTTATGATTGTTACTAATGGACTAATGCCCGGATCTAAATCTTTAAGTCTATATGCATCCTCTTCAGTCAAGTACATTTTTGTTGAGAATTGTACAAAGTTACCTAGGTACTTTGACAATGCCTCTATGTATTTGAATGTTTTCTCCTTAGTTATTGGATGAAAAGGCTCTGTTACAGAGCCTATAGCTATGAGTGTACCATATTTTCCAGGTAAGAAGTAGGGATTTGAAAGTAATGAATATACTAGTTCTATATCATTTAATGGATAAGGTTTAATATCCCATTTGAAACCCATATCCTCGATATAACAGTATAGACACCTAAGACTACATCCAACACCTGTATGGATCGTTATACCACATGGTCTCGGTTTTCTCCTTGCATGATAATCTTTTAATGCACGTCTCTTCTGGGCACTACTCATCAGCTTCTCTATTTTTTCCCTAATTTCATTCTTATTAGCAATAATATCTAACATAAGTTATCCACCACAATATGTATCTTTGTTTAAATAATGTATTAATTTATTTTAATAGAATAATATGATTCTAGTTGATGAAGTATATATCCTAATAAGATATATTCCTACATAGGTGAATAGATGTGATTGATATAGATGAGCTTATTAGTAAAATAACTGTTAGAGAGCTTGCATCAAAAATCGATCATACTCTACTTAAACCCTATGCAACATATAGTGATCTTGAGAAGTACATAGATGATGTTAAGGAATATGGGTTTGCATGTCTCATGATACCATCGTCTCTTATACCTAAAGCTAAGGAAATTGCTGGAAATACAATTAAATTAGCAACAGTTGTTGGATTCCCTCTAGGTAATTGTTCAACAAGTACAAAAATTCATGAAGCAAGACTAGCCATAGAATATGGAGCTAAAGAAATAGATATGGTTATGAATATAAACTTTTTCAAATCCAGAGATTATAGTAAGGTCCTAGAAGATATGAAAAGAGTTGTTTACGAGTCAAAGAAACATGGAGCAGAAATAGTTAAAGTAATAATAGAGACAGGGCTTCTAAGTGATGAAGAAAAGATCAAGGCTACGGAACTAGTTATAGAATCAGGTGCTGATTATGTTAAGACAAGTACAGGCTTCTTAGCAGGAGGAGCAACCATACACGATGTTAAATTACTATACAATATAGGCAAAGGTAGAATTAAGGTAAAGGCTGCCGGAGGAATTAGACATGCATTAGATGCTTTAGCCATGATAATGGCTGGTGCCTCAAGGATAGGTACTAGTACGGGTGATAAGATCATAAAAGAATTTATAGTCATTAAAGAGAAATAAGTTAATGCTTCTTTACTCTAAAAGTACACGAAGTTTCATCGAACTTGTCTAAATCTAGATCTAGGTCAAGTAACTCATTAAATAGTTCAAGGTAAATTAAACATATGTTTTTATCTATTCTAGGCTCATTAACCTCTAATTTCAAGTTATTCTTAGTTACTCTAACACTTACTACGTCACCTAGTCCAAGGACACGTATTATTTCAATAATGACATCTAGGTCTAATTTTTCCTTAGCTATATATGATTTGATATTTCTAGCAAGATCCCTGATTAGATCCTTTAATACGTCATATCCCAACTTAGTTACAAAATCTCTTAGAATAAACCTTGGTATAATAATAGCTTTATCTCCCATAATACTAGGCGGAAATAACCAATGATTTGCAAAGAAATTGCTTAATGACTTTACTGGCCCATGTATTTCAATAAATTCAACTCCATCTATATCAGCCAATTTTTTAACGATTTTCCATAATCTCTCTTCATTAATAACATTTAATAAGAATATTCCAGTGGAAGGCTCTTCCGATGAAAAAATGTATGATTCTATTAGGTATGGTTCACCACTAGATGAAATATAGTTAAATACCTCTTTTAAACCATTTCTATATCCAACGACACGTAATCCATACACTTTTCCTTCATCAGTAAGCTTGATCGGATTAAGCTCTATAGATGGAACTACATATATTTCTACGCCTCTTGCTCCACGTTCTATAATGGTATGTTCAGCGATAATAGATCTAATACGATCTATTAAACTAGGCCTAACCTCCATCTCGCTCATTAAATATCCCCTAGCTATCTAACAATATGTATATAGACGCCGATAAACATACCTATTGAGTAGATGAAGAGGAAACCGGGACAGACTCACATGGGATGAAGAACACGCTCTTCGCTGAAAAACTCTTATAGGTGATCACTATGGGAATAACATTATCAGATCTAATTAATCTTGATTACAGTTTAATATCATCAACAATAATTGATTTCTTAAAAAAATTCTTAAAGGAGACAGGGGCTAATGGCTATGTAATGGGATTAAGTGGAGGAGTAGATTCATCAACTGTTCTAGCTTTAGCTGTTAAAGCTGTTGGTAGGGAACATTTACATGTTTTAATAATGCCTGACGAAGCGACTACGCCTAAAGAAGATGTTTCTGACGCTATATACTTACTTAATAAATATAATTTAAACTACACTACCATATACATAAATAATATATTAGAGGGATATAGAAAAGAACTTCCATTCTTTAATGATGAACATAAGATAGCAACTGGTAATCTTAGAGCAAGAATTAGAATGAACATATTATACTACTATGCTAATCTCAAAAATTACTTAGTACTTGGTACAAGTGATCGAAGTGAAATTCTTATTGGATATTTCACTAAATATGGAGATGGAGGAGTAGATCTATTACCTTTAGCTTCACTGTATAAGACCCAAGTTAGATACTTGGCCAAGCATTTAGGTATACCAGAGCGCATAGCATTTAAACCAAGTAGCCCTAGGCTATGGAAAGGTCATATGGCTGAAGAAGAACTAGGGATGAAGTATGAGGAAATAGATTTAATATTGTATGCTTTATTCGATCTTAAACTTGATATTGAAGGAGCTAGTAAGAAAACGGGTTTGCCGGTAGAAAAAGTATTGAAAATACTTAAAATGCATAGGAGGAGTCGACATAAAAGAAGATTACCTACTATAATTACATTACCAGGAATAAGTGATCCTATAAGAGAGATATAATTGATTCATCTATGTGCAATATTAATTGATATTAAATCATCTTTTCTCTTAATTTCTATCTTATGCGATCCACCACAGTAGATCCATATTGATAGAAATGGCCTTGTCATGACATTTGCTATAGAATTTTCTTTACAAAATATACTTATTCTTGCTTTAGACACTGTATATTCTCTAACGCCTTCAACAACTATTTTCGTGGAACCATTTTCTTGTCTAATTTTTAAATCAGCATTTTCGATGTAGATATCTAGATCATTACCTTTTTCCTTAACATTTTTAATAACAGGTGCCTCAATGATCATATTATCTAATACATTTCCTATTTTTATTAATGAACCCTCCGTATATACTTTTGGAAGAGATCTAAAGTTTATTTCTATATTAAACCCTCTGCTACCTATATCAAATAATCCATTTTCAAATCCAACAACATATACATGATCAGCAAAGTATTCTCTGCCACTAACACTTACTCTACCCTCTTTTATTTCAATTTTAACCTTAATACTTGCAAGTTTTCTAGTGAAGTTTGACTTCATTACTGGAACCCCTGCTCTATATTCGATAACTATATCACTACTAGCTCCATTTTATTTATATTCTCTGGAGATTACCAAGAATATATTAGCTATAGATTATTAGGGTACAATCATGGATTGTATAGAGTTTATTGCAATAAGCGATATACATGGAAGATTTAATTACGTAAGGAAAATCAATAATATCAAAGATAATGCAGAGTTATTAATTATTGCGGGTGATATAACACATTTTGGTAATATAGATGATGTAATCAGGTTCCTAAGGAAATTAACTGATCTTTTTGAAATGATCTTATTTATTCCGGGAAATTGTGATCCATATTATGCATTGGAATTAGATAATGTCGATGGAGTAGCTATTAATATTCATGGAAAAGTATACGCCTATAAGGGCTATTATTTCTATGGAATAGGGGGTTCAAACATTACACCCTTCGGTACATATATAGAATTCGACGATGAATATTTAGAGAATATGATCAATAAATTGGATAAATTAGTTAATGACTACAGTAGGACTATAGTTATAACTCATGCACCTCCCTATAATACATTGGATAAGACATTTATTGGCTTGAGAGTTGGTGTAAAGCCCTATACTATGTTTTTGGAACATAGATATCCAATATTATGGATTAGCGGACATGTACATGAAGCAAGAGGAAAAGTAAAGTATAATAAAACATTAATAGTTAATCCTGGACCATTTATGAAAAAGTATTATTCAATTATAAGACTATGTAATGGTTCTATTAATATAGAGCTTAGGAGATTCTAAATTGTCAAAATAAATCATAATATAGTATTTATAGCTTCACTGAGATCATTGACTACATATGTTGGTTTCTCCGTAATCCTATTTAGATCTTCTTTATTAGTTACACCTGTTAATACGAGGAGTGTATCGATACCCTTTTTCAAGCCTAATGGGAGATCAGTATATATGCTATCACCTATTATGAGTATTTCGTCATACGATACATCATATTTACTAGTTATGACGTCTATAATCCATGTATTGGGTTTTCCAGCGATAAAATCAGGTCCTCGTCCAAGAGCAGTTGATAAAAAGTTCACTATAGCCCCGGCACCTGGTTCTAGATGATTACCCACAGGGTACACAGGATCGGTATTAGTGGCTAAAAATAATGCACCATTCATTAAGTACTTAAGGGCTTTGGTTAATTTATTATACGTTAAGTATCTATCTAACCCCACAGCAACATACCCCACTCTTCCTGCATCACTTATAACTGATATATTATTACTAATTAATTCCTGATAAAGACCAGACTCTCCAATTACAAACACAGGCCTTATTCCATTTTCTACAATATATAATGCAAGTAAGTATGCACTAGTATATATGTCATTTATATCAACACTTATTCCAATTTTAACCATTCTTTCATAGTATTCTTTTCTAGATCTAGTTGCATTATTTGTCATGAAAACTATCCTATAATCCTTTAACAATAATTTTTTAGTGGCTATAATGTTTTTGTCTAAGAACTTATTTCCTCTCCACAAAATACCGTCAAGATCCATTAATAGTAGTTTATACTTTTTCATTTAAAATCACCTTTATCTTACTCCTAAGCTTTTCAATAAGTTCATGGATGTTTCTGGCGAATAGAAATAGTCCATATGGTTGAACAACAAAGTCGTTACAATTTAAAAGAATAGTTGTTGATAGACTACCGAGTTTAGCGAGAATATAATGCTCTTTATCCCATATACATAGTATAATACCGTTACTATCATCCTTTAGAGCAAGTATAGACATATAATCACTTGTTTTATCAACATAAACTTTCTCAAATAATTCATTTAGAGACTTTTTAATAGCTTCACATAATTCTTTTCTCATAATGAGCTCCTCATATACTTAGTAATATAATAAATATTATTGGTGTTAGAGCTATGTATAAAATATTCAATAATAGGGATTTATAAAATACCTCTTCAAGTAGCTCTAATAATTTCCATGCAAGATCTCCCATAAGATGAAGATCTCTCTCTACGAATATGTACCTTAAATTGCTCTTACTAATAGTCCTTAGCGCTTCATTAGCCATTTTCTTAACAATATCAAGTAATTTTTGACTATATTGCACTGGAGTGTATACGTAGTCTGAAAATAAACCTGTTTCACGATGCTCATCATTAGTCAATACTTCAGCTAGATCGTAACCTTCATTTAATATTACATTAATGATCTTGTCTCTAAGACCAGGAACCATATTATTCCCAGGTACATATAAAATCCCTATTTTACATCCTCCTACATTAATAGCTAAGAAAACCATGTCATCGATTATTCCTAGAAAACCATTTGGTGCATGAATAGCTAAGCCTATATTTGGTTCAAAATAATTTTCTTGTCTATTCATAAGTTCATCTATGATTTTATCCACTAATCCCATGAGACTCCTCTGATCTATTTTATCTTCTGCTTCCCAATTATGTGAGTCTATAAGTAATAGAGGGGGTAAATTATGTTCTGAACTTTTATTTAATGCATATTCTTGGATACCATAAGGTAGATCATCTATTCCCTTTCCAGGACGAGATATGAACGCGAGTATAGCTTTTGAAAAGGGAATTACAAGTGCCTCCCAGTCATAATATTTAATCTTAAAGGGCATGCCCACAAGTATCCCAATACCTTCGCTCTTAGTAACTTTTTCATAAATATATTTAACGTATTTGGTGGCCTCTGTACTAGTCACTACATTCCTCTCGTGACTACCCATTCCATGGAGTACTATTGGATGTATATTCCTCTGTGAAAACACCTCTCTTATCATTGATGGAAACATACTACTGCCAGTGTTTCGAAATGGTCCGAAATGTATATCGGGGTATATAATAGCAATTCTATCATCATAGAATATATGGGTATAAATTTTTCTATTAACACCATGCTTTTGAAAAACTTTCTCTATACTTTTATCCCCGCTAAGCCAGTTTCTCAGAAATAGAGCTCCAAGGTCTATTGCTCCATAATTATTAATTCTATATCTATTTATGAATATCATTATTGATAAACCAATTAGCAGTATTGGTATTGAAGATATAAAGTATCTTATATTTGCTAATACCATTGTATTCACAAGTGTTGTGAAGAGAAAGACTATTAGATAAATCGATATAGTTCTCTTATTAAATCCATGTATTCCAGCATAGATGGGTAATAGAATTATATTCATTGACACTAGTCCTGTAAATACTACTAATAACGAATCATGGAGTATTATGTTCGAAATAAGCATTACTAGAAACATGTATATGTTAATAACTAGATAAAGACCCAAGATCCTCTTGATTATCAATAATGGACTTTTTAGAAAGGAAAAGCCCAATAAATGAACTAAGTAATATAGAATCGACCATATTATGTATACTATAAGTAGATCCATGCTTTTTAGAAATATGTAAATTAGTAAATAAATTAATATAGTGGATATTAGTAAAAGTATGGGATGAGGTAATGTAAATAATAACTCGTAGTATCTTTGCACACTTGATCGAGGCTTCACTATTCTAGTCAAGTAGTCTCCCATCTCAAATTATTATGTAGAAAATATTCTGTTTAGTATTTAAAAAGTATAGATTCTACCTTTTCTTTAAGTGATATATTGCTACTATGATGAATAATATAAACGATATTACAAGAGACACTGCAGTTGCCATAAATCCTCTAATAATACCCTCTAGTAACGCCGATAATCCTAAGTAAAATATTGCTACTCCAAGTAGAGTCAATGCAATGGATACCATCTTCTCAGCTAAAATGTATGCTATAACTATAGAGAATAATATAATTAATACCATTGCGTATATATTACCAGATAAACCAAGAATAGATGTCAGTATCATGCCAAGTACAAAGCCTATTGCTAGAGATAATATAAGCTTCACTAAAAACCATGCTAGGAACGCGCCCACAATAAATGCTAGCAATGCAGCTACATAGACAGCTGTACCTTCAAGACCTAAATTACCAGAATACATATAGGTAAAGTATGCAAAAGCAACGCCGCCACCCAACATCACCATGATCCTTAATAACTTCTTGCCGATAAACGCTAATATGATCCCAAGAATCACCAATACTATAGGAGATATCATCTCTTCAACTATCAAGTCTAAACACCGTCAAGAACTAATTATGCAGTGATAATAATTAAATCTATCCTAAAAGAAATGGGCCCGGGGGGATTTGAACCCCCGACCTCCCGGTCTCTAAGACGAGAACGATCTTATCAGCCGGGCGCTCCACCAGGCTGAGCTACGGGCCCCACTCCTGGCATCACTTCATAAATCTCCGTCTATATCAGTTATAAATTTTATTTAGAATGTACAGAGTAGGTTTGATCTCCGACTGAATATTCATCATGCATCAGTTTATCCGCTGCTCTTCATCGATCAATATTAGGGCCGAGGTTCTTGCTACAATGGATCATCATTACCTCAGACCGCCCATCGCCTCCATCCCCCGGCCCTATATAAAATATTATGTTTAATCCTTATAGAACTCTATCGTTAGCATTTTAAAGAAATTTATGGACCGGCCGGGATTTGAACCCGGGACCTCCGCCTTTCCCAAGTTAAGCCGTGCGAGGGCGGCGCTCTTCCAGGCTAAGCTACCGGCCCTTCTACAATAGTTTCAGTTTAGTGTCTCCATTATATAATTGTCTTTATTAAAGTGGGAGATATTCAATGAGTAGAGCTAAGCTTAATGTTAGAATAGATCTACATAAACTAGGACATAGAATCGTATTAATGAAAAAGGGATTTATTAGTGTTGATGAAATAGCATATGAATTAGGAGTAGCTCTCAATACAGCTGGAAAAATTCTGGCAGCATTGGCAAGGCTAGGCTATGTTGAGAAATGGAGTAATCGTACCTATCGTGTATGTAAGCATACAGAAAAATTATTCACTTACTGATATGTTTTAGAATGAGGTCTATTGCCTCAATTATATCACTTAGGTCTATAAAGCCCATCATACCTATCCTTATCATCTTATTCCTATATTCACCTACTCCTGGAGCCAATAGTATTCTGTACCTTCTCCTAATCTCATCTACAATAGGTAAGGAATTTTCGAGATAGAAGACAGCTACACTATTAGATCTATAATAAGGATCCATAATAATTGGTTTTAAGCCTTGATTAAACGCATATTCATATACTTTAAAGGCCCTAGTTTTATGAAGATCTAGATATCTATCAATGCCCATATTAACTATTTTTTCAAGACTCTTGTAAAGTACATAAAGTGAATTTATGGGCGGTGTGGTCGGTATCCATCCATGATTTTTATACTCATCTAAATACAGTGGTATATCAAAGTAAAAAGGCACCTTATGGCCTTTATACCTTAGATCTTGAATTCTTTCATATAATCTATTACTAAATCCTATGATACTAAGACCAGGTAAACCTCCTAATGCTTTTTGTGAACCAGTTATAACCGCGTCGATGCCCCATTTACCGAGTTTAAATTCCTCTGTGCCAATACTTGAAACACCGTCTACGACTAAATAAGCATCCTTTTCATGAACTATCTTAGCTATATCAGGCAAAAATCTGATAGTGTATCCGATGCTTGTCTCATTATGAACTAAAGCTATAATATCATAGTTTTCCCTTTCAAGAATATTCATTATCTCGCATTTTTGGGGTATAGATGGGAATTTATACTTAATAGATTTTACATTATTTGTATACCTGGATACTATTTCCCTAATTCTGTAACCAAAGAATCCATATTCTAATACAAGAACCTTGGTATTTTCATCAATGATGTTCGAAAATATTGCTTCAATACCTATGGTAGAAGATCCCGGCATAAGGATCAAGTGATCCCTTTTATCTATATCCATGATCACTCTAAGATCATTAATAATAATAGACAGTAAATCAATGAAATCCCTACTTCTGTGGCTTATCGGTTTTAAAGCAGCATATTGCAAGATATCTTCAGGTATGTGTATAGGTCCAGGTAGCAATACCTTTTTAATACCCATGATCTTATTGAGTACCATAATGAAGTCCTCCATTAATATCTATCTTAGTCAATACTAGACTTATGTAAGTATAAGTAAAAATTATTTATTATTAAGTGGACTTAGTTTCCCACTATGTAAAAGTTTATAATAAAATAATCAGTATGTCTTATAAAAAATTCTACTACCAATATATATAATGAGAGCCCCTATTAATGAGCCGATAATAGCGATATCCCACATTGGAGGAGTTGATGCTAAGCTCATGCAGATGGATGAAGATATAATTATTAATCCCGTGAATATACTCGTTAGTAATACGAATATATTCCTATAGATCTTTTGACCATTTATTGAGTTAATAAGGGCACTACAATATGGACACTTCTTTATCTTAATACTTGAATTACAATACGGGCAATTAGAGGTTACAAAGGGGATAGTTCTACCGCATTTTGGACATATATAAGTAGCTAATGTTAGATCATTTCCACATGAATAGCATCTAACGCTCTTACCTTTTCTAAGTATATAAAATATATTAGAGATCGCATGATATACTTTACCATCTCCATAAAATACGAATATATAATTAAGATATTCTTTCATTTCAATCATATGTTGCCTTAAACACATAGTAGTTGAGTATAGATCGTTAATTTCGGTCTGGAAAGGCCTTATAAGTTCTCTCAATCTTCTCATATTCTTAGAAATATCGATGATTATACTTCCAATACTGTGTGCAAGATCATCGTTAATTATCTTATGTGTATAGACAATAGTGTCTTTAGATTTATCAACTACTATTATCCAGTTAATACCTGTTAAATTTTTTAAGAAATTAATAATTTTCTTAACAGTTTCTGAAATACTCATACTCGGATCCCAAGTAAATACTATTTAGATACGTATATAGTTATCTAATTTATTTTTACAAGGTTACTATTTATATAATTAGCTTCAGATTTTTCAGTAAGTTTCTTTCATTAAATACGTAGTTCATATTTTCTTCTACAACTACTTCACCCTTTTGAATAACTAGATCAGGATTAAAGCTTCTAGCTATAATTGACAATGGATCTATTTTCAATAATGGAGCATGTATTATCTTATCAAGTTTATATATAATTAGATCCGCTGGAGTACCAACTTTTATATTATAGGTCCCTGATACTAGTAGGTATCCCGAGAATAATAGAGATCTAATGTCCTTGCCATACATATGCCGATATATTAGAATATATTGAGGGGAATAGAGATCCTTCATATATACTATTTTACAGTTCTCATTACCGACTTCTTCAAGACTACAAATACTGGAAAGGTCTATGTATATTATAGAATATTTATCGGAAAGATCTTTAGAAGTAGTACCTACAGTGACTTCTTTAACATGTAGGAATTTATCTATATATTCTTCTTCATCAATAATAATGATTGATTTTAATTTATAGGATCTTATAACGTCATATAATAGATCTATATAAGGTTCATTAAATATTATTGGCAATGTAACTCCAGTCATCAATAGATCATAAAATGAAGACGCTATGAAGGCCTTTATCTCATCTTTTGAAAAAATACTATAATCTATACATTTAATAGAGCCTCTGCATGGATATAATGAGGGTGTTATAGCAATACTAAAACCACGAAATATAACAGCATTGTTTTTAAAGGTATAATGTAGTTCGGAAAACTCATATTCTATAGGAAATTCCTTGCTATAACCAATATCAGCTATTTTATCCTTATCAATGTATATGTATCCTTCTTTAACCTCATTGCCTGTATATATACAGGCATTAGAAATTAATATTCTCAATTACTATACCCGCAGACGCTTCTATCATAATATAAGAAGTGCTTAAAGGATATTCAATGTTTCCATAGACTAGATGGAGCCATGTGAATACTATGTAGATGTTAGGTTCGCCTACCGTTAAATTTACTATTTTCATCTTATAGATACTAATTTATGGTGTTAATGCCTTGTATGGATGGAGCGGTAAACTTCTTAGAATAGATCTTACTCGCGGTAAGACAGTTATACAAGATATAGAGCCTTTAGTGCTAAAGGATTTCGTTGGAGGCCGAGGATTAGCTATCAAGATATTGTGGGACGAACTACCACTAGGAGTTGATCCTTTATCGCCGCATAATAAGCTGATTATCGCAGCAGGACCCCTAAGCGGCATACCAACACCTTCATCAGGTAAACTAGTAATAGCAAGTAAAAGTCCATTAACTGGTGGTTATGGCGATGGAAATATAGGTACATGGGCAAGTACTTATATTAGAAAAGCAGGTTTTGACGCTATCGTCATAGAGGGTAGATCCGAGAAGCCAGTATATCTATATATTGAAAACGATAAGGTTGAGATCAGGGATGCACGTGATCTATGGGGACTAAATACTTTTGAAACAGAAGATTACCTCATTAAAGAACATGGGAAGAATATTGGAACATTATTAATAGGTCCAGCCGGCGAAAATCTAGTTCGTTATGCCACAGTTATCTCTATGAGAGGACGTAGTGGTGGAAGGCCAGGAATGGGTGCTGTTATGGGTAGTAAGAACCTTAAAGCTATTGTAATTAAGGGTACTAAAGAAGTTAATTTAGCTGATAAAAAGAGGTTTATGGAGGTTTCTAAGGAAGCTTATGAGGATATTTTGAGTAAGGATAACTATGACTTCTGGATACGACAGGGTACAATGGCCACTGTTGAGTGGGCCCAGAAACACAGTGTATTGCCTACGATGAACTTCCGTGAAGGAGTTTTTGAGAAATATATAGAAATAAGTGGTACTACTATGGAAAAGATGAAAGTTGAGAGAAGAGGCTGTCCATATTGTAATATGCAGTGTGGAAATGTAATTCTTGATGAACTAGGAAAGAAGAGTGAGCTTGACTATGAAAATGTTGGCATGCTTGGAGCAGATATAGCTCTTGGAGATCTAAGGAAAGTAGCCGTATTAAATAGACTATGTGATATGTACGGCATAGATACTATATCAATGGGTAGTAATATAGCATTTCTCATGGAAGCCAGTGAAAAGAAACTTATAAAAGAAAAGATCGAGTGGGGCGACTTCGAGGCAGCTAAACAGGTAATTGAAGATACAGCATATCGCCGTGGACTTGGCGCATTAGCTGCTGAAGGAGTTAGGAGGATGAGTAGATATTTAAGAGGAGGATCTAGTGATTGGGCAATGCATGTTAAGGGACTAGAAATATCTGCTTATGACTGCCACACGGCGCCGGGCATGGCATTAGCATATGGAACATCGCCCATTGGTGCTCATCATAAGGATGCATGGCTTATTGGTATCGAAGTTAAAATGGATAGATTCGGATATGGCGATGAGAAAGTTATAAAGCTTATTGAGTGGCAGAGGATCCGTGGCGGCATGTTTGAATCATTGACTGTATGTAGACTTCCATGGATAGAACTAGGACTCAGTTTAGAATATTACCCAAAACTATTAACATATGCTACAGGTGTAACTTATACATTGGATGATCTATTTACTGTAGGAGATCGCATCTATACATTGATCAGAGCATTCTGGATAAGAGAATATGGAGGATGGAGTAAATACATGGATTATCCACCAATGAGATGGTTTAAAGAACCATTAACTAAAGGTCCATATAAAGGTCAAAAACTAGATCTGAATAAATACGATGACATGCTGAGAAGATACTATCATATGAGAGGATGGGATAGTAACGGTGTACCTACGAGAGAAACCCTTGAAAAACTTGGATTAGGCTATGTAGTCGATACATTATCAAAATACGTTGAAGTAAAGTAGGCTTTATAAAAAATAATATTTAAAATAAACTATTTTTACCATATACAGCATTTCTATTAGAACTAGCATAATATAGTACTTGCCTATAATGATGGGGCAGTTGTCATGATTAAGTTAATAGGAAAAGTCGTATCTGGAAAGGGTGAGGGAAGGAAATATATAGAGATCTACAGAGATGTTCTAAAGAGAAAATTGGATATAGATCCATTCCCTGGCACATTAAACATAGACGTAGGATATGATGTTTCTAAAATTTATCTTAGTCTTAATCCAATCATTATTGAACCACCAACTAATAACTATAAGCCAGTATATGCAGTACCAGCTGAAATAGATGATATTAAAGGCTATGTTATAAAACCATTTGCTACTGTTCATGGATGGAATATTCTAGAGTTTATAGCAGAAATTAGTGTTAGAGATAAACTTAGCCTAAAAGATGGTGATTTAGTAGAGGTTACTTTAATTAAAAGAATCCATTACTAATACAACTATACACTTCTTTACTAAACATAAAATATATTTGGATTAAAATAAGCTTACCATAATTTATTTGAGAGATCAATAGTAAGTGAAAAATATAGACTTAAACATATTTATGAAGATATAGAGAAATAGTGAAGGAGATGCTACTTGATTAACCTAGTTCTAATAATTCAAGCTATTGTTCAAGGAATTCTTGAATGGCTTCCAGTTAGCAGTAGTGGTTTTGTAGCTTTGTTATCACTTTTATTCGGTAAAGAGGCATTATCTGAAGCCGTGGATATTGCGCTATTCATGCATTTAGGTTCAGGATTAGCAGCCCTTATCCTACTAAGAGCAGACATCTTAATACATTTAAGGAATGTGCTAAGACAAGAACAAGGAAACACCTATGTAGATCCCGTAGCATATGTTATAGGTCTATTTATCTCAATAATTACGGCTTTACTTATATACAATACACTAATATCCGTTGTTAGCAATGTATCGCTGGCATTCATAGTGATAGGTTTTTCATTAATTATAACAG
>Ga0190311_1000207_pt1 | contig 21138 bp, 22 predicted proteins | sample 48700789_MG_FD_165037 | JGI IMG/M metagenome (GOLD analysis project Ga0190311, IMG submission 165037) | Hydrothermal vent sediment bacterial communities from Southern Trench, Guaymas Basin, Mexico - 4870-07-8-9_MG | ecosystem: Environmental > Aquatic > Marine > Hydrothermal vents > Sediment ...
CTTCATGATGACGCTGCCTGGCCTACCGCTCCTAATAGTCCTCGCCGCCGTCCTCAGGGGCGGGGGCGCTGCCCTGGGCCTCTGGCCCATGGTGGGCGTCATGGTCATACTGGGCTGGCCTGGCACGGCTAGGGTGGTCCGCTCCCAGACCCTCTCGCTGAAGGAGAGGGCCTTCATAGAGGCCGCTAGGGCCGTTGGCGCCAGCGACCGCTACATACTGTTCAAGCACATACTGCCCAACGTCATGCCACTCGTGTTCACATCCATGGTGCTCAGGGTCCCAAGCGCCATCCTAGGCGAGGCCAACCTGACCTTCCTCGGCCTTGGCATAGACTGGTCGAGGAACATAAGCTGGGGCGTCATACTGTACCAGGCGTTCAACACCTACGGGGCCACCATAATAATCCAGAAGCCCTGGGTGCCCATACCGCCAGGCCTCGCCATAACGCTGCTCGCCTACGCTACCGTGCTCGTAGGCTACGCTATGGACGAGATACTAAACCCAAGGCTTAGGGCTAGGTAGAAAACAAAAGGGAATTGGGGTTGGCTTAGCGCTTCCTAGCGAAGTACTTGTAGGCCCCAAGGCAAGCCCAGGCGCCTACTATCAGGCCTATGGCCACGCCAAAGGCCACGCCGACCTTCACACCATCGTTGAAGGCATCTAGCGTTAGGCCAGCGAAGTTAGCTATCTCAACGGACACCATGACGCTGTTTAGGTTGCCAGCCATATCCTCAACCTCAAGCCTAAGCGTGTACCTACCATCGCCAATGGTCGTTGTATCTAGGTCAAGCCTGTTCTCAGCACCAGTTGCATCAAACTCACCAGCCCTTAGGTACCTGGTCATCACGCCAGCCACCGAGAACGTAGCCTTAAGTGGGTGCTCCTCCACGACCTTGAACTTCACCACGACCATGCCAGATAGCCTCTCGCCCTCAGATGGGCTTAGGATATCTACCTCAGGTGGTGTGTTATCTACTACGGCGAAAACGGTATAGCGCATTATGTTGCCATAGGTATCTACGAAGGCCAGGGTCAGGTTGTAAACGCCATCGCTAAAGGATGTAGTAGGCCATGAGGTAGTATAGCCATACCAGAAGCCGTACTTCCAGCCAGACCTAACGTCATTGTACTGCCACTTAGTGTAATCCGTCATGTCCATTGGGCCAGTTATCTCATCGCCACCTAGCTCGTAGTAGCGCCACCTGTTCTCATCCTCATCCCACCTACATAGGTAGAGCAGGACTTCCTCCTCGTAGGCCTCTGCCTCAACGGGCTCTATGCGCCAGTAGAGGTTTACCACGCTCCTGTAGTAGCGCCTGCCTATTACACGCCAGTAGCCAGGCTCCTCAGGTGGCACGTACTCCTCACGACCAGGCCTGAGGCCAAGCTCCATCCAGCGGGCTGGTGCCTTCCAGGGGTGGTACTCCTCAACGAACTCACCTGGCATGTAGTGCACGTACAGGTAGACCCACTTATCCTTCCAGGTCTTAACACCGCCTGGCGTCGTGTAGGTAACGTTTATCACTATGCCCCAGTAGGGTGCTGCCTCCTTGAACACCCTTGGCCAATCAGTTGGGCTACACCAGCCAAGCCTTACTAGCGTGAAGTTAAGCCAGAACATGGGCTCGCCCCAATCTACTTCTACCTCCGTCCAACCACCCCTATCCCAGATGTCCTTCTCTATGTACTTCTCATCGTAGAATATTGGCTTTGGTGCCGTTAGGCTCCAAACATCCCTCTGCCAAACGCAGAACTTCACATTCACTATCCTATCCAGTATCTCCTTTGGCGTTATGAAGATGGTTACGTTCATCTTCCCAGGCACGTGCCAGTATCGGTCCGTGAAGTTGTAGTAGGCTGGCGATAGACTCACGAAGATCTCTGGCTCTGCCTGAGCTGGGCGTGGGCCATCCGTGGCCTCCTGCATCTCCAACACGGGCGATGGGGCTTGGGCAGCCTTCGCCTGGGCAGCTGGAGCAGCGAGCGGTAGTAGCAGGAGCAAAGCGATGGCCACCAGTAGCCAGTACGAGCCCCTCATGCCCATCTCCCAGCCCAGATTATGCCTGGGCCTTTTATGTTTTCTGGCTAAATCCCCATGAGGTATGTTGGTGTTCAAAGCACAAACTTAAATCGCTGGGGGGCCTAAGGGGGCCTAGGGTAAGGGCATTGGCTATGCTTGAGGCCCGCTGGAAGGTGCTCTCCGACCTACTCGTTGAGCTTAGGTCCCGTGGGGCAGATGTGCCCACCGAGGTCGTGAGGGATCTAAGGCTATCTAGGTCCCTTATAGAGGCCATGAGGGCAAGCCCAGGCCACCCAGAGCTTGAGGCTAAGGCAGAGGAGCTCATGCTGGGCGTTGAGGCCTACCTGCTGGCTGAGGCAGAGGTAAGGCTTGGTCCCGATAGGGCAGAAGAGTGGGGCCGAAGGCTAGAGGAAGCTTCCCTTGAGGCTGCTCTAGGGCCAGCCGAGGTTAGATTTAGGCCTGGCCTACCAAGGGATAGGCATTGGGTAAGGGTGAAGGTATCAGAGGACCTCCCCATGGACTTGCTTAGGCAGCTGGCCTCGGAGGAGGGCGTTTCAGCAGAGCTACAGCAGGATGGCTTCCTCTTGGTCAGCGGTGATGAGGGTAAGGTAAAGGCATTCATCAGGAGGCTAGCTAAGCACATCAGGGGCCAGGCCTAGGGGCAGCCCCTAGGTCCTCTACTATGACCTCTGCGACCTTCTTGCCCGATAGTAGCATGCCACCGAATATAGGCCCCATCCTGGGGAGGCCGTATAGGGTTGCTACTGCCATGCCAGCAGCGTAGAGGCCTGGGCAGATACGGCCCGTGTGCTCAACTACTGCCTTCTCGCCCTCGTAAGCCCACATGGGGCCATAGCCCCTAAGCTTAAGATTGAGGCCAGGTAGCCTTAAGGCAGCTAGGGCTAGGACCTCAGCATCATGGCCAGTGCAGTCCACGAGGGCCTTGCACCTAATCCCCATTGGATCTACGTGGAGGCCAGATAGGCCAACGGCACTCCACTGTAGGACGGCCCCCTCTACCCTAGGGGGTTCCTCCCTGTATATCAGGTCCACTATGGAAACACCAAGTATGACCTTCGCTCCAGCATCTATGGCAGCAGATGAGAGCTTAGCTATCATCTCAGCTGTATCCACCACGTATAGGCCTGGCCTGACCTCATCTAGGCGACAGCCGATATCACTTAGTATCTCATGTGCTGGAGCTTCAACAGCAGCCTTGTGGAAGAGCATGCCACCACCGCCTATGCCACCGCCAAATGAGAGCTTCTTCTCAAATACTACCGTCTTGAGGCCTGCTCTAGCCGTATAGTATGCTGCCATGAGGCCAGAGGGGCCAGCACCAGCTATTACGACATCTGCCTCAGCTACGCCATGCCAATCTGCAAGGGCAGCTTCCATTATAGCCCTAGTTACCTCTTCCTCCCCGAACTCAACGATTTCCCTTGCCTCCTCCTTTAGCAACACATAAATCACCTCCTAGAGGCCAGATAGAGCTGATTTAAGCCCTTCTATGATCATCTTGAACACTACTTGGACTTGGCCAGTATGGATGCCTAGCGCTAGTAATGTTAGGCCAGTAAGCAGGAGCAGGATGCCCATTATGCGCTTCTCCCAAGGCCCGAACTCCATGGCTGGGACCTCAGGTGCTCCCAAGGCTCGGCCCTTTAATACTTTCCCCTCACATGCCAAGCCTTAAGCTACAGGGGAGGCAGCCAGGGGCGGTGGAAGCATGGTAAAGCTCTCGCCAGAGGAATACATTGAGACGCTGAAGGAGCCAAGGAGGCTTATCTATGCTGATGGGAGGCCCATAAAGGACGTAGTAGAGCACCCCCTAACTGCTGGCGTGGTAAGGTCAATGGCTCGCTCCTACAAGATGGAGCAGGACCCAGCTTTCAAGGGCCTCCTAACAGCTAGGTCCTTTATATCTGGCCGTGAGGTGAGCAGGGGCATAGCGATATTCAGGAGCATAGAGGACCTATGCAAGCGTGTTGATATGGGCCTTACGTATGCCCGTGAGTTCGGGACCTGCTACTACTCCTGCCCTGGCTGTGATACGCTAAATGCCCTAGCAGCTACCACCTGGGAGATGGATAAGGAGTTCGGCACCGATTACCACTCACGCCTCAAGGCCTTCATAAAGGAGCTTGAGGAACGTGATGCACGTTGCTCTGGAGCAGTTACAGATGCAAAGGGGGATAGGAGCCTAAGACCACCAGAGCAGCCAGATATGTACTTGCGTGTCGTTGAGGAGCGCTCAGATGGCATAGTGATTAGGGGCTGCAAGGTCAGCCAGAGCGGTGCTTGGGCCAACCACTACCACATAGTAGTGCCCAACGTGGCCCTGAGGGAGGGGGAGGAGAAGTTCGCCCTTGCCTGTGCTGTGCCAGCTGGGGGAGAGCGCATAAAGTATGTATGCCAGTATAACTTCTATAGCGCCTACAGGATGCACGCTGATCGTGAGGAAGTGCCCAACTGGCCATATGGCTTTAGGGAAACGTGCATAATCATATTTGATGATGTATTTGTGCCCTGGGACCACGTATTCCTATACGGCGAGGTTGGCTACGTGGGCAAGCTCATCACGAGGTTTGCGAACATACATAGGATGGTATGTGGTGGCTCTTGTAAGGCAGGCTTCCTAGATATCTTAATAGGCGCTATGGCCCTAATGGCCGACCAGCTGGGCACGATGAGGGCTAGGCACATAAGGAACTTCCTAGCTAGGGCTATTGTAATGCGTAACGTGCTCTACGCCTGTGCTAAGATGGCTGCCCTTGAGGGGCATGAGGAGCCAGAGGGCTCTGGCTTCTACGGCCCAGACCTCATTTACGCAAACGCAGCGAAGCTGCTGGCTGCTGATTACTTCTTTGAGGTAGTTAAGTTCGCATGTGATGTAGCTGGTGGCCTGGTCGTAACGGCTCCATCGCTTAGGGACCTTAAGAACCCAGATGTAGGTGAGCACCTAAGGCGCTACCTAAGGGCTAGGGCCCCTGCTGAGGATAGGGTGAAGCTCGCTAAGCTCATCCAGCTCTGGCTAATGCATGCACCAGCTACATGGCATGGGGCTGGGCCACCAGAGTACGAGATGGTATTCCTACGTAGGGCCATAGACCTAGAGCCCCTGAAGGAGCTGGCAAAAAGGCTAATGGGCTAGTCCTAGGTCGCTAGTGCTTTTTATGGCTTGCTCCTACGGGCCTAGGCAGCTTGCTCGCCCTCAGCTCCCTCTCCCTCTTGCTCTTCTTCCCCTTGCTCCTCTTCTTCCTTCCTGACCATGGCAATAGGCCCTGCCTTAGCTAGCGTTCGCCCAAGGCTGACTAGGGACTCCATGTAGTCCTTGGCCATCTTCAGGGCCTCATCAGGTGCTATGCCTGCCTCCCTGAGCTCCTTGTAGAAGGCCCCTACTGCCTCCCCAAGCTTACGGCCCGCTTCCTCTGAGACCAGGACGCCTAGCAGGTCCTTCACTAGGCCAGGTATGTGCTTGTGGAGCACCGTGAGGACCTCGCCTACTACGGATGGTACCCCGACCACCCCGACTACTCCCTGCTTCTTCTTGCTCTCCTCCTTGCGCTCACGCTCGCCCACTCCAACCACCTCGTGCTAGAGTAGGTTGGCCATCCCTATTCAGCCTTCTGGGCCTTAGTGCCCAGGCCCTGGCCACCTAGCGAGGTCGGTAGGTCAAACTTCCTCCCATGGCCTTCAACCTCAACCACAAGCCCCATCCCAAGGAGTCTCTGGAGCCTCTCCCTTATGATACGCCTAGATGCCCTCCCCCGCCTAGCCCTCACCGCCCTGGTTAGCTCAGATATGTTCATTGGCCCTCCCTCAGCTAGGGTCTCTATTATGTGCCTTGAGATCTCATCTCCCCTTGGAAGGCGCCTTAGGACCTGCTCAGCCACCAAGGCCCTCCTAATCAACCTCAGCTGGCTTGAGTAAATTTGAGAGCCCCCCGCTAAGATGGATAAGAGTTCTGGCAGCAAGCCTAGCTCACTTAACACGCTAAGTGCCTTTTCAATTTCATCTAGGCGCCTTATTACTTCATCTAGCTTCCTCAAGAACTCCTCAACCTTACCTTCCTCCAGCACCCAGCGGCCAGCCCCCTTTACATCGCTTCCCCCTAGGTCTCCTCTCAGCACGTTTTAAGTGCTCATGCGTGCTGAGGGTAGCTCACTACTGGCCTCCTTCCTCCAGAACTCCTTATTGAAGAACTCCTCTATCTTATCGCACACATACCGCACCTGGTCATCGGTTAGCCCTGGCCACATGGGTATGCTAAGGCAAGTCCGAGCTGCTTCCTCAGCCCTTGGGAACTCACCACCACTAAAGCCGTATAGGTGCTTGTAGATGGGCTGGAGGTGTATGGGTATTGGGTAGTAGACACGGCACTCTATGCCCTGGCTTAGCAGCCACTCCTTAAGGGCATCCCTATATGGTGTCCTTATGGTGAATAAGTGGTAAACTGGCTTAACACGCCCATCCCCCTCTGGCGGGAGGATAAGCCCATCTATGCCAGATAGGCGCTTGTAGTAGATCCTAGCTATCCTCCTCCTAGCCTCATTCCAGGCATCTAGGCGCTTAAGTTGGACGAGGCCTATAGCTGCGTTCACCGTGTTTAAGCGTGCGGTAAAGCCAACCTTATCATGTAGGTAGCGATCAACCCTACCGCAGTTCCTAAGGCTAGCTGCCCTCTCCGCTACATCTGGGTCGTTCGTAGTTATCATGCCACCATCCCCACAGACCGTCATGTTCTTAGACGGGTAAAAGCTGAAGCAGCCAACATGGCCAATTGAACCTACCTTTCGGCCATTGAACTCAGCTCCATGTGCTTGGCAAGCATCCTCTACTACGAAAAGGCCTCTTTCATCAGCGATGTCCATGAGGGCATCCATATCCGCTGGGTGGCCGTAAAGGTGGACGGGCAGCATGGCCCTAGTTCTCGGCGTAATGGCCTTCTTAACCTCCCCTAGATCAAGCGTGTAGGTCCTTAGGTCTATATCAGCGAAAATCGGTTTAGCTCCAGCGTGCAGAATGCAGTTAGCCGATGCTATAAATGAGAACGGCGTGGTCAGCACTTCGTCCTTGCTGCCTACGCCTAGGGCTAGGAGGGCTATGTGGAGGGCATCTGTACCAGAGTTAGTTGATATTGCATACTTAACGCCTATGTAGCGGGCGAACTCCTCTTCAAACTTGAAGACGCTCTCGCCTAGGACAAAGCGCTCGTTCTGGAGGGCCTGTACGGCTGCCTCTACCATCTCATCATCTAGGATTGGCCTGAGAAGTGGCACCCTTACTTCATGCTGGCTCAAGGTCCTACCCGCTCCCCAGGGGATAGCTAGAGACTAATTAAGCATAGAGCTAGATGTAGATGGGTTGGGGCATGGGTGAGCGAGAATACGAGCAGGAGAAGCTCCAGTTGCTTATGGCCCACTACCACGAGGTAGGGGATGAGGCCAGGCTATACGATAGGCTGATATGGGAAATACCAACTGTCGTGCTAGCGGTTACGACTGGCAGCGTGGCCGCATACTTAAGCTGAAAACGGTTAAGAGAGCCCCCTAGCGCCCAGGTAGGGCGAGGGCCTGGGATGCTGATACGTGAGGTAATACTTGAGAACTTCATGAGCCACAAGTACTCCCGCATACAGCTTGGGCCAGGGGTAAACGTGATCTGCGGCCCAAATGGGGCTGGCAAGTCCAGCATACTAGTAGGCATATCACTTGCCCTTGGCCAATCCCATACGGAGCGCTCTAGGCGCCTTAGGGACCTGGTAAGGTGGGGTGAGGAATTTGCCCGCATAACCCTCGTGCTTGATAACTCCCCCAGGGATGGCCGTAGGCCAATACCTCGCATAAAGCGTGATTACGTAGTTCTAACCCGTGTCCTAAGGGCAGATGGGCGCTACTGGTTTGAGATAGATGGTGTAGCTGCTACTAAGGAGCAGGTAACTCGGCTACTTGGCAAGCTAGGCATAGACCCAGATAACATGCTCATAATAATGCACCAGGGCATGGTAGAGCGCTTCGTGGCCCTGGACCCGAGAGAGCGCTTGCTCCTCATGGAGGAGGCAGCTGGCCTAAGGGAGTTCAGGCTCAACGTCATAAAGGCCCGTAGGAAGCTTGAGAAGGCCCTTAGTGAGGAGAAGGCCGTAAGGGAGCTACTGGGTAGCGCAAGGCAAACACTTGAGTACTGGCGTGAGCAGTACGAGCGCTACCAGGAGAAGAAGGAGCTCTTAATGAAGAAAGCCTTCCTAGAGCGGGAGCTGGCCTGGTCCCATGCCCTAAGGTGGGAGGAAGAGGTAAGCAGCCTAAGGAGAGCTAGGGAGGTCATAAGTGAAGAGCTAGCTTCAATAGGAAGCGAGATTGAAGAGCTAGGTAGCAGGGAGGGGGAGCTTAGGGGTAAGCTAAGCGCCCTTAGGGCAGAGGCTAGATCTAAGGTAAATGAGGCAGTTGAGCAGGAAAGGCTAGCCTCAAAGGCAGGCATATTGCTTAAGCTAGCCTCAGGCATGGGTGGCCAACTGAGTAGCACCCTAGTGGAGCTCTGTCGCTCTGAGCTGGGCCTTGATGTAGGTGAGTCTGAGTTCCAAGTTGCACTAGCTAGGCTAGCTGAGGAAGCACAGGAGAAGGCAGATAGGGCACTAGGAAGGGCACTGGAGCTTGAGGCAGAGCTAGCTGACCTATTTGAGCGCTTAATGAACATCCTAGTTAGGCTTGAGGTCCTTAAGTTCAAGAGGGAACAGCTCCTCGCCGAGCTAAAGGACCTTGAGGGCAAGCTAAGGCTGAAGGAGGCAAGGCTAAGGGAGCTGGTGGCCAAGGCCAAGGCACTAGGGCCAAGGGTCCCAGCCCCAAGGCCAGCTGAGGGAATCCAGGATGAGCTTAGGCGTGTTGAAGGCCACCTCCTAGCCCTAAGGGATGTAGGTGAGGAGGCAGAGCGCATGTACAAGCGCTACTCAGAGCTGTACAGCGAGCTTGAGGCCAAGGCCAGGGCCGTTAGGGAGCGCAGGGAGGAGGCCATGAAGGAAGTTCGGAAGCGCATGGAGGCATGGCGCTCGGTTGTAGGCAAGATGGTTGAGGATGTTAGCTCACGTTTTAGGGCAATCCTATCTCGTGTGCAAGGGGATGGCTCTGTTTCGCTCGTGAATGCAGAGGACATAGAGGAAGCTGGTGTCCGCATAACAGTTGGCTTTAGGGGCTCTAAGCCAATTGAGCTAGATGCCTACACGCAGAGCGGTGGGGAGAGGTCGGTGGCCACAGTTGCCTTCCTCCTAGCCCTCCAACAGCACGTTAGGTCCCCCTTCAGGGCCATAGATGAGTATGATGTGCACCTAGATCCACTTAATAGGCGTAGGCTAGCAGAGGCCCTCGTCTCAGTAGTAGAGCAATCTGGCGTGCAGTACGTAGTGATAACGCCTGGTCCATTTCCCTTCGCTGGGAAGGACGTGCGTATCCTAACCGTTCAGTGCGTAGAGGGGGAGAGCGTGGTCAAGCTCTTAAGGCCATAGGCCCTGAGCATGTAATTAAATATGTTAAAGGAGATGAGCCCTGGCATGTATTAATTCTAACTTCTTTTCACAGAACTATGGTCAGTGTATGTTTATATCCCAGGGACTCCCCTTCCCTGGGGGATGAGAAGGCTCATCATGAGGCCCCATGAGCTCCCGTGCGGGATAATCGCCCCAAATAAGAAGCTGGCCCAGTTCTGCTTTACGCTGAAGAACGTGCCAGGAGCCCTCGCCAAGATAGCCAGCGAGATGGCTAGGTGGCATATAAATATCCTCTCTGGCCATATGACGGCCCTCCCAGATGAGGAGTTTGGCTATGCCACCTTCTTTGCCGACCTAACTGACCTAACAGTAGATACAGGTGCCCTTATTGAGAAGCTTAGGAGCCTAGATGTCGTTGAAGATGTATATATGGTTGAGCCAGAGATACCTACTATGATAGTTGATGTCGTCCACTTTCCACTTAAGTTCCTAGGCGAGGATTCGGTGATCATAGACTTAAGGATGGTCGGCCACATGTTCAATCGCCTATTTGAGGTCTTTGAGACAGGTGCTAGCGTAATACTGTATGAGATGGGCTATAGGGCTGGGAAAGCTGCTGCAGATGCCATCCTAAAGAGCGGCCTTGAGGGCCTTGATGCCTTTAAGGCCATCATGGCCCTTAGCATAGCTAGGGGCTGGTGCGTCCCAGAGCTCATTGAGTGGGATGAGAGGGAGCCAAGGCTTGTAATAAGGCTCTGGGATAACTTTGAGTGCAAGCCCATAGCTGGCCAGAGGAATAGGCCTAATAGCCACCTCGTTAGGGGGCTAATAGCTGGCATACTAGAGGGCCTCACGGGCAAGAAGGTAAAGGTCAAGGAAACGAAGTGCATAGCTAAGGGAGATGATTACTGTGAGTTCATAGCTGAGGGCTACGAGGCTACAAGGTAGGCAGTGAGCCTGGCCCAACTCGTCATATTTATTAGAGCCCCCTTCACCTGCCCAAAGGCCGAGGAGGGGGCTCCTTGGAGACAGAGCTATGCCAGTTCTGCCTTAAGACGGGCGTTCTATGCCCGATATGTGAGGAGAAGGTGCAGAGCGGGAAGGTAGGCCCCTCATACGTAAAGGTAGCCAGGCGCCTCCTAGAGCTTGAGGCCAAGGGCATGAGTGCCCTCCAGGATGTACACCTCCTCAACGTAGCCGATGTCAAGGGCGTCCTGGTCTTGGTCTTCAAGAGGGGGGACCTAACACGCCTAAGGCCGATAAGGAGGAAGCTGGCCCGAATACTAGAGGAGGAAACTGGCAAGAAGGTGCACTTCATGGAGGGGGATGTTGATGAGCGTGAGTTCCTAGAGCAGCTATTCTGGCCATCTAGGCTGCTGACCATAAACAAGATATGGCTCCCAGATGATACAGTTGAGACCAAGGTAGTCCTTAAGGGCAAGAGGCCTTGGGCTAGCGTGGAAACGCTCGTTGAGATAGCCCGTGAGCTACGTGGTCTTAGCCTTAGGGTTGAGTTCATGAGGTGAAGGGGCTAGTGGCGGTGGGCGTATGAGGGGCCTACGTAGGACGCACTATACCGACCAGCTTGGGCCAGAGCTAGATGGGCAGGAAGTAGTGCTGATGGGCTGGGTAAAGGACATCAGGGACCTAGGCAAGATATGCTTCGTAGTCCTAAGGGATGCCAGGGGCACGGCCCAGGTAACGGCCCCAAGGTCGCTTGTCGGCGAGGGGCTCTACAAGGCCATCTCAAGCCTTGGTCGCCAGTACTGCGTGGCCATAAGGGGCGTAGTCAGGGCCTACCCAGAGGCACCAGGTGAATTTGAGGTAATACCACGTGAGGTCCATGTCTTCTCAAGGGCTAGGTACCCACTGCCAATAGACCCAACTGGCAGGACGCCAGCTGAGCTAGATGTAAGGCTGGATGCGAGGGTCCTAGACCTCGTGAAGGAGGATGTAAGGGCCATATTCACCATACAGCACGAGGTCCTCAGGGCCACTAGGGAGTTCCTATCACGTGAGGGCTTCGTAGAGGTATTCACGCCTAAGATAATAGCTACGGCTACTGAAGGTGGGGCTGCCCTCTTCCCAGTTGATTACTTTGGTGAGAGGGCCTTCCTAGCCCAGAGCCCCCAGCTCTACAAGGAGGAACTCACGCTTAGCTTTGAGCGTGTATTTGAGATAGCCCCCTACTTCAGGGCTGAGGAGTCCCACACCAGGAGGCACCTAAGCGAGTTCGTGATGATAGATGTAGAAGCTGCCTTTGCAGATGCAGAAGATGTAATGGGCATACTGGAGAGGCTAGTTAGGTACGTCCTAAGGGCCGTGAAGCAGAACTGCCGTAGGGAGCTAGCCCTCCTTGGCCGTGAGGACCTTGAGGTGCCTAAGGTCCCATTTGAGAGGCTCACCTACGACCAGGTGCTTGAAATCGTAAGGGCAGAGGGGTTTGATGTGCCTTGGGGCGAGGATCTACCTACGCCAGCCCTTAGGGCCTTGGGGGCCAAGAAGACAGGCTTCTACTTCATAACTGATTGGCCAACGGCCTCAAAGCCATTTTACATAAAGCCCCGTGATGATAAGCCTGAGGTCTGCGAGGCATTTGACCTCATGCACGGCTGGCTTGAGCTAGCCTCGGGTGGGACCAGGATAAGCGATAAGGAGCTATTGGTAAGGCGCCTGAAGGAGCAGGGCCTTAACCCAGCTTCCTTTGAGCACCACCTAAGGGCCTTTGACTACGGCATGCCACCACATGCGGGGTGGGCCATAGGCTTGGCTAGGCTAATGATGGTTATTACTGGCAAGCAGAACATACGTGAGGTAGTGCTCTTCCCACGTGATAAGTTCAGGCTCGTGCCATGAAGGCGGTTAGGGCCTAGTGGCCTTCACAAGGTATAAATATGGAAATACCTCCATCAAGTTGGATGTGGAAGGAAGGGATAGAGCAGGTCCCTGAGCCCTACAGGGCCTTAGTTAAGGAGCTACTCCAGGCCCTTAAGGCCGAGCTAGGCGATAGGCTCGTATCCCTAGTCGTGTTCGGCAGCGTAGCTAGGGGTGAGGCAAGGCCAGATAGCGATGTAGATGTACTCATCATAGCTGAGGGGCTGCCGAGGGGCCGTATCAAGCGTAGTTTATGGTTCTGCCGAATTGAGGAAGAGCTGGACCCACTAATCGGCCAGCTAGTAAGGAAGCATGGCGTAGCCACATGCATATCGCCAGTGCTGAAGACGCCTGAGGAAGCCAAGAGGCTAGTGCCCCTCTACCTTGACATGGTGGAGGATGCCATACTAATCTATGATAAAGGTGGCTTTTTCAAGTCCGTGCTTGAGAGACTAAGGCAGAAGCTAGAGGAGTTAGGCGCAAGGAGGGTTAAGCTAGGCAGGGGATGGTATTGGGTGCTAAAGCCAGATGCTAAGTTCGGTGAGGTGATAGAGATTGAATAACTACCACATGGCACGCTCATACGTAAGGCAGGCAGAAGAAAGGCTTAGACATGCTTCCGAGGCCCTTGAAACAGGCAACTATGCTTATGTGGTTAGGCAGAGCCAGGAGGCCGTTGAGCTAGCCCTAAAGGCTGCCCTCAGGCTTGTTGGTGTAGAGCCACTGAGGTGGCACGATGTAGGGCCTGTGCTCAAGGCGAATAAGGAAAGGTTCCCGAGGTGGTTTAGGGAGCAGGTCGGGCGATTTGCCCTTATATCTAGGCTCCTGAGGCACGAGAGGGAAACCAGCATGTATGGAGATGAGGAAATGGGGGTACCTCCCGATGAGCTATACGGGCCAGAAGATGCTAGGTGGGCCTTAGAGCAGGCTAAGCTAGTTGTTGGAGCTGTGGTCAAGCTCTTAAGCGAGTGGGAGGGCCTCCAGGGCTCCTGAGATCACATATCATGTCGCTAGCTCTGCTACGACCTCAGATACATCGGATACGGCTAGTGCCCTTGCGACCTCCCTTGCTGCCTCAGATAGGGCGTGCAAGCAAGATGGGCAAGCCGTGATGAGCACATCCACACCAACCTCAAGTGCCTCTAAGATCCTCCTCTTCGCCATCTCCCGTGCAAGCTCTGGGTAGGCCATGAAGTTCAAGTAGCCATAGCCACAGCAGGCCGAGTTGGCCCTGCTCCTCGGCATCTCCAGGAGCTCTAGGCCAGATTGCCAAATCAGCTCCCTTGGCGCCTCATAGATGCCTAGTTGGCGGCCAAGCACGCAGGGGTCATGGTAGGTTGCCTTGAGGCCGACCTTGCGCTTTAGGACGAGCCTCCCCTCATCCATCAGCCTCCTCATGAACGTGGTCGTGTGCTCCACTCGCTGGCCCAGGTATGGCCTTAGGGCCAAGAGGCACATGGGGCATGGCGTTATCACGTGCTCAGCACTAGAGCTACGTATCTTGCTTGCTAGGCGCTCAGCAAGCCTTTCCGCATCACCCTTAAACCCCATGTTATGTAGTGGGGAGCCACAGCAAGGCCCCTCAAGTATGGAGTAGGGGACCTCTGCTGCCTCTAGTATGGCCTCAATAGCCCTTATTAGGCCTGGCTCAAGCTCTAGGGCCACACAGCCTGGAAAGAGCAAGACCTCACCTTTGCTCTCCTTAGGGCCCTCTTGGTACTGGCCCCTTCCAAATGGATTGCCATGCCTTAGTATGGCCTCATGTATCTTGACAATAGGCTCAGGGGGCTTCACGCCAGAGGCCACTAAGGCAGATTTAAGGGCCGTGAGCGCATCTACAACCCGCACGACAGCTGGGCAGACGACTTCGCAGGCGCCACAGGAGTTGCAGGAGAATATCCTATCCAGTATGGTCTTATCTGGCTCTACATGATCTTCTATGAGCTCCCTAGCTAGTATAAGGCGACCCCTTGCGTTCCAGCTCTCAGAGCCCTTAATTGCAAAGGTAGGGCAGGCAGAACGGCAGTATCCACATCTAAAGCACCTAAATATCTCCCTAAGGGCATTCTCTGGTAAGCTTAAGCCACTAGCCAATTTAATCACCCCATATCTTGCCTGGATTCAAAATTCCATTTGGATCTAGGGCCTTCTTTATGGCCCTTAAGACCTTGATCTCCACGCTTCCGTGCTCAAGGCTGAAGAAGCGTGCTTTTGAGAGGCCTATGCCGTGCTCGCCCGTGAGGGTCCCACCTAGCTCTATGGCAGCCTTGAATATGTCCTCAGCAGCCCTCATGGCCCTATCATGCTCATCTGGATCCCGCTCATCAAATAGGATAACTGGGTGTAGGTTCCCATCGCCAGCGTGGCCGAAGGTAGCTATGAGGACGCCCCAGCGCTTGCTTATCTCACGGACCCTAACTAGCATTTCCGCTACCTTGCTGGTCGGGACGGTTGCATCTTCATGCATGCTAGATGGCCTTAGCCTAGCTAAGGCTGGCGATGCCGATTTCCTAGCCCTCCATATGTCATTAGCTTCTGCCTCTGTTTCCGCTACCTTGACCTTTAGATTAGAGGCCTCACAGAGCTTCTTAGCCTCCCTAAGCCTCGCACGGACATCTGAGGTCGTGAAGCCATCAAATTCAAATATAAGCATGGCCTCGCAATCTGGGAACTCCATGCCAGCATACTTGGAAACAGCCTCCAGCGTGTACTTGTCCATGATCTCAGCTGCCGATGGCGTGAGGCCCCTGCTCATCACGTAGAATATGGCCTTCCCAGCTTCTCTCAGCCCTGGCGCAAAGGCCGACATAACGGCCCTGTGCCTTGGCCTTGGGAACAAGCGTAGCATGATCTTCGTTATCACGCCAAGGGTTCCCTCTGAGCCCACGAACAGCCTGACGAGGTCGTAGCCAGAAACCCACTTCCTTGTCCTAGCACCAGTTTCCATTACCTCGCCAGTTGGCAGTACGACCTCAAGCCACTGGACCCAATCCCTAAAGGTCCCGTACTTAACTGCCCTAACGCCACCAGCATTCTCAGCCACGCAGCCCCCTATGGTGCATACAGAGCCAGAGGCTGGATCGGGTGGTAGGAAGAGGCCGTAGGGCTCTAGAGCATTATTGAGCTGCTGCCAAACAACGCCTGGCTCTACAAGAGCAAGCATATCTTCTATGTTGATATCTAAGATGCGGTTCATCTTCGTCATCACCATGAGGATACCGCCCCTTATCGGTACTGGCCCACCGCTTAAGCACGTTCCAGCCCCTCTAGGCGTAACTGGCACTTTATGCTCATTAGCTAGCTTTAGGATGGCGCTTACTTGCTCCGTCGTTTGGGGCCATACTACTACACCTGGTAGGGCTCTGTTCTCAGATGCATCCCTAGCGTAGCATAGGCGTTCTACAAGGTCCGTGCTCACGTTCTCAGGGCCTACTATCCCCTCAAGCTCCCTCACTAGGTCCTCACCTATCATACTCCTGCCCAGCAGTAGTTAGGCTAATGGGCAATAAGCCTTCCCAGGATAAGCATATAAGGCACTAGCGTAAGGCATGGACGCAGTGGGGAGGAGGGGGCCATGTCAGGCATAAGGGAGGTATCAGAGCTTAGGCGCTTTGAGAGGATTGGTGCCCACACGCACGTAAAGGGATTAGGCCTAGATGAGAGGTTAAGGGCAGTTAGGATAAAAGACGGCATGGTTGGCCAGGAGAGGGCTAGGGAGGCAGCTGGCCTTGTTGTAGAGATGATAAAGCAGGGGAAGCTAGCTGGTAAGTGCATAATACTAGCTGGCCCACCTGGCACTGGCAAGACGGCCCTGGCCATAGCCATATCCCGTGAGCTAGGCCCCAACGTGCCCTTCATACACTTGAGCGCAAGCGAGGTGTATAGTGCTGAGAGGAAGAAGACGGAGGTCCTAATGGATGCCATGAGGCGCTGCATAGGGGTTGAGATACATGAGATGCGTGAGGTCTATGAGGGCGAGGTCGTTGAGCTCAAGATAAACATGGTCCCACACCCATACAACCCCTACCAGAAGGTGCCTGAGAGCGTTAGGATGAGGCTTAGGACAACCGAGGAGGAGCGCACGATTGAGGCTGGCTCCCACGTAGCTGAGCAGGTAATCGCCTATGGCATAACCGAGGGCTGCGTAGTGCAAATAGATGCTGAAACTGGCCGTGTAGTGAACCTAGGTATATGCTCTGAGAGCGAGAAGGCAAAGCTATATGAGATAGATGCTAGGAGGCGTGTTCCAAGGCCAACTGGCAAGGTTAAGAAGCAGAAGGAATTCGTTTACATGCTTACACTAGCAGATTTAGATGAAATTCATGCTAGGAGGCGTAGGGGAGGCTTGTTCTCCCTTCTATTTGGCTTCGGTGGTGAGGCACGTGAGATAGATCCAGAGGTAAGGGCTATGGTGGATGAGGAGGTAAAGCGGATGGTAGATGAGGGGAGGGCCTACATACACCCTGGCGTGCTATTCATAGATGATGCCCACATGCTTGACCTTGAGGCCTTCAGCTTCCTAAGTAGGGCCATGGAGAGCGAGCTCTCGCCCATAATAATACTGGCCACGAACAGGGGCTTCGCCCGCATAAGGGGCACCGACATAGAGAGCCCATTTGGCTTCCCGCTCGACCTAATAGATAGGGCCGTGATAATAACAACTGAGGAGTACGATGAGGATACCATAAGGGAGATACTACGCATAAGGGCCAGGGAGGAGGGCATAAACGTAAGTGAGGATGCCCTAGCCGAGCTAACGAAGATAGGTGCTAGGACATCGCTACGGTATGCCGTTCAGCTCCTAAGCCTAGCAGCCCAGAACGCAAGGGTAGCCAAGAGGGATGTCGTTCAAGTTGAGGATGTTAGGCGAGTTGATGAGCTATTCATGGATGTAGGTGAGGCAGCAGAGTACCTGCGCAAGCACGAGGAGAAGATGATGAAGCACTAGTGCTCAATTTTCTCGGCCAAGGCCCTAAGGAGCTCTGAGAGGCTAGATACTAGGTCCTGGCCCTGAAGGGCCTCAACTATATTCCAGAAGCCCAAAAGCCCAGATAGCCAGCCGTAGGCCAGCAGGGCTTCAGCTGCATCTGCTAGCTCATGCCTGCTCATGCGTCTTGGGGCCTTATTCCTAAGTCCAGATGCCCTTAGCGCCTCCCAGAGCAACTTGTTATCAAGCCTGCTACCCACAGGCTTGCCTGAAGCTAGGGAGAGGGCAACTGAGTATGCGAAATTAACTAATGCATCACCAAGTGCAGCTAGGCCCTTATCTAGCATGATATCCCTTAGCGACCTCCCCTGGCCCAATAGGCCCTTAAGGCCCCTAGGCCTCATCTACCTCCTTCTCCTTGTGTGCAGCTAGAGCTGCCTCTAGCCCCTTGATGAACTCCTCATCCATTGCCCTCGCCCGCTCAATGGCCTCTAGGAGGGCTTCCTCTGGCCTCTTACCACCCTTCGTCCTCACGTATAGTATGGCCCTAATTGGCCTCTCAAGTGGGTGCACTATATCATAACCGCCCATCTCAACATCTGGATCAGCTACGAGCTCCTTCTGCAGTAGGTTCAGTAGCGTGTGGCCCTCGCCAACTACCTCAAGCTTCAGCTCCCTATCCGTCCTCTTGAGGACCTTTAGCTCCAAGCTCCCACCGCACGGCTTGAGGAGGCATGGCCATAATTTAGGCTTTACTAGGGCTCGTGGTTAGAGCAAGGCCCTACCGTAATCTGATGCTAGCTTCCTAAGCTCAATTGAGCCACATGCATCACAGACCAGCTTCTTATCTGGCCTAGCCCTTAGCAGCTCACCGCACTGGGAGCAGAATGCGTAGATAACGCCTAGCTTCTTATTTGCTATGCTTAAGTGCCTTATCCTATTCTTGGTGCTTATGACACGAGCCCTTACTACATCGCCTGGCCTAGCCACATTGAACATGTTCTTAACCCTAAGGCCCACATTTGATATGTGAAGCAGGCCTGTGAAGAAGCCTGGGAGGTGCCTAGGTCCTACCATCCATATGCGTATGAGGCAGTACGTTAGCTGGGTGCTCACCGTTTCACCAATCACTATGCTACCTGGCCTTGGAGTGCAAGCAGCGCCCTTCAGCCTAGTTGGCCTAAAAACGCTCATCTTCCTCTCAGCTAGGTTGAGGAGGAGGAAGCCGACGTTAGCTGCCCTCAGGTCGCCACCATCTACGTATATACCTGGCCCAGGCAGGAACTCCTCTATTACGCCTATCTTCTCACCTGGGACTACGAACTTACCCTGCTTGTTCAGCTGTGAAGGCAAGACCAGCCCCTCCTCGCTATGGGCCAGGGGAATTTAAGCGCCCCTATGCTTGGCTAGGCCCCTTAATAGATGCTAGCAGGAGCTCAGCTATATCCATGACCTTGAGCTTCTCCTCAAGGCCAGCCGTCTTAACGGCATCCTCAAGCGTTATCAAGCAGAAGGGGCAGGCAACGGCTATTACATCTGCACCAAGCTCAGCAGCCTCCCTAACCCTACGCTCAGCTAGCTTCTCGCCAGGTATATCAACCCACATACGGCCACCACCGCCCTCACAGCAGAGGCTACGGCTCCTATTCCTATCAAACTCAAGGAGCTCTACACCAGGGATGGCCTCAATGACGTGCCTAGGTTCATCAAATACGTTGTTCCTCTTGCCTAGGAAGCAGGGGTCATGGTATACGACCTTGAGGCCAAGCTCCTTAGCTGGCCTTAATCGCCCCTCATCAATTAGGGCTGATAGGAGCTGTGAGTGATGTAGGACATTTGCTACACGGCCTTCGTAGAGGTTCCTAAAGGCATTGAAGCCATGTGGGCATGATGTAACTATGCGCTCTATGCCTAGCTCCTCAAACTTAGCTATGTTGCCGTCCCTTAGCTCCTCAAATAGGCCCTTCTCCCCCATGCTGTAGATCTCATTGCCACAGCAGCTCTCGTCCTTGCCTAGGATGGCAAAATCAAGGCCAGCTATGTTCAGCAGCTCAGCTAGAGCCCTAGCTACCTCCTGAGCCCTAGTATCATATGCTGGTGTGCAGCCAACGAAGTAAAGCCACTCTGCACCTTCAGAAGCATGCTTTAGCTTAAAGCTAAGTCCCTCAGCCCAATCAAGCCTTTTAGCACGGCCTCTTCCCCAGGGATTTCCATGTGTGAAAACGCTCTCAAGGGCCTCAGCTATGCTCCTGGCTATCTTCCCCTCCTCAACGAGCACGCTCCTAAGGCTTATCACCGCCTCAACTGGCTTTAGCTCCTTAGGGCACCTAAGCTCGCAGGTGCCACAGGTCGTGCAGGCCCAGAGGGCCTCAACTGGCTCAAGTGGGAGTTCGTAGAAGAGGCCGACCTGCCTTACTATGCGCCTTACGTTAAGCGGGACCTTGGCTGAGACGGGGCAGCTACCAGTGCACATGCCACACTGAATGCACTCAGCTAGCTTCAGGGCCTTAGCGATCTCCAGGGCTTGTTGAACGGCCATGCTTAACACCGAGGCTCGCATTAGGGGGTAGCTAAATAAGGCTTACTTCTTCCCTCACGGTAGGCTGATCTCTACATCCTAAGGCATTAGAAAGCTACCTTAGGCCTGTGTTTGCTATATGAGGAGCCTTAGAAGGTAACTACTAAGCCATCTTCCGCTTAACTAGCTCAGCAAGGAGCCCAAGTGCCCTACCTACCTCGCCTGTTTTAGGCCCACCGCCCTGGGCGAAGGCCTCCGTGCCACTCCCACCGCCACCAACTACACGCCCAAGCTCCCTGGCAAGCTCAGCAGCACATAGGCCAGCTCTTAGGGCCATAGGGCCTAACTTGAGTACGAAGCGAGCTGTCTTATCCCTGGCGAACAGGAGCACGATGGCCTTCTCCTCTTGCTTGCAGATGCGGTTAGCTACCTCTATGAGGTAATCGCTGCTCACCTGGCCTAGATCAGCCCTTATGAGCTTGAGGCCAGCTAGATCCTCTGCTCTTGCGAGGAGCCTCTCTACCTCAAGGTCGGCTATCCTCCTGATCAACCTGCTTAGCTCACGCCTAGCCGACTTGAGCTCCTCAACCGTCCTCCTCGCTGCCCTTGCTACATCCTCTAGGGGCACGTTTAGGGTGCTGGCCACCTCTGACAGCGTTTCTTCCTGCTCTTGAACTGCCCTTAGGGCATGTTCCCCAATGGCGAAGATGAGCCTCTCCACACCATCCTGTATCCTCTCTGCCTTTAGGAGCTTTATCAGCCCTATCTCGCCAGTTCGGGAGCAGTGCGTTCCTCCACAGGCTTCTACATCCCACCCTGGTATCTCAACTACCCTTATCTCACGGCCAGGGACAGCACCACCTTGGTAGAGCCTAAAACCATACCTTGCCTCAGCTTCCTCACGTGGCATCCATGCCGTCCTAACGGGCAGGTTAGCCCTAACGACCTGGTTCGCTAGCCTCTCTATGGCCTGGAGCTCCTTAAGGCCAAGGTGCCTATAGTGCGTTATATCAAGCCTTGAGCGCTCAACCCCCTTCTGTGCTCCAGCCTGCCACACGTGCTTGCCTAGTATGCGCCTAGCAGCCCCAAGCACTATGTGCGTTGCCGTGTGAGCCCTCATTAGGTCGTGCCTCCTCTCCCAATCCAGTATACCCTTGACCTCAGCCCCCTCTGGTGGTGGAGCTCCTTCTACCACGTGGACTACAATACGCCCGATCTTCCTGGCATCTACTACCCTACACTCACCACCTGGGTAGGCTATCCTGCCCGTATCAGCTGGCTGCCCCCCTCCCTCTGGGTAGAAGGCCGTCCTATCTAGCAC
>Ga0190311_1000209_pt1 | contig 21046 bp, 22 predicted proteins | sample 48700789_MG_FD_165037 | JGI IMG/M metagenome (GOLD analysis project Ga0190311, IMG submission 165037) | Hydrothermal vent sediment bacterial communities from Southern Trench, Guaymas Basin, Mexico - 4870-07-8-9_MG | ecosystem: Environmental > Aquatic > Marine > Hydrothermal vents > Sediment ...
CCCCCACGAGCACGCCCCATAGCGGTGGTGATCATGCTTGAGGAGCCCCTAGAGGAGCAGTTCAGGCCACTTATGCGATATAAGCAGATAATACCTAGCTTTAGGTCCTTCCTAGAGTGCCTAAGGAAGCCGCTACCGAGGACAGTTCGGGTAAATACACTAAAGGCCGATTTAGAAACCGTTTTGCATGGTTTAGAGGAAAGGGGAATAGAATTTGAGCCTTTAGGATGGTATGAACATGGGATAAAGCTCCTAAATGTGGAGAAGCCTGGGAACCTCCTTGAATACTTCCTAGGCTTCATCCACCCACAGGAAGAGGTATCCATGGTGCCTCCCCTCCTCATGGAGCTACAGCCTGGCGACCTAGTGTTGGACCTCTGTGCTGCACCTGGTAGCAAGGCAACACAGGTATCACAGCTAATGGCTAACTCTGGCCACTTGGTAGCAAACGACATAAGTTTGGAGCGCCTCTCCCTGCTCAGGGATAACTACGAGCGCCTTGGAGTGCTCAACATAAGCGTTACAAGGTATGATGGCCGTAAGTTCCCACTTGTATGCCAGTTTGATAAAGTGCTCGTTGATGCACCCTGTAGCTGTGAGGGCGTGATTAGGAAGGATTACAGCGTCCTAAAGGCCCTCGGCAAGCATACCTACTGGCGCATGCACAGGCTGCAGAGGGCGATCCTGCTTAGGGCCGTGAGGTTGATAAGGCCAGGTGGCGTTGTCATCTACTCAACGTGTACGTTTGCCCCAGAGGAGAACGAGCTAGTAGTAGATTACGTGCTGAGGAAGGTTGAGGGCCTAGAGCTTGAGCCCGTGGAGCTCCAGGGCCTTAAGCACCTACCTGGCCTAACCGAGTGGGATGGCCTTGAGCTAAGCCCTGAACTCTCCCTCTGTGCTCGCTTCTACCCCCACCTAAATGATACTGGTGGCCTCTTCGTGGCTAAGCTGAGGAGGAAGCATTAGGGCCTAATTGAGGTCCTCAGGACGACTAGGAAATCCTTATAAATGATTTACTGGATTTGGGGGCGGAGGAGGGGGCTTGCCACTACTAGAGGTTGAGGACCTAAGGACGTATTACATCACCAAGGCTGGCCCCGTGAGGGCTGTTGATGGTATAAGCTTCTTCGTGGAGAAAGGTGAGGTCTTTGGCCTAGCAGGTGAATCGGGTTGTGGTAAGACCACGGCTGGCCTCTCCATCCTCCGCCTCCTTCCTAGGTACGGCAAGATAGTTAATGGCAGGATACTCTTTAATGGCGTTAACATACTTGAGGTAAGCGAGCATGAGTTCAGGCGTAAGTACAGGTGGAAGCGGATAAGCATGGTATTCCAGGGGGCCATGAATGCCCTCAACCCCGTGTTCCGTGTTGGAGACCAGATAGCGGAGGCCATAATGCTACATGAGAACGTAACTAAGGAGGAAGCCATGGAGCGTGTTAAGGAGCTATTTGAGAAGGTGGGCATAGAGCCATCCCGTGTGAATAACTACCCACATGAGTTCTCAGGTGGTATGAAGCAGAGGGCCATGATAGCCCTAGCCCTAGCTTGCAACCCAGAGCTCGTCATAGCAGATGAGCCTACAACCGCCCTTGATGTCGTTATACAGGGCCAGATACTGGACCTCATGAAGAGGCTGAGGGATGAGTTCAACCTGAGCGTGATACTCATAACACACGACCTAAGCGTTATAGCTGAGATGTGTGATAGGGTAGCCATAATGTACGCAGGCAAGCTAGTTGAGTGTGCTGATGTGAGATCCATATTCAAGGAGCCACTCCACCCGTATACCCAGGGCCTGATAAGTGCTATACCAAGCATAACTGGCCCAAAGACCAAGCTACGCTCAATACCTGGCGTCCCACCCGACTTGCTCAACCCACCGAGGGGCTGCCGCTTCCACCCGAGGTGCCCGTACGCTACCAACAGGTGCCGTGAGGAGGAGCCAGCCTACGTGGAGGTCTCAAGTGGCCACTGGGTAGCCTGTCATGCGGTAACGTGAGGTGGGAGGGATGCCCGAGCCCCTGATTAGGGTAGTGGACCTGAAGAAGTGGTTCCCCGTCCGCATGGGCTTCCTAACTAGCCTCCTGAGGAAGGAGCCCCTCTGGGTAAAGGCCGTTGATGGTGTTTCATTTGATATCCACAGGGGGGAGGTCCTCTGCCTGGTTGGTGAATCGGGTTGTGGCAAGACCACTACTGGTAGGACCATACTGCGCCTGATAGAGCCAACTGATGGCCAGGTCTTCTTCAAGGGCGTAAACATATTTGAGCTTAATAAGGAGGAGCTTAGGAAGCTAAGGCAGAAGATGCAGATGATATTCCAGGACCCATATGAGTCCCTCAACCCGAGGATGACGGTGCTTGACATAGTTGCTGAGCCACTGAGGGTTCACGGCCTAGCTGAGGGGGAGGAGCTCATGGATAGGGTCCTCAGGGCGCTTGAGGACGCTGAGCTTAGGCCACCTGAGGCCTTCCTAGCTAGGTACCCACATGAGCTCTCAGGTGGCCAGAGGCAGAGGGTAGGCATAGCGAGGGCACTTGTCCTCAACCCAGAGTTCATAGTAGCTGATGAGCCAGTTAGCATGATAGATGTATCCCTTAGGGCTGGCATACTGAACCTAATGATGGACCTAAAGGAGCGATTTGGCCTTACGTACCTATTCATAACGCACGATATAGCTCAGGCACGGTACATAGGAGATAGGATGGCCGTCATGTACCTCGGCAAGATAGTAGAGCTAGGGCCAATTGAGGACCTCATAAAGGAGCCCCTCCACCCATATACGAAGGCCCTGATATCTAATGTGCCAGTCCCAGATCCAGATGCCAGGAGGCAGCGCATATACCTGAAGGGCGAGGTGCCAACCCCGATAAACCCCCCACCTGGCTGTCGCTTCCACCCGAGGTGCCCGTGGGCCAAGGCCATCTGCCGTGAGGAGGAGCCACAGCTCATTGAGGTCCAGCCTGGTCGCTTTGTAGCCTGCCACCTAGTAGCCTAGGCTAGCCCAAGGGCACGTATTCTACCTAGCAGCCCTACTCGCCCTCCCATAGGTGCTCAAAGTACACCTTTGCTATATGGGCTAGCTCAGCGTAGTCAGACCAGATGGCCATCACGCTACCAGAGCGAGCTAGTATGAGCACGGCCTCACGGCCATCTGCTATTATGCCACCACCGAACATGCCAGATTTAAATCTGACCTCCACTAGGCCCTCAACTTGGCTTAGCTCTTCTTTCAGCTGCTCAGAAGCTAGCACACGAACCTCAACTCCTGAGAACCTTAAGTGTGCTATGCTAGGCCCTATTGAGGCTAGGAGCTCCCTGGCAGCCAGGGGGATGGCTATTAGGACCTCCCTCCTAGCCCTAGATAGGACATCATGGATCTTTGATAGGACGCCCTCAAGGCCCCTTATTATCCAGACATCTGGCCTCTCAACAGTCCTTGAGCGCTCGTAGAGGGGCTGAAGCTCTTCCACCACGCTCTCCTCAAGCGCCCTCAGCTCAGCTTCCCTCCTAAGCCTCTCAGCCCTAGCTGCTTCAGCAGGTGGGAGTGCGGAGTAGTGCTTTGGCCTACCTGGGCTAGCAGAAACCCAACCCTTCTCCCTTAGCCTCTCAAGAGTTCCATGTATTTTTGAGTAGGGAACACCAGATAGCATGCTCACTTCCTTAGCCGTGAGCTCGCCATGTGCTACTAGGGCTAGGTAGGCTTTTGCCTCTAGCTCGGTTAGGCCAAGGGCCTTTAGGGCCTCAATAGCCCTCTCCCCCAAATGCCTCCCCCCAGCTAGGGCTGGAGGCCCTAGTGGCCTTCCGCCTTAAGCTCAACTCGCCTTACTGGCCCCCTAGGTGCTTCCTCCTCAAACACTACGGCTTGGAAGCGGTAGATGCGTGTGTCCTTGTCCAGCCAGGCATCTGGGTAGAGGCCAGCCTTCATGCAGCACTGGCTTAGGAACGTCTCCTCATCCCATCCCCACTCAATGGGCACCTGGGGCAGGAGGAGGCCCCTGAAGATGCCCTTCTCTACTATCAGGCCATCACGGCCAACCTTTATGGCCCTTGGGTAATCCCTTGGATCCTCCACACGCACGGGCTCTGGCCTAGTTAGGATACTGACCTCCACGACTATCTCATCCATCTCAGGTAGCCTTACTGGTGGGAAGCGTGGGTCCTCTACCGCCGAGGCCACGGCAGCCTCTATCGTAGCCAGCACGAGGGGCTTCTCTGGGTAAGGGAAGCCTATGCAGCCTCTTAGCATCTTCCGCCCATCCGTTAGCTTGTTGAGCGTTACGAAGACGCCCATTGGCTCCCAGAGCTCCCTAGGAGCTTCCTCTGGTGGCTCTATTAGCTTGCCAGTGCTTAGGTATTCCTCTATTGCCCTACGGGCTAGGCGAACTAAGAAGGCCCCATGCTCATCTGTTAGCTGGGCTGGCATGCCCCTCGCCTTAGGCTAAGTAGGGCTCCTAGGCCTTAAAGGTGCCTATGGGCAGCTGACCCTCCCCCTCAGCTTTTATAACGCTAAGGCTAGGCCGATGCGTGGTAGCATGAGCGGTAGTGGCCCACCTGGTTGGAGGGAAGTTGAGGAAGCCCTATGGGCTAAGGTTGAGAGGGGCCTGAGGGAGCTTAGGGGCCTTAGGAAGCCAGAGGTAGCTGATGTCTTTGAGCGTGTCCTATACCTAGGCCCAAGCGACTTCTACGTAACGAACTACTTCAGGCGCTTCCCAATTGAGGCCTTTAACCCAGGTGCTGCCCTTGAGGGGGATAGGCTATTCATATTCGTTAGGCTGATATTTGAGTTCTACGGCTATGTTTCAAGCGTTGGCCTAGCTGAGGTCAGCATTGACGATGTGCTTGAGGGCCGAGTAGGTAGGACACCGCTCCCAACCCGCATAGTGCTCTGGCCTAAGGAGCTCTGGGAGCAGCTGGGCTGTGAGGATCCACGTGTCCTCAGGCTGCCAGGCAGGTGGCTCATACTGTACTGCGGTAGGGGCTACTACTGGCTTGAGGACAAGATGGTCAGGACAGATGCCCTTGCCCTAGCTGAGCTAGATGATGATTTCAACGTGCTAAGGCGTGGCTACTTCTCCGTCAGGAGGGGCGAGGCCATCTGGGCACCCTCCAACAGGGATAGCGCCTTCCTCAGCATAGAGGGGAGGGAGGCAACACTAGCCACCAGGCCAGTAGTAAGAGGGACAAAGCTGTGTTGGTGTGCTAGGGCTGACCTAGAGGCCCTTGAGATGCCAGAGGAGGAGCTTAGGCCAGTAATGGCGCCAGAGGAGTGGGAGAGCCACATGGGCTGGTCTACAAATGCAGTTAAGCTCTCAAGCAATGAGCTCCTAATAGGCTGGCATGGTGTTTCAAGAGCCGACCTAGCATATAGGAATGGCCTAGCCGTACTAAGCCCAGATGGGGAGCTCCTGGCCGTAAGCGATTACGTGCTCTCACCAAGGGGCATGTATGAGGAATACGGGGATCGCTGTATGACGCTCTTCGGGAATGGCCTCGTGCGGTATAAGGAGTGGCTGATATGGGTGGGTGGCGTGTGCGATGCCTGCGTTGGCATATTCAAGGTTGAGCTTGACAAGGCCCTTGAAACGCTCAGGTGGTTGAAGGGCTAGGGGCAGCTAGTGCCTAGGTTGCTTAAATACCAGTAGGAGGCCCTAGCTAGGTGGCCAGCTTGCCCGCTGAGGTATTAGCTAGGGCAAGGGATGTGAGGAAGAGCTACGGGGTCGTGAAGGCCCTAGATGGCGTTTCACTTGAGCTAAGGGAGGGCGAGATACTAGGCCTGCTAGGCCCAAATGGCTCAGGGAAGACAACGCTCATAAAGATACTGATGGGCTTCATAAGGCCAGATTCTGGCTACGTTGAGGTCCTAGGCATGGATCCATATGATAACCCAGATGTTAGGGCTAGGATCGGCTACGTCCCTGAGGAACTAGCCCTCTACAACTCCCTAACGCCAAAGGAGCTATTTGACCTAGTAGCTAGGATAAGGCGCTTGGAGCCAGCTGCTTACGCTAGGCGCCTAGATTTGCTTGTTTCATCCCTTGGCCTCAAGGACAGGATGGATGACCTAATAGGCTCCCTCTCACGTGGTAATAAGCAGAAGGTAGCCGTAATACTGGCCTTGCTCCACGAGCCAGATATACTGCTCCTAGATGAGCCCATAGTAGGCCTAGATCCAGCCGTAGCTAGGATATTCAAGGAGCTGCTCTACGAGATGAGGGATAGGGGCTGTGCCATAATGTTCTCCACGCACATACTTGAGGTAGCAGAGGCCATATGCGATAGGATAATCATAATGCACAAGGGCAAGGTAGTAGCTGAGGGTGCCGTTGAGGACATCCTTAAACTTGCTGCTAGGGAGAAGACGCTTGAGGAAGTCTTCTTAGAGGTTACTGGTAAGGCACATGAGGTCTACGAAGTGATAAAGGCCTTGAGGGGGGAGGCTTGAGGCTAAGGGAGGCCATTAGGCTATCTGGCTTCCTCTACAGGGAACTCGTTTACTTGAGGATGGTGAGCACTAGGGCTAATGTAGATATGGCTAGGCTCAGGAGGGGCGTTAGGTGGGCTAGTATCAACTACGCACTTGTAAGCGCCATAATGACGGCCATGCTGGCCCTCTCATCCATTTCGCCTCTCCTGCCCCTGATCTGGCCCCCGCAGGATACGGCTGGAGGCGTGGAGCTTGTAGATGCACTTAGGGCCTCAGGCCTCGTGAGCACGGCTATGCTCTTTACTTTCTCATTCATGCTCTGTGCCTCTGCCTCCTGGCTGCTGCAAGAGTATGAGCTCCTCAAGCCACTAATGCACCTACCGCTTAAGCATGGCGACATACGCTTGCTTGCATTTATAACTGCCTCAAAGGAGGTCCTCCCCTTCCTCCTCGTCCCAGCTATACATGGAATCACCCTTATGCTAGTGGTCGGCCTACCAGCCCCAGCCCTAATTGGGGCTTCATATGGTTATGCATCAATATTCCTTGCACTAGGTGCTTCCTTCTCCCTCTCTGCTACTGTATCAAGGAGGCACTCTGGCCGTAGCCTTAGGGCTAGGCTGGCTAGGGCCGTGAGCACGCTTACCTTCGTCCTCTGCATGGCCTCTACGTTCATCCTAAGCCAGATGGTGAGCTTAATAACCAGGCTTGTATCCCAGATAAGCAAGTTCATAGGCCCGTTCTCCTCCCTGCTATGGCTCATATACCCCTTCTCAGCTGCAGAGGGCTTAATCATGGCCCTCTCACCGACCAGCCTCATCCCCGCCTCAGCACTAGCAGCTGCCTACCTCCTTGCTTCCCTCCTAGCATTTGATAGGGGCTTCATGCGCTTCTGGCGTGGATCCATTAGCCCCATCTACGTAGGGGTTGGGGAGGCCAGGGAGGTAAGGATAAGGCCACCGAGCAAGCTAACCATGAGCCCCTGCTTTGGCGTCCTGCTAAAGGACCTCAAGATGGCCTATAGAGACCCGAGGACAGCATACATGCTATTCACGCCCATCCTCACGTTCCTTAGCTTCTTCCCAGCCCTCATAGAGGATGCTAAGGCAGCTATCATGCTCCTTAACACGGCCTTCCTAGCCTCAAGCCTCATGCTCACGATGGCATCCTACCAACTCCTGGTGGCCGAGGGGAACTCCTTCTGGCTACTATTTGCTAATGGCATAAGGAAGAAGGACCTAATATCTGCTAAGGCCTTGACCTGCACGCTATCCTATGCAGCCCTAGCCATACCAATAGGGGCCTTGGCCTGGCTCTTACTAGGCCCACTAGACATGCTCCTCAATGCTACATCAAGCGTCCTTCTATCATTTGCAGCTAGCTCAATATGCCTTGCCTATTTAGCTAGGTACGTGGGGCCTGAAACCAAGATGGCGAAGATGGGCCTCAAGGACCTACTCGTGATCCTACTGCTCTGGGGCATCATAGTAGGCCCATACGCCTTGGTCGCCCTCATAATAGGCCCCCTCCAGGCTTCCTTAATCGCAATTGCCGACCTAGGCATAGCCCTAATCGTGCTATCCACTCTGCACTAGCTGATTTAGGCTAGGCTGGAGCTAGCCATGATAAAATCGGTCGTAGCCTACATGCCTACTTGCTTCTCATATATGTAGATGCCATCAAGGAATACCCTTATGTCCTTGCCCTTTATCTTAGTTGCCATTTCTATGTTAGCTGCCGTCTGCCCAACGGCCTCAATATCTATGCCCTTAACGAGGACATCTTCCTTCTCCACTTCAACCTTTACGCCAGGCATTATCTTAGCTATGCGAGGTGCCCTCTCGCCCAGGAAGTTCCTTATGACCACCTTATCGCCTTCAACGGATACCTGTATTGGGAAGTGGGTGAAAACTATCTTGAGCTTATATGTGAAGCCCTTGGTTACGCCAGTTATCATGTTCCTTATGTGGGCTGCCACCGTCCCTATCATGGCCCTCTCACGCTTCTTAGGCCAGTAGGCCTCAACGACCACCTTATTCCCATCCAGCCTTATATCCACTGGTGCATGGGAGAAATCACGAACAAGCTCTCCTAGTGGCCCCTTCACCTTCAGGACCTTGCCGTTCACCTCTACCTGAACGCCTTCTGGCACTTCAACGACCTTAAACTCCTTGTAGACCATGCTCTAGCACCTCCAATAGCCATGCTTAGTAGACGTAGGCAACTAAGCGCCCACCTATGCCTAACTTCTTGGCCTCACGGTGGGACATAACGCCCTTTGGCGTTGAGACTATCAGTATGCCTATGTCCCTAGCTGGTAGGTAGCGCTTCTCCCACTCCTCAAACTCGTCCTTGCGGACGGGGAAGCGGGGCTTTATGGCACCGCACTTATTTATGCGACCTAGGAGCTGGACACGGAACTTCCCAGCCCTTCCATCATCAATGTACTCAACCTCACCTATGTAACCGTGCTTCTGCATTACCCTAAGTATGGCACCAAGTAGCTTGGAGGCTGGGCATATCACGACCTCCTTCTTCCTCACCATCTCCGCATTCTTTATGGCCGTTAGGCCATTGGCAACTGGATCCAGCATGGGCATGGCTTAAGCACCTTTAACGCCAGCTCCTAGGGGCTTATATAAGTGTTGTACTAGTGGAGGAGGTCGGTAGGCCAGAAAAAATACTAGAGCACGCTCTTTATGCGCTCCATGGCTTCTGAAATGAGCTCTGGCCTCTCCACAGTTGGTGCAAATGAGAGCCTTATCCAGCCCTCCATGCCGAAGTCCCTCCCTGGCGTGAGGGCAACCTGGGCCTCATCTAGGAGGCGCTTGCAGAAGCGCCTTGAGTTCTCATCGTAGGCTGAGGCATCAAAGAACACGTAGAAGCCACCCTGTGGCCTAAGCGGTACGGCCTTGGGCATGGCATCTACTAGGGCATCATAAGCTAGCTTGGCCACTTCTGCATAACGGTGCCGACCAGCATCGTAGTACTCCCTTATGGCCTTGAGGCGCTCCTTGCTGCTAAGAGCACGGGTTAGCACCTTCTGGGCTGGCGTACTTGGGCATAGCGTCCTAGCTTGCTCAATGGCATTTACGGCTGCTACAAGCTCTGGCTCAGCTATAGCGTAGGCTAGCCTCCAGCCAGGTATCCTGAACTCCTTTGAGAAGGTGCACATGACGATCTCATTCTCCCTCCTTGGCCTAGATAGGTACCCTGGCTCCTCTTCAAAGAAGAAGGCCCTGTAGGCTAGGTCCTCCATCACCCAAACGCCTCTTTCCTCAGCTACATCTAAGATGCCATTTAACACATCATCTGGCATCACCATGCTATCTGGGTTCCCTGGCGTAGTTACTATCACGAGCCTGGTCCTGTCCGTTATCAAGGAGGAAAGCTCGCCTGGGTCGGGCTCATACTCATGGCCCTTTATCACTGGCCACCACTTCACCCTTAGCTGGAGGAGGCCCTCTACCTCTGCCTGTCGCTTGTAGTTCAAGTAGCCTGGGCACGTCAGGATTAGCTCATCACCTGGGTCCATGCAGGCGAGCATGAAGGCTGCAGTTAGCTCCGTGCTGCCAGCACCTACTATTATGGCGTCTTCCCCAGGCCTTACCCGCCTTCCCCAGATGGCCTCCTCATACCGTGCGATGGCCTCAAGGAAGTCTGGCTCTCCCTTGGTTGGCCCATAGCGAGCAGATAGGTTGAAGGCTTGCTCATCCTCCACGAGTTCCCTTGCTGCCTCCCTCAGCACTGGCGGTGGTGGGTCCTGGGGCCAGCCACCAGCTAGATATATCAAGGGCCTTGGGTACTTCTCAGGGTGCCTCTCATAATCAGCTACTATGGTCATTATCTCCCTTATGGCGCTTGGGTTCTCCACGGCGTACCTAGCTACCCTTGATATGTGTGGCAGCTCCCCTCACCGATAGGTAGGGGTCAGCATTTAAAATTAGCCTACCCCTTACCAGCCTCCCCTTGGCCCTTATCTAGGCCATACTTGGCCTTGAGCCTGTAGAGGACGTACTTATCCTCAGGTGAGAAGCGAGGGGGGTGGGGTACACGGACCTCTGAGCCACAAATCGGGCACTTATCCTGCCTAAGCGTGTATCGGCCACAGTTCACGCACTTGCGCATAAGCCACCTCAATGCTTCTCCCTCTCAAAGGAGCCCTCGCCACCAAGCTCCTGGATAAGCCTCAGGGCGGTTTCAGCAACAGCACTTAGGGCCTTATCTGCTAGCTTGTAGTCGCCAGCTACTACCTCTACCCTATACCTCGGTGCACCTATTGTGTAGATCCTAGCCTTGGCCCCCTCTGGGCATGCCTCCTTGGCCCCTAGTAGGGCCTTCTTAATGCGCTCAATACCATCTGGGGCTGTGCAGGTGAGTTCTAGGATGCCAGATAGCTTAGCCTCCTTCTTCCTTATCCTCTCGCTTGCTACCTGTGCTATGGCCTTGGCCATGTCCTCTGGCACGCCAAGCTTAATGAGCACCTCTGGCCCAACCGCAGCAACCTCCTCAAGGCCAGCTAGGACATCGCCAAATTCCTCCTCAAGGATCCACCAAGTTGCCTTTATCACATCCTCAACGGGCATCCCAAGCCTACTTGCTGCTGAGGAGAGGAGGCTAAGTGCCCTTCGCTTCCTCTTCCACTTAAGGAACTTCTTCCTCCTCTCGTGCTCGCTAACACGCCTCAAGGACAGATCTATGTGGCCCTTCCTAGGATCAATCCTTATGACACGGAGCACTACCTTCTGCCCCTCCCTAACGAAATCCCTAATGTTCCTAACCCAGCGGGAGGAAATCTCTGAGATGTGCAGGAGGCCCTCCTTATCGTACTCATCTAGTATGACGTAGGCACCGTAGTCCACTATCCTATCTACGGTGGCGACTACGAGTTCCCCACGCCTTGGCCACTCACGCTCCCTTATCACGTGCACCTCGCCCACCCCGCTAGCAGGCCAAGCGTTAGCCCTTAAGCGTATTTCACAGAGCTTAAAAGCTAAGCTCGTAATGGGCAGTTGATATAGGCGTAGGCATGGAAAACCAGATCGGCGATCGGCTGCTTACTCTAGCTCCTTCACGATAACGCCAAGTATCTTAGCCTTCCCTCCCCTTGGCTCAGCTAGCTGCATCCCACACACGAAGCACTTAACACGGGTGGTAGCATGGCTGAATATTATCTGCTCATTACCACACCTAGGGCACCTAACACGTAGGAACTTGCTCCTCGGCTTTGGTATCAGCTCCTTAAGCCTTGAGCCCAAGCCCCTCCCTCCACAACCTGCCAGGGCATGTGCCTTTAACCTTTACTGGCCACCAGCCCGTGCACTAGGCCCTGATGGGCTTTGATACATATGGGCCATCTGGCTTGTAGCCGAACCTAGCGTAGTAGCGCTTAACGCCTAGGGCACTTAGTACGACCATCTTCTTCACATCAAATTCCTCTATGGAGATGCGTTCTGCCTCAGCTATCAACCTAGCCCCATAGCCCCTGTGCTGCCAGCCCTCTGGCCTCCTCTCCCCAACTGGCACGAGGGGGCCGTAGACGTGGAGCTCCCTTATTATGGCCGTTGGGACCGTGCTTACCTCAGGCCTATGGGCTTTCTCAGATGGTATCCTGAACCTTACATAGCCTATCAGTATGTCCCTAGCGGTATCCTCAAATGAGAGGAATATATCAAGACCACCAGATGCCTCCTCACGGTGCTCAAGGAGCTCAATGTCATCTGGGTTGGGCACTAGGCCCTCCTTAAGCATCTTGTGGCCGACCTCACGGCACCTTATGCACCTGCAGCGTGCCCCCTCAGCAGCAAGCCTTGCCTGAACTAGCTGCCTTAAGTTGCTCTTCCTTGGCCCAGCTTCTATTACGGTAGCTGGTATATCACGCTGTATCCTCTGTATGCGGATCCAAGGTGGGACTATCTTCTTCACCTCAGCAATCAGCTCCACGTACTCCTCTAGCGAGTAGGGCTGGTACTCGCCTCTCTTCCACATCTCGTAGAGCTCCGTGCCCTTTACCACGAGGGTTGGGTATATCTTTATGGCATCTGGCTTAAATCGCTCATCCGTGAAGAGCACCTTGAACATCTCTAGGTCCCTCTCCAAGTCCGAGCCAGGCAGCCCAGGCATTATGTGGGCTACTACCTTAAAGCCAGAGTCCTTCAGGATCCTAAAGCAATCCTCAACATCTTTTACCGTGTGCCCACGCTTTATAAGCTCGTAGACATCATCGTATATGGTCTGGACGCCTATCTCAACCCTCGTAACGCCTAGGTCAAGCATGAGATCTGCTTGCTCCTCCTTAGCCCAATCTGGCCTCGTCTCAACCGTTATGCCTGAGTTCCTAATGGCAGCCTTAGTTTCAGCTATCCTCTTGGCCTCTTCAAGGGAGCTAGCCTCAACACCGTTAAGTGCATCTAGGCACCTCTTAATGAACCAGCGTTGGTATTCCACTGGGAAGGCCGTGAACGTCCCACCTAGTATTATCAGCTCTACCTTATCAACAGCATGCCCGATTTCCCTTAGCTGCTTAATCCTTGCTGCTACCTGCCTGTAGGGGTCAAAACCATTTTGTATAGCCCTTCTACAAGCTGGCTCAAGGCCTGTGTAGGATTGCGGGGTCCCAGAGGATGGGCCACCTGGGCAGTAGATACATGGCTCAGGCTTTGGGCATGGCCTAGGCTCAGCCATAACGGTTATCACTACGACGCCAGATATAGAGCGGACCTTCTTCAGCCTTAGAAGCTGTAGGAGCTTAGGGCGCTCCTCTGGCCTCAAGCATGCTATTAAATCTGAGTTCCTAGGCATGCGCTCCAGCTTGTATTCCTTTAGGACCCTTAGCTTCAGCTTCTCTACGTCCCTTGGCGTTGGGCGCTCTAGGGCCATCAGGCCCTCTATGACCTCCCTGCAGGCCGCCTCCAACATCACAGCTAGGCTAGGGCAGGCCTTAAATTTGCTCTGCTCCGTGGCTGCCAGGGCTAGCTGCTATGGCCTTCGTGCTCCCGCTCTAGCGACCTCAGCTGAGCCTCGAGGCCTCCTCAAGCACCTGTAGGACGGTTAGGCCCTCTACCATCTCCCAATCGGCTGGGCTTAAGTGGCCATAGCCATCTCCATCAAGCCAGTATATCCAGAAGCGCCCAGATCTACGCCTGCGCACTAGGCCAGCCCTTACTAGCTCCTCAAGTGCCTCCCTGACGGCCTTGGGCTCGGCATCAACTCTCGCCCTTATCTCACCGAAGAGCATTGGCCCCCTGTTCAGGGCGTCCACTATCCTTCGGGCCAGGCCGTTCATGGCAGGCTTATGGTCGGTTGGAAGGCTGCCTTAAGGCTTGTTAATGCGACCAGCTAGGGCAGTTATATGGGCCATAGCCTGGGGCCTTGCATGGGCCAGCTCAAGGTGGCCCCTTCGCCCCTACATAAAAGGTCCTTGCACTCCCGCTAGCTTATGATGCTCGTATATAGGAGCTTGATGTCCCCTTATGGCCCTACTTAAGGCCCCTGGAGCTCAAGGAGGCCACCCCTTGAGAACCTAAGCTTGCCCATGACGAAGGTGGCCTCAACCCTTGCCTCCTCAAGCCCCTCTGGCGTGAACTCATCTGGCCCACATGAGAGCACAGTTATGTCGGCAAGTGCTCCTGGCCTGATGGAGCCATACCTGCCCTCTTGAAAGGAGGCGAAGGCAGCCCCAAGCGTGTAGGCCTTAATGGCCTGCCAAGTGCTCAGCCTCTCCTCTGGCCTCTGGGGAGGGCCTATGGCTGCTAGGATGCCCTCAAGTGGATCTATGGGCTCTACTGGCGCATCTGACCCTGCTGCAAGGGGGACGCCAGCCTCTAACAGGGAGCGGAGCGGGTATGCCCACCTAGCCCTCTCCCTGCCTAGTCGCTCCTCAACCCAGAAGTCAGATACTATGAACCTTGGCTGGACGGATGCCACCACGCCGAGGGAGGCCATCGCCCTTATCAGGCCTGGGCTGAGGACGGATGCGTGCTCAATCCTATGCCTTAGGCCCCCTGGCCCACCTGGCAGCTCCGATAGCACCTTCAGGACGAGTTCCACAGCCCCATCGCCTATGGCGTGGATGGCGAGCTGTACCCCAGCCCCATGGGCCTTGAGGGCTATGTCCCTCAGCTCCCGCTCGCTGTACAGCAGCATGCCCCTATTGCCTGGGTCATCGGCATAGGGCTCCCTTAGGTAGGCCGTTTTAGCGCCTAGGGAGCCATCAAGTATTAGCTTTAGGGCACCGAGGCGCAGCATATCATCGCCAAAGCCAGTCCTAAGGCCAAGTGCTATGAGGTGTTCAAGGGCCTCAGCTGGGAATAAAGCGTAAACACGAACTGGCAGGTCGCCCGATGCCCAGAGGGCCATTAGGGCAGCTAGGTCAGTAGGCCCCTCTAGGATCCAGTGTAGGCACGTAAGGCCCTTGCTAAGTGCCTCCCTCATGGCTAGCTTAGCTGCCTTAATGGCCCCTTCCACATCCAGCTTGGGCATGGCCTCCCTCACGGCCTCAAGTGCCCTCTCAACTAGCACGCCAGTTGGCTCGCCCGTCTTAGGCTCAAGGAGGGCCTCGCCAGTAGATGCTAGCTCCCTTACGGCCTCTGGCCCAAGGGCCATTAGGGCAGCTGAGTTCAGGACGCAGAGGTGCCAGCACTTCCTAAATATGGCTATTGGCCTTGTCCTAGATACAGCATCTAAATCATGCTTGTTCGGCAGCCTACGCTCCTTAAGTAGCTCGTGATCCCAGCCAAAGCCAATAAGCCAATCGCTAGGGCCAAGGGAAGCCTCATGCTTCCTCAGGGCCTCCTGTATCTCCGCTATGGAGCGTGCCCCGCTTAGATCGGCCCAGGTGAGGGAGCGACCAAGGGATAGGCCATGCATATGGGCATCTGAGAGGCCAGGGAGGGCTACACGGCCCTCTAGGTCTATTATACGGGTTCTAGGCCCAGAGAGCTTGAGGGCCTGCTCCCTTGTCCCTACAGCAATGATACGGCCATCCCCTATGGCCATAGAGCACTTAAGGAACTCCTCCTTCTCGGGGGAGGCCAGGTAGGCATTTAGGATTACGAGGTCAGCCTCAGGCAAGGGATCACCGTATCCTCCAGTTCTGGCCAGGCTTACGCTCTAGCTTGATCCTCTTGATGTAGTTACGCCTATTCCGCACCCTTGGGATAGGGCTACGCCTAGGCCTAGCTGGTAGCTTAGGGGTCTGCATGCGGACCTTGCCTGCCTTTGCTAGCGAGCCGTGAGTGGGCATTTCCCTCACCCAGGTAGGCTAGGCTGTGCTAGCAGCTTTAAGCATTTCTCTGATGCCCTACTAGCCATAACAAGCCTAGCCCATGAGCTTGCTAATGGCCAGCCTAGCTGCCTCAAGCCCCCTCACCATAAAAATGCCTTAAGCATACTGGCCTGCTAATGGTGGGGAGGCAATTATCACTTCTCCTTGGAGCTCCTACCCTGACCCGCTGTCCTAGCTACCAGCTCGCTTATCGGCCCAAGCAGCCTGGTAAACTCCATCGGGAATATGAACTTCGTAGCTGGGCTCTGCCCTATGGCCTTGAGGGCCTCTAGGTACTGGAGGGCCATCGTGTTTGGGTCTATCTGCCTAGCGACCTCATAGACCTTCTGGAGGGCCATAGCGTATCCCTCGGCCCTCAGTATAGCTGCTTGCCTCTCGCCCTCTGCCTCAAGGATAGCTGCCTTCTTCTTGCCCTCTGCCTCAAGTATCATGGCCTGCTTCTTCCCATCTGCTACCTTTATGGCTGCCTCCCTCTCGCCCTCAGCTTTCGTAACCATAGCTCGCCTATCCCTCTCAGCTGCCATCTGGCGGACCATGGCGTCCGTAACGCTCTTGGGCGGTAGTATCTCACGAATCTCAACGCTGGTTACCTTCACGCCCCAGCGCTCAGTTACCTCATCTAGCTTAGTACGCATGATGGCGTTTATCTCATCTCGCTTAGCTAGCACATCATCAAGCGTTATATCGCCTACAACGGCCCTAAGTATGGTCGTGGCCATGCCAGTAGCGGCTCCATCAAAGTCCGTTACGTTGAGGACGCACTTAGCTGGGTCCATGACCTTGTAGTATATCAGGAAGTCTATGTCAACAGGTGCGTTATCCTTCGTTATGCACGTCTGGTGGGGCACGTTTATGAAGTTCTCCCTTAGGTCAACCCACTGGCCCCTATCTATGCCAGGCAGCAGGAACGTTAGGCCTGGCCCCCTCACGCCTATGAAGCGACCAAGCCTGAACACCACTAGGCGCTTGAACTCTGGCACTACCTTTATCCCAGCTGCTAGGATGGCCAGCAGCAGCACCACGATGAACACTACAAGCAGCACGAGCCAGCTTGGGATTGACACTACTTGTAGAACTGGCAGGTGCATGCCCCTCACCTCTCCTTCTTTACCTTTAGCCTCAGCCCCTCAACCTTTATAATCCTTACCTTTGCACCTGCTGGGATCTCCTCATCTGAGGTAGCCGTCCACTCCTCAGAGGCCACAAGGACCACGCCTGGCTTCCCTGGCCTTATGCTGGTCTTAGCCACACCAACCATGCCTATTAGCCTCTCTGGGGCGTGGTGCCTTGCCTTCTTCATCAAGGCCATCCTCATCGTGAATAGGTAATAGGCCAGTACTGCCCCACCTGCTAGCACTATGAGGAGTATGGCTACCTCTGCACCTCCAACCACCATGAAGGGCTCAAATTGGTAGGCTAGGAAGACGCCCAGTAGGACCATGAGTATGCCAACTACCTCAAGCCCGATGCCAGGCTTCTTCAGCTCAACTATCGTTAGGGCGCTGCCGAGCACGACGAGGACAACGGCTAGTGGGTGCGTCCCAATCACGCCAACGCCCCAGAGGGCTAGGGCCAGGAGGGCAAGGGCAATCACGGTTAGGACGAAGGTCGGGTGGAAGACATCTACTATTATGAGCCAGAGGGCCAGCCACATCATTATGCCCTGGAGCAGCGGGTTTGAGATAGTGGATAGGAGCTGGATGTAGGCATCCCCCTGGCCACTTATGTATATCCTAGCTGCGCTCGCTAGGCCAAGCCTGGAGAGCAGCTCATCAATATCTGAGACTACCATATCGCAGATGCCTAGCCTGTGTGCCTCCTCAGCCGTGTAGTCGGCATTAAACACCATGGCCTCCGCAGCTGTGGCATTACGCCCATGTGCCTCAGCAAGGGACCTCATCTTAGCTGCCATGGCATTTATGGTCTTCTCATCAGCTGGGTTGCCAAGGGCATCAACTGGCATGCAGGACCCAACAGCCGTGCCAGGGGACATGGCAGTTACATCACAGGCCATGAATATGTAGGCACCTGCTGAGAAGCAATTACCGCCCCTCGGCACGAGGGCAACCGTTCTAACTGGGCACCTAGAGATCATGCTTATTATGCTATCCATGCTGTGTGCCCAGCCACCGTACGTATCCAGCTCTAGTATTAACGCCTTGACCTCGCCTGGCTCCGAGCTAGTACGTGAAACCCCCCTCCTCACTAGCTCCTCAGCACCAGCATCTATGTTCATGTGTAGCTGCACGACCACTACCTTATCCGCAGGGCTCGCCACAGCAGAAGCTAGGCAGGGCAGCAGCACGAGGGCTAGGGCGAGTAGTGCTGCTACGCTCACTAGCACGGCCTCCCTGGCCGTCATCGTAGTAATTAAGCCCTCTTTGCTCTTAAGCACTTCCTCCCCTCTGCCCATGCTTAGCCCTGGGCCTTATGATGATGTCCTTCGGTGCTTCATCAAATGGCTCAAGGTAGCGCCTTAGGGCCTTTGGTATTACAACGGTGCCATCTGGCTCCTGGAAGTTCTCAAGTATGGCCGTAATGGCCCTCGTTGAAGCTATGGCAGTTGAGTTGAGCGTATGCACAAGCCTATTTGGTCCCCCTCCCTTGGGCCTGTACCTTATCCTAAGCCTGTAGCTCTGCCAATCCGTGCAGTTTGAGCAAGACACCATCTCACGCCAACGCCCCTGGGCTGGCATCCAGGCCTCTAGGTCGTACTTCTTAGCAGCCACCACGCCTAGGTCGCCAGTGCAGATGTTCACGACCCTATGCGGTATGCCAAGCTCACGCCAGAGCTCCTCAGCATTCTTTATCAGGCGCTCGTGCCAATCCCAGGATTCCTCTGGCACACAGAAAACGAACTGCTCTACCTTGTGGAACTGGTGGACCCTGAAGATGCCCTTTGTATCCTTGCCATGAGCTCCAGCTTCCTTCCTGAAGCAGGGGCTTATCCCCGTGAGCAGTATGGGTAGGTCGTCTTCATCTAGTATCTCGCCCATGTACAGGGCTGCCATAGGGTGCTCGCTCGTCGCTATAAGATATAGGTCCTCACCTTCTAGCTTGTAGATTGCGTCTTCAAAATCGCTAAGGGCAGTTACGCCTTCATACGCCTCCTTGCGGAGCATGTAGGGTGGTATGCAGGGCCTAAAGCCCCACTTGGCCATGTGGTCAAGTGCGTAGGCTAGGAGGGCCATGTCAAGCCACACTAGGTCATCAAATAGGTAGTAGAAGCGTGAGCCAGCAGCCCTAGCAGCCCTAAGCGTATCGCCCATTCCAAGGACCGTTAGCATATCCGCATGGCCAACTGGCCGCCAATCTACGACCTCGTAATCAACCTTGAAGCCACGCCCCTCTGTCTCAGCTAGGAAGGCATCTAGGTGCCCCTCCCAAACACGATGACGGCCATAGTAGCGGATGGGCACGTTATCGCTTTCATCAACGCCAACTGGCACGCTCTCGTGGACTACATTTGGTATTGAGAGCAGTAGCTCATTCCTCTTGGCCTCATAGGCTTTAACAAGGGCCTCCTGCTCCTCAATACGCTTCAAAAGGGCCTTTGCCTCCCTTATCTTCGCCTCCCGCTCAGGCCCCCTTAGGCGTGCTATCTGGCGTGATAGTTGGTTGTGCTGGTGCCTTAGCTCGTTTAGCTCCTTTAGGGCCTTGCGCCAGAGCTGGTCGTACTTAAGGGCCTCATCCACAATGCCTGGGTCTAGGCCACGCCTCTCCTGGCTCCAGCGTAGCTTACCTGGGTTGTTCCTCAGCAGGTAAAGTATGCTCCACATGCGATATCACCCCCACGATTTATAATTAACGCTTGGGGAGGGCTGTGGGCTAAGAGGCACCATTAACTTTGGCAGGGCGATTGGTATGGCATCGCCGAGCTTGGGGGTGAGTTTGAGTATTTAAGCATTTTGGCTTTATTTCCTTAGCCGTGGAGCTTGATTTAAATTTCATGCCTTATGGCTAAGATAGGGGGACTGGGCGAGGCCGTGAGGAAGGAGGCATCATGGTGGCTTGAGGTAGCCAGGAAGGATGTGAGGAGAGCAGAGCTTACGTTTGAGGTAGGGGATTACGAGGCTTGCGTCTTCTGGTCCCAGCAAGCTGTAGAGTTTTCCCTAAAAGCCCTCATGTTAGCCCTAGGCTTCTCGCCCCCTAAGACGCATAACCTCGTGGAGCTCTACGGGTATGTAAGGGACGCACTAGGCCCCGTTGATGAGAGCTTGCTAAGTGAGCTAACGCCGTACTACTCAGCCTCAAGGTATCCTAATATCTTCTCAGGGGTTCCAGAGGTCCATGAGAGAACCGCTAATAGGTTCCTGAGCTTCGCTAAGGAGGTGGTAAAGAAGGTTGAGCACCTTATGGAGGAAGGCCCGTGAGATCCAAGAGGAGAGGCTCAGAGAGGCCTTAAGGATGGTGAGGGCCTACCTAGCGGAGCTTAAGGAACTCGTAGAGGTCCAGGGGGCCTACCTATTTGGCTCCATAGCTAGAGGGGATAGCTTAGACACCAGCGATGTAGATATCCTCATTATTAGCCCATCTGTTAGGGGCATGGAGCCCGATGAGCGTAGGCGCATAGCTCATTCTGTCTGGAGGGGGATGAAGGCTGCGGATATAATCCTGCTGACGCCTGAGGAGCTCAAGGAAGCCCTTAAGGGCAGCTCTATCTTGAGGGATGCCTCTAGGTACTGGATCAGGGTGGTATAGTGCAGCAGCCAGCGTTATGAGGAGGCATAGGGCTGAGGCCACTACCATGGCTGAGGGGGTCAAGGATAATCAAAAATGGCCATCTAGCCCTCTAGCCTTCTACTATCAAGCCCTACTGGCAATCCAGCTTCATTCCTCCACAGACGACCAAGCTCAGCTCTAACCTCTGGATTGGTTAGCATGGCTAGGTCAAAAACTGGCCCATCCCTACAGACCAAGAAGGGGCCTAAGGAGCAGTGGCCACAGAGGCCCATGCCACATTTCACGAGGCGCTCAAGGCTCATTTGAACATGCCTTAGGCTAGCCTCAAGAGCTATTTCAAGGAGCCTTGCGAGCATGGCCTCTGGCCCACAGGCGTAGAGCACATCATACTGGCCCCCTGCTAGCTCCTCAGCAGCTAGGTCGGTGGCTAGGCCCCTGGAGCCCAGTGAGCCATCCTCTGTCGCCACCCTAACCTGGCCAGGGCCGAGCAGCCCCCTCGCCCTAGATAGGAATGGCAGCTCGCTCCCCGTCCTAGCACCCATTATGAGCTTTGGCCTTAGGCCAGAGGCCACAAGGGCCTCTAGTAGGGGCATGAGTGGTGCTAGGCCAACCCCTCCCCCGACCACAAGTGGCCTCCTGCCCTCTATGCTGA